>SCPN01000814.1_pt1 | contig 31473 bp, 27 predicted proteins | sample 6106831 | NCBI WGS metagenome assembly SCPN01 (sample SAMN10720447, study PRJNA508395) | human gut metagenome | isolation source: Participant 1, 0 month
TGCCACCGCTGTGAAATCTCTTGTACCAACTTCAACGATGGCTCAGTAGGGACATTCTTCTCCCGTATCAAAATCCATCGCAATTATTTCTTTGGCGACAACGGGGTTGGCTCTGGCGGCGGCCTGTATGGCGATCTCAACTATACCGCGGACACCTGCCGTCAATGCAAAGAGCCGCAATGCATGAACGTCTGCCCGATTGGTGCGATTACCTGGCAGCAGAAAGAAGGCTGTATTACCGTCGATCATAAACGCTGTATTGGCTGTAGCGCCTGTACTACGGCATGCCCGTGGATGATGGCCACCGTAAATACCGAAAGTAAAAAATCCTCGAAATGTGTGTTATGCGGTGAATGCGCAAACGCCTGCCCAACAGGGGCGTTAAAAATTATCGAGTGGAAAGATATTACTGTGTGAATCTTGCAAAGGAAAAAATCATGGCTAACGGTTGGACAGGTAATATATTAAGAGTCAATCTCACGACAGGAAATATTACCCTCGAAGATTCCAGTAAGTTTAAAAGTTTTGTCGGTGGCATGGGCTTCGGCTACAAAATTATGTATGACGAAGTACCGCCAGGCACGAAACCTTTCGATGAAGCGAATAAATTAGTCTTTGCTACCGGCCCATTAACTGGATCTGGTGCCCCCTGTAGTTCTCGCGTAAATATCACCTCACTTTCTACTTTTACCAAAGGAAATTTAGTTGTCGATGCCCATATGGGTGGCTTTTTTGCAGCGCAAATGAAATTCGCTGGATACGACGTCATTATTATCGAAGGGAAGGCGAAATCACCGGTATGGCTGAAGATTAAAGATGACAAAGTTAGCCTGGAAAAAGCCGATTTCTTATGGGGAAAAGGGACGCGCGCAACGACGGAAGAAATTTGTCGATTGACCAGTCCGGAAACCTGTGTGGCGGCTATTGGTCAGGCTGGGGAAAACCTTGTTCCTCTCTCTGGCATGTTGAATAGCCGTAACCACAGCGGTGGTGCGGGAACTGGCGCAATAATGGGTTCGAAAAACCTGAAAGCGATTGCGGTTGAAGGGACGAAAGGGGTCAACATTGCCGATCGTCAGGAGATGAAGCGTCTCAACGATTACATGATGACTGAACTTATCGGTGCGAATAACAACCATGTCGTGCCAAGTACGCCGCAATCGTGGGCAGAGTATTCGGATCCCAAGTCACGTTGGACAGCACGTAAAGGGCTGTTTTGGGGCGCGGCTGAAGGCGGTCCAATTGAAACGGGGGAAATTCCGCCAGGCAATCAGAATACGGTCGGCTTTCGTACCTATAAATCCGTTTTTGACTTAGGTCCGGCGGCAGAGAAATACACAGTAAAAATGAGCGGCTGCCACTCTTGCCCGATCCGTTGTATGACCCAAATGAATATTCCTCGGGTCAAATTTTGGTAAGCTCGAATTGGTAGCTTTGCCCAGTAGCAGCAACTTTGTCCATACCACCATCTTCCCGAACGGGCCGAAAGATTTTGAAGATAAAGACGATGGTCGTGTGATTGGTAACCTGGTTGGTCTGAATTTGTTCGATGACTACGGCCTATGGTGTAACTACGGGCAGCTGCATCGCGACTTTACTTATTGTTACAGCAAAGGTGTGTTCAAGCGTGTTCTGCCAGCTGAAGAGTATGCGGAAATTCGCTGGGATCAACTGGAAGCGGGTGACGTTAACTTCATTAAAGATTTTTACTACCGTCTGGCGCATCGTGTGGGTGAGCTGAGTCACCTGGCTGATGGTTCATATGCCATCGCAGAACGCTGGAATTTGGGTGAAGAGTACTGGGGCTACGCGAAAAATAAACTCTGGTCGCCGTTTGGCTATCCGGTTCACCATGCCAATGAAGCGTCAGCGCAGGTCGGTTCCATTGTTAACTGTATGTTCAACCGTGACTGCATGACACATACCCATATCAACTTTATTGGTTCCGGCTTGCCATTGAAACTGCAACGTGAAGTGGCGAAAGAGCTTTTTGGTTCTGAAGATGCCTACGATGAAACCAAAAACTACACGCCAATCAATGACGCAAAAATTAAATATGCTAAGTGGTCGCTGTTGCGGGTCTGTTTGCATAACGCCGTCACCCTGTGTAACTGGGTCTGGCCAATGACCGTTTCGCCGCTGAAAAGCCGTAATTACCGGGGCGATCTGGCGCTTGAAGCCAAATTCTTCAAAGCGATCACCGGCGAAGAGATGACTCAGGAAAAATTAGATTTAGCTGCAGAGCGTATCTTTACGTTGCATCGTGCCTACACGGTAAAACTGATGCAAACCAAAGATATGCGTAATGAACACGATCTTATCTGTTCCTGGGTATTCGACAAGGATCCGCAGATCCCGGTCTTTACTGAAGGTACTGACAAAATGGATCGTGACGATATGCATGCTTCGCTCACGATGTTCTACAAAGAAATGGGCTGGGACCCACAGCTTGGTTGTCCGACCCGCGAAACATTGCAGCGTCTGGGGCTGGAAGATATTGCCGCCGATCTGGCAGCACACAATCTACTGCCTGTGTAAGGAATGGGTGAGATGAACCATCGGGATGAATTGCCGTTAGCGAAAGTCAGCAGAAGTTGACGAGGCGAAGCGGCAATGGTTACAGGGGATGCGTCACCCCGTTGATACGGTAACCGAACCAGAACCGGCTGAAATCGAACAGAGTTCATTCCGCCAGCATTCTGTGGCTGGGCAGCTGGTGGCGCGCGCCGTGTTTCTCTCGCCACCCTATTCGGTTGCAGAAGAGGAGCTGTCAGTTTGCTGGACATTAAGCAGAACGGAGACTACGCGGATATCGCTTGTATGACGGGAAGCCAGGGATTACTATTACTCAACGCAGGCCATGAGTAGAAAACTACGCGGCGATGTCTTTGCAAAGTTGTGGAGCAGGACATTTGTCGCGCCATTGCACGCCGTTCGTTTTGAGTGCCAGACATATCCTCGTCCTACAAAGTCGCCATGCTGATGCAAGCGCCATATTACTCAGGAAGCGCAGATTGAAGCCGCGATCGCCGCGATGGATGTTGCACCTGAATATGCCGATATACGGCAGGTGGAGTCATCGACGGCGGTGTTGGCTACTTGTTTAGCGAGCGATTTATGACCTATGGCAAGGGCTTATGGCATGCGAATGGTTCGAGGTAGAGCAGTTTCCAGAACCCTGAAATTTCAGGGGAGATGTCATGGATAGGGTGGACAGTTGCAGCCACTGCATTAGGGGATAATCAGATGTCCTTCACTCGACGCAAATTTGTTCTGGGGATGGGAACAGTAATCTTTTTTACTGGTTCTGCGTCTTCTCTGTTAGCGAACACGAGGCAAGAAAAGGAAGTTCGGTATGCCATGATTCATGACGAGTCACGGTGCAATGGCTGTAATATTTGCGCCCGCGCATGCCGTAAAACTAACCACGTCCCCGCTCAGGGAAGCCGTTTATCGATAGCACACATTCCAGTCACCGATAACGACAACGAAACGCAGTATCACTTTTTTCGCCAGTCATGTCAGCACTGCGAAGATGCTCCGTGCATCGACGTATGCCCGACAGGGGCGTCGTGGCGTGATGAGCAGGGGATCGTGCGGGTAGAAAAATCGCAGTGCATCGGCTGCAGTTATTGCATTGGCGCTTGTCCGTACCAGGTTCGCTACCTTAACCCTGTCACTAAAGTGGCAGATAAATGTGATTTCTGCGCTGAGTCCCGACTGGCAAAAGGCTTTCCGCCCATTTGCGTCAGCGCCTGTCCGGAACACGCATTGATCTTTGGTCGCGAAGATAGCCCAGAAATTCAGGCGTGGTTGCAGGATAATAAATACTATCAATATCAGCTACCTGGTGCCGGGAAACCGCATCTGTATCGCCGGTTCGGTCAACATTTGATTAAAAAGGAAAATGTATGAACCCGTCGCAATATGCTGAACAGTTTCAGAGCCAGTTAGCGAACTATGTGCCACAGTTCACTCCCGAATTTTGGCCGGTGTGGTTGATCATTGCCGGAGTATTGCTGGTTGGGATGTGGTTGGTGCTGGGGCTGCACGCCTTGCTTCGTGCTCGTGGCGTGAAGAAATCAGCCACCGATCATGGTGAGAAGGTTTATCTTTACAGCAAAGCGGTCAGATTATGGCACTGGTCGAATGCGTTACTCTTTGTATTGTTGCTGGCAAGTGGGCTGATAAATCACTTTGCGATGGTGGGCGCAACTGCGGTTAAAAGTCTGGTTGCGGTGCATGAAGTTTGCGGATTTTTGTTACTCGTATGCTGGCTCGGCTTTGTGCTGATCAATGCTATTGGGGGTAATGGTCACCACTATCGCATTCGTCGTCAGGGGTGGCTGGAACGAGCGGCAAAACAAACGCGATTTTATTTGTTTGGCATTATGCAGGGGGAAGAACATCCTTTCCCGGCAACAACACAGTCTAAATTTAATCCCTTACAGCAGGTCGCCTATGTTGGTGTCATGTATGGATTGCTGCCATTGTTACTATTGACGGGGCTGTTGTGTCTCTATCCGCAAGCCGTGGGAGATGTGTTTCCTGGCGTAAGATACTGGTTATTGCAGGCGCATTTTGCTCTGGCATTTATAAGCCTCTTTTTTATCTTCGGTCATCTTTATCTTTGCACCACGGGGCGTACGCCACACGAAACCTTTAAAAGCATGGTCGATGGCTATCACCGGCACTAACGAATGATCATTACACGAGCAGACCTGCGAGAATGGCGTATCGGAGCGGTGATGTATCGCTGGTTCCTGCGCCATTTTCCACGCGGCGGTAGTTATGCCGATATTCATCATGCACTGATTGAGGAAGGATATACGGACTGGGCGGAGAGTCTGGTTGAGTATGCGTGGAAAAAATGGCTGGCGGATGAAAACTTCGCGCATCAGGAAGTTTCCTCTATGCAAAAACTGGCCACAGACCCCGGAGAGATACCATTTTGCAGTCAGTTTGCCCGCAGCGACGATCATGCTCGCATCGGCTGTTGTGAGGATAACGCCCGAATCGCAACCGCTGGGTATGCCGCGCAAATTGCCAGTATGGGTTATAGCGTGCGGATTGGAAGTGTCGGCTTTAACAGTCACATTGGCAGCTCCGGTGAACGCGCACGGGTTGCTGTAACCGGTAATTCTTCGCGGATAAGCAGCGCTGGAGATAGTAGTCGGATTGCGAACACCGGAATGCGAGTACGCGTTTGTACATTGGGTGAACGGTGTCATGTCGCCAGTAATGGTGACCTGGTGCAAATCGCCAGCTTTGGCGCAAACGCCAGAATTGCCAACAGCGGCGACAATGTACACATCATTGCCAGCGGTGAAAATTCAACGGTAGTGAGCACGGGCGTGGTCGACTCAATTATTCTCGGGCCAGGGGGAAGCGCCGCACTGGCATATCATGACGGCGAAAGAGTTCGCTTCGCCGTCGCCATTGAAGGTGAAAACAATATTCGAGCCGGAGTCCGCTATCGTCTTAATGAACAGCATCAGTTTGTTGAGTGCTGATAGCTTTACCTTTAATCAAACGAAAGACGCCGACGTGCACGGGATGCAGGTTTTAGGACCGCCCGAGCCATCGCCTCACCAATTTCTGCACATGCCGTAAGTCCCTGAACGAAAGGCTGGTCGTGCATCAACCAGGGCAACGCGCCGAACGCTACGCGTCCACGAATATCTTCGGGTTGCTGTAACGTATAATCTTCGCCAACATCAGGGATTTCATCCCCTGTTTTCTGTAATTGCTCGCGTAGCCCAGGGAAAGGAATATCTTTCACTTTAAGCGGACGCTGTCCGCGGGCATCAATAAAAACGTCAAACGAGTAGCTGTTGTCTTCCGTTTTCAGGACGGTGCGCGACTCATTAATTTCCATTTCGTAGTCTTCACCGAGGGCGAGAATATGAATGATCCCCGCTTCACGTAAGGCCAGTAGTCGACGAATAGACTCTGAAGGGATTGCCGCATAATTATCGATGAAAACCCTGGCAAGGCCTTTACTGAACCGTTTATGGTCGTGTTCATTCAGATGTGGAACAATTTCCTGTACGGCTTCATGCAGGCGCAGAATGACATAACGCCAGGGAACAGTATGTTTTTCTCGTTTATTGCGTTCGACTTCCTGGAGATTTTTATCTGCCCAGTCAAATGGGTCGCGTTGTTTGCGCTCGGCAAACCAGGCTTGAGCAAAGGAATCGACATTCAGGCTCTCTAAGGCTATGCGTTGACTCCAGTCTGGATCAGCAAACTTGATTTCCTCTACTATCAATCTAAATACCCGATCCAAAAGGCCCTCTTCGCCTTTTTGAATCTCAGTATTTAATGCCTGATCGGTGACGATGTGTAAAGGCTCGTAGGGAATAGGGCAATAGAAATCGGCTTCGGGTAAAATACCCGTGCGCGACATCAACGTGATATTTAGCTTTTCACTTGCGTTATCGCGGTGAAAAACGACGTGTTGTTTATCATCTTCAATGAACGAACCATGCTGAATAGCCACTGCCATTGCCGCATCCAGTCCGCTCAAGGATGTTCCCATAATACCCACGTTACACGCATCGACCTTTGCTTCCATCAGGCCTGACCACGGGCTTGGAAAATACGTTCGGGTTGCTTCTTCTTCATCAGGCCAGACGTGACCCGTGGCAATCACCGCTAAATCAAACGTCTCGCTGGGTAAATCCTGATTTGTAGCGAGCATGACGCCAGCATTTGTAATTTGCAGATCGGTAACCTGGCATGATTCATAAACAGCCACTGCAAATTTTTGCTTTCGTGCCTGGTCTACTAATCGTAAAAATTGATCGCGGAAATATTCGCCCAGCAGAATTCGCGGTAAAAACTGACGATCGTGCAAGGTTTCTTTTTTAACGCCATAACGCTGGAGATGGCTGGCTTCTTGCTTTTGTAGCCATTCGAGATACGTACAATAAATCGGCGGTATTTCAATACTGGCAATATTTGCCAGCATCATTTTTGAGTTTTCCTCATCACTGTATGGCATCCCGACACCGGCCTCGTCAGCCTGCTCGAAGATAGAAATAGAAAGTGGAGTTTGTTGCTGTAGAAGCGAGAATAAGGTGTAGATCCCCGTAGGCCCGGCACCCACAATAGCAATTTTTTTCATTGTTACTTACCTGTACGCATTCTTTCGAATTTAGTGTTATCAGATAAGTTTGGTTGAGATTTTTAGAATTTGAGAAATTTCAGACAGGGATGAAAAGGGCGCTAACCGCCCTTGATTAAATTCTGTCAGGCGAGTTTTGCCTGATTGATTTGACTAAGTGGCTCATTGACATCGAAAACTTTGGCGACAACTTCCTCAACGCCGAGATTTTTCAGTCGGGCAGTATGTTTTTCCAGATAGGCAAGGGCGCTTTTTTCATCAGTGAAAAGGTAGATCCCACCGGCTTCGTGGTTCTTTTCACTTTCTGTCCATACCTTCCACAGAAAACCAGGTTCCTGATTAATCGACTCAGCAAGCGGTTTAAGCTGCTCAGCCATTGCGTCGCCAAATGGGCCATTAAAAGCAAAATGAAGTTGTAACAAAGTTGCCATAGCGATTCTCCTTCTGATAACGCATACGAAGACAGTGTAAATCTTTTAACGTATTGGATACAGAGGAAACGGGGAAAAGAATTAGATTAAGAAAATCTGGTGCGTCCGAGTGGACTCGAACCACCGACCCCCACCATGTCAAGGTGGTGCTCTAACCAACTGAGCTACGGACGCAGGATGGTGCGTTCAATTGGACTCGAACCAACGACCCCCACCATGTCAAGGTGGTGCTCTAACCAACTGAGCTATGAACGCAACGTTGTAGGTGACAACGGGGACGAATATTAGCGGCAGAGTGGGAAGGTGGCAAGAGGCAAAACGTAATTTTCTGCGCTATTTCGACCGTTTGCAGAGCTTTTAAGCAAATTGGCTATATTTTGTTGATTTGCAAGGGCGATTTTTATTCAGGATCGCATTTACATCTGATACAACCCAATAATTCGTGTATCAGAGTTTAAACAGAGTTGTTTGCCACCATCTCAAATCTGTCGTGGATAAATCCTCCGTAGCCTTTACACTTAGGTAGCAATAAAGGCACACAGATGCAGCAAAGGAATAAATCATGGGATCTGATGCGAAAAACTTGATGAGCGACGGGAATGTGCAAATTGTTAAGACCGGCGAGGTCATTGGCGCGACGCAACTTACTGAAGGCGAGTTGATTGTTGAAGCTGGCGGAAGAGCCGAAAATACCGTGGTCACGGGGGCTGGCTGGTTGAAAGTGGCAACCGGTGGGATCGCCAGATGCACACAGTACGGTAACAATGGCACGCTATCGGTCAGCGATGGTGCCATTGCCACAGATATTGTTCAGTCCGAGGGAGGCGCAATTAGTCTCTCTACGCTCGCTACGGTTAATGGCCGCCATCCCGAAGGTGAATTCAGCGTTGATAAAGGTTATGCCTGCGGTTTGTTACTGGAAAACGGCGGCAACCTGCGTGTACTGGAAGGCCATCGCGCGGAAAAAATTATTCTCGATCAAGAAGGCGGCCTGTTGGTCAATGGGACAACCTCAGCGGTCGTGGTAGATGAAGGTGGTGAATTGTTGGTGTATCCAGGTGGGGAAGCCAGCAATTGTGAGATTAATCAGGGCGGCGTTTTTATGCTGGCCGGGAAAGCCAGTGATACGTTGCTTGCTGGTGGCACCATGAATAATCTCGGTGGTGAAGACTCTGACACTATTGTTGAGAATGGATCCACTTATCGTCTGGGGACGGATGGTCTTCAGCTCTACAGTTCCGGTAAGACGCAAAACTTGTCCGTTAATGTAGGTGGTCGGGCTGAAGTGCATGCTGGTACGCTGGAAAACGCGGTAATACAAGGTGGGACAGTGATCTTGTTGTCACCCACCAGCGCGGACGAAAATTTTGTCGTAGAGGAAGATCGCGCACCGGTTGAACTGACCGGGAGTGTTGCATTACTGGACGGCGCTTCAATGATTATTGGCTATGGCGCAGATCTGCAACAATCAACGATTACTGTACAGCAGGGCGGTGTGTTGATTCTCGACGGCAGTACGGTAAAAGGTGACAGTGTCACTTTCAGTGTTGGTAACATCAATCTGAATGGCGGAAAACTGTGGCTGATCACTGGTGCTGCAACGCATGTGCAACTGAAAGTGAAACGCCTGCGCGGAGAGGGAGCGATTTGCCTGCAAACCAGTGCGAAAGAAATTTCACCTGACTTCATCAATGTGAAAGGGGAAGTTACCGGGGATATACACGTTGAGATAACAGATGCCAGTCGGCAAACTCTGTGCAACGCTCTGAAATTACAGCCAGACGAAGACGGGATTGGCGCAACGCTCCAGCCTGCGTAAAAACACAGGCGCAACCCGTGAAGGTTGCGCCTTGTCTTTATTAGCGGGATGCTCGTTGCAGAATGATAACTGACGGCAGACGTTGCAGGAACCGCATACGCAGCATCATCATAATGGCTGCCGATGTCAGGCCGATAATAAAGCCTATCCAGAAGCCTGCTGGCCCCATAGGTTCAACGACCAGATCGGTCAGTGCCAGAATATAGCCGCTTGGCAAGCCCAGCACCCAGTAAGCTGTAAAGGTGATATAGAAAATGGAACGCGTATCTTTATAACCACGCAAAATCCCACTGCCAATCACCTGGATTGAGTCAGAAATCTGATATACCGCCGCCAGCAACATCAAATGCGCCGCCAGCGTTACAACCTCGGGATTGTCGTTGTACAACAGGGCGATTTGCTCCCGCAGTGAAACCGTGAAAATGGCCGTCAGGGTTGCCATACAGACACCCACCATAAGCCCGGTCCGCGCAGCGGTTTGCGCATCCAGCGTTGAGCCCTGACCCAGACGATAACCTACGCGGATAGTTACCGCTGCCGCCAGCGACATTGGAAGCACGAACATTAGTGAACTAAAGTTCAGGGCAATCTGGTGTCCTGCGACATCAACAATACCGAGCGGAGACACTAACAGAGCCACGACGGCAAACAGTGTCACTTCAAAGAACAGTGCCAGCGCAATCGGCAAACCGAGTTGAATCAGTCGTTTCATAACCGCAGGATCGGGCTTAGCGGTGCCTTTTTCGTTACGAATATCGCGCATGGAGCGGGCGCGTTTAATGTAAGAAACCATGGCAAGGAACATGACCCAATACACCGCCGCAGTAGCCACGCCACAACCAACGCCACCGAGCTCAGGCATACCGAAATGACCATAAATAAAGATATAGTTCACCGGGATGTTCACCAGCAGGCCGATAAAGCCCATTACCATACCCGGCTTGGTTTTTGCCAGACCTTCACATTGGTTACGGGCAACCTGGAAGAACAGATATCCCGGCGCGCCCCACAACAACGCACGCAGATAACCCACGGCTTTGTCCGCCAGAGCCGGATCGATGTTTTCCATGGAGCGGATAATGTAACCTGCATTCCACAGCACCAGCATAATGAGAACGGAAACAAAACCTGCCAGCCAGAAACCTTGTCGCACCTGATGCGCAATGCGCTCACGTCGACCGGAACCATTTAATTGCGCGATAACCGGCGTTAATGCCAGCAGCAGTCCGTGACCAAAGAGGATCGCCGGAAGCCAGATAGAAGTACCGATAGCGACCGCCGCCATGTCGGTGGCACTATAGCCGCCCGCCATCACGGTATCGACAAAACCCATCGCAGTTTGGGCGATTTGCGCGAGAATCACCGGGATTGCTAATGCTAATAACAGACGCGCTTCACTGATATACTTCTGCACGTGAACACCTTTTATTTGTAGTTATATGAGAGACTAAAAAGCCGCCTGAATGGGCAGCAAAAAGAAGAAGCAGGGGAAATTCAGTCTATTGTAGCGAGGATTTATTAATTCTCCAGTGAAAAAATGGCCATTCTTACCCCTTCACTGGTAAGGGCGTTTTCCACCTGCTATTGTGCTGAACAGAATGTCTTAACTGATTTCAGGAGTTGTAAGTATGTTTACGGGGATTGTACAGGGCACCGCAAAACTGGTGTCGATTGACGAGAAACCAAATTTTCGTACGCATGTGGTGGAGTTACCCGACCACATGCTGGACGGCCTGGAAACAGGTGCTTCCGTGGCGCATAACGGTTGCTGCCTGACCGTGACGGAAATTAACGGCAACCATGTCAGTTTTGACCTGATGAAAGAAACGTTACGCATTACCAATCTTGGCGATTTAAAAGTGGGGGATTGGGTAAACGTTGAGCGTGCGGCGAAATTCAGTGATGAAATTGGCGGACACTTAATGTCAGGTCATATTATGACCACCGCTGGTGGCGAAAATATTAACCTCGGAAAATAATCGCAGATCTGGTTTTAAAGTCCAGGATAGTCAGTTGATGAAATATATCCCTGTACAAGATTTATTGGCATCGACGGTATTAGACCGTCGTGCGAAGTCCACGCCAACGCGTTTTGCGTCCATTTAATTCCGGAAACTCTGGAACGCACGACTCTTGGGAAGAAAAAACTCGGCGCACGCGTCAACATTGAAATTGATCCACAAACTCAGGCAGTGGTAGATACGGTAGAACGTGTGCTGGCGGCACGAGAAAATGCCATGAATCAACCGGTACAGAAGCCTGATCTGAACTCGCCCCCGGAGAGCGATAGAATATTTAGCGCAGCAGCGACTCGAAGGCCGTTTTCAACACCGCGTGAGAACACGACCTGCCAGAGCTGAATATCACGGGCGCGGAAAGCACCTGCACAGGCATTCAGATAATAGGTAAACATTCGTTTAAAGCGTTCACTGTAGTTATCCGCAATTTCTGGCCATGCGGCGAGGAATCGTTCATACCACGCCATCAACGTAGTATCGTAATCAGCACCGAAGTTATGCCAGTCTTCCATCACGAAGTGGGGTTCGCTGGATTGAGCAATCTGGCGTACAGAGGGCAGGCAACCGTTCGGAAAAATATATTTATTAATCCAGGGATCAACATTCAGATCGGTTTTTTTCGAACCGATAGTATGGAGCAGGAATATACCTTCCGGTTTCAAATTACGATCCACCACCGCAAAATAGGTATCGTAATTTTTCGGTCCGACGTGCTCGAACATCCCCACAGAAACAATACGATCAAACTGGTCGTTCAGGTCACGATAATCTTGCAGCAAAATGGTGACATCCAGGCCTTCACAGCGTTCCTGAGCCATTTTTTGCTGTTCGGCAGAAATGGTGACGCCGACCACGCTTACGTCATAGTTAGATGCCATGTAGTGCGCCAGTCCGCCCCAGCCGCAGCCAATATCCAGTACGCGCATCCCTGGTTTTAACTGCAATTTTTCACAAATCATTTTGAGCTTCGCCTGCTGGGCAGATTCCAGATTATCGGCATCTTTCCAGTAAGCGCAGGAATATTGCATGAAGGGATCAAGCATGCGGCTGAACAAGTCATTACCCAAATCGTAATGCTCCTTGCCGACTATCCAGGCACGTTTTTTACTCTGCAGATTGAAGAGACGAGCGCTGGCAATACGCAGCGTGTCTTTGAAATGATGGGGGAGTTGGTTCTCGAGACCTGCGCGTAAGACTTTGCTAAAAAACATATCCAGTCGGTCACATTCCCACCAGCCATCCATATAACTTTCGCCTAACCCCAAAGAGCCTTCTTGCAGAACGCGTTTAAAAAAATCGGGGTTTTTCACACGAATATCCGCCGGGGCAGAACCGTTAATGGCTATACCGGCACGGCTAAGTAATTCGTTGGCGATACGGTACCAGTTGTCATCGCATCCAATGGCTTCTTCTATACGATGAACTCGCGGAACACTTCATCGCTGGTCGGTGATCAGAACCTTAAAACAGCGTAGACGCTTTTTGGGCTTTGTGAGAAATCTCGCAGAAAAAACCGCGAGTCTATAATCCGACGTAGAACAGAGGGAAAGGAGGAACCTTTGCCGAAATGACCATCCATAGTGAGTCGGGAACGATCCTGTCCCCGTAAAAACATAATATTTATCGTAGCTTTAACAACTCGAAATTAGTATAGGCCGCTAATTTCAATCATACAACAAAATTTTGTTAGCAGCCTAAGTATAAGTATATCGATATAGATCAGTGTGATTCGCTATGAGCGACTTCGGCATTGCCATGATTCTGGCAGCCAACTTCTTCACAACGTTGCATCATGTAACCCAGAGCGACCAGCACTACTGTTGATAACATCACGCTGGTGGTGGTGAGCAATGGCGTGCTGATACTGATCAGCCAGGAAACTACCAGACTTGCGAGGAAGCACAGACCCAGTTGTAGAGTGTTCTGCAACGCTGCGGCGCGACCAGTTGCGTGTGGGAAGGGACGCAGCGCCTGGGCGACAACAATCGGGTAGATCGCGCCATTGGCAATCGCCATCACACAGAATGGGATCAGGATTTCGACCAGCGACACATGGCTAATGAAGCCTGCAGCCCAGGTCGCAATGACGCTGACTGCAAACAGCACCAGCAACCACGGTAATAACTGCTTGCCTTGCCATTTCTGCAGCGCGGCGCGACAGCCATAACCACCAATCAGAAACGCGATAGTTTGCGGGACATAACTTAAACCAATAACTGCCGGGCTGTAGCCCATTTCACTAAGGATGAACGGTGAACCGGTCAGCCATGCAAAAAAACTGGCTGAACAGGCCGCGTATATCAGCACGTTGCCGCGATAGGTTTTAGAACGTAGCAGGTCGGTAAAGGTCAGACCATCCTGACTATTGTTACGGGCCTTCGTCGTGGGTTTGAGCCAGAAAATAGGCAGAATCAGCACCACGGTAATGGCAAACAGGGTGGCGAAAATCGCCTGCCAGGAAAAATGGACCAGCAGCCAGCTTCCTAACAGAGGAGCCAGGGCCGGAGATAGACCCACCAGCGGCATGATGGTCGCAAAAATTCGGTTAACTTTCTGTGAAGGATAATAATCCGTCACTAACGCTTGCCAGATAACCGCCGCGGCGCAGACACCCACAGCCTGTACAAAACGCAATACCAGCAGCGTAGCGGCGTTTTCTACCCACAGCATCCCCAGACTACCTAACGCAAAAATTGTCAGGCCGATTAATAACACCGGTTTACGACCATAACGGTCGGAGAGTGGCCCCCACAGAAGCTGGGCTGCGGCAAAACCGGCAAGGAACAGACTAAGGCTGGCACTGACAGCAGACGCAGGCGTTTGCAGGTCGGCCTGTATGGCGGCGAAAGCAGGCAGATACATATCGGTTGCCAGAAAACCGAGTACGCTCAAACCCGCCAGCCAGACTAAAAATCTTTTCCCAGGTTGCATGTATATTCTCTAAATCTCTCAATTAAACACCGCCGCAAAGTGTAGGGAGTGAAATTAGTGTTGTGAAACGGTAATATTTGATGACTGGTTTCAAAAATTTTGCAGGCAGACTATGTGGTCAGAATATTCTCTCGAAGTTGTTGATGCGGTAGCGCGTAATGGTAGTTTTAGCGCCGCAGCCCAGGAGTTGCATCGCGTTCCTTCTGCGGTCAGCTATACCGTGCGTCAGCTGGAAGAGTGGCTGGCGGTGCCGCTCTTTGAAAGACGGCACCGTGATGTGGAACTGACCGCTGCCGGGGCGTGGTTTCTCAAAGAAGGGCGCTCTGTTGTCAAAAAAATGCAGATCACCCGCCAGCAATGTCAGCAGATAGCGAACGGCTGGCGCGGTCAGTTAGCTATCGCAGTGGATAATATTGTCAGGCCAGAACGTACACGGCAGATGATCGTTGATTTTTATCGCCATTTTGATGATGTCGAACTTCTTGTCTTTCAGGAAGTGTTCAACGGTGTCTGGGATGCGCTTTCCGACGGGCGCGTGGAACTGGCGATTGGCGCAACACGCGCGATTCCGGTAGGCGGTCGTTATGCCTTCCGGGATATGGGGATGCTAAGCTGGAGTTGCGTTGTTGCCAGCCATCACCCGCTGGCGTTGATGGATGGCCCGTTCAGCGATGATACGTTGCGCAACTGGCCGTCGTTGGTGCGCGAAGACACCTCGCGAACGCTACCTAAACGTATTACCTGGTTGCTGGATAACCAAAAAAGAGTTGTCGTGCCTGACTGGGAATCATCGGCAACCTGTATCTCGGCAGGATTATGCATAGGGATGGTGCCAACACATTTCGCCAAACCGTGGCTTAATGAGGGGAAGTGGGTAGCATTAGAACTGGAAAACCCCTTTCCGGATTCGGCATGTTGTCTGACATGGCAGCAAAATGATATGTCGCCTGCGTTAACCTGGTTGCTTGAGTATCTCGGCGATAGTGAGACGCTGAATAAGGAGTGGCTGCGGGAGCCGGAAGAGACTCCCGCAACGGGTGATTAACGACGATAGTCGCGGAACGGGCCGTCAGCCACGGAGCGGCGTTCAATCAAGCGCGGATGCACTTCAATGGACTGCGGTTCTTCACGTTTGTTGACGATACGATCCAACAGCATGTTGAACGCTGTTTCACCCAGCGAATCTTTTGGCTGATGGATCGTGGTCAGCGCCGGCGTAAAATAGCGGGCGTTGCGCACGTTATCATAACCGATCAGCGAAACATCCTGCGGGACGCGCAGACCCATTTCATCAGCAGCACAAAGTGCGCCCATTGCCATGATATCGCCACCACAGAAGACGGCAGTAGGGCGATGCGGCTGCGACAGTATTTGCTGCATGGCGCGATAACCAGATTCGGGTTCAAAGTCACCCTGAACAATCCAGCTTTCCGGCATCTTGATCATCGCTTCTTCCATCGCCTTCATAAAACCGGCAAGGCGGCCTGCGCCGGTGTTACGTTCCAGCGGGCCGGGGATGACGCCGATTTCGCGGTGACCGCGTTCAATCAGATAACGCCCGGCCATGTAGCCGCCTTCGAACGCGTTATCAATGACCGCATCGGTGAAGTCAGCTTTTGCTTCACCCCAGTCCATCACCACCATTGGGATATGGCGATACTCTTCCAGCATCGCCAGCAACGGCTCTGGGTACTCAGAACACATCACCAGCAGACCATCGACGCGTTTTTGCGCCATCATCGACAGATAAGCCCGCTGTTTCTCAAGATTGTTCCACGCATTACCCAGAATCAGGGTGTAACCTTTCTGGAAGCAATTTTTTTCAACCGCTTCAATGATCTCGGCAAAATAGGCCGCTTCGCTGCTGGTCGCCAGCAAACCGATAGACTTGGTGTGGTTAACCTTCAGGCTACGCGCCACCGCGCTAGGGGAGTAGTGTAATTCTTTAATCGCTGCCCACACGGCGTTGCGCGTTTCTTCAGCGACGAAACGTGTTTTGTTGATTACGTGTGACACAGTTGTAGTGGAAACGTTTGCTCGTTTCGCTACATCTTTTATTGTTGCCATTCCATTTCACTCCAGACCCTAACTTCAGCTCCTGCAAAATCGCAAGGTAAACGTTTGCCTTTACACACCTTACGCACAACAAAAGTGTTGCGGTACGCCGGAAAAACGACACGGAGCGTCAGGAAGGGGTCAATGGCCAGTACGCAAATAGTGTAAGCGTGGAATTTTGGCCGATCTTGACGAAAAGGGGAAGTGGTAAAAACACTTATCATTATAAATGACGGGAGATTTTTTCATCACAGTGTGTAAAAATGCGTAATATCACTTTTTGTGTGGTAATAAAAAAGGAGAAAACTTGATGAGCACCGACCTTAAATTTTCACTGGTAACAACGATTATCGTCCTCGGTTTGATCGTAGCCGTGGGTTTGACTGCCGCGCTGCACTGATTTCCTCTCGAGGGAGCGCGTTCTCCCTCGCATCTCCTTCCTGTTTGTTAGCAAAATGGCAAAAGTGTTTTCTCTTTTTGTTATTTTCATTTTTTTGTGATTGCTGTCATGCTTTCGCCACTTTAATGAATATCGCGTAATGACGCGAAGAGGTGGAGATAAGGCATGAAAATTAACTATCCGTTGCTGGCGCTGGCGATTGGCGCGTTTGGTATCGGGACAACGGAGTTCTCGCCAATGGGCTTGTTGCCCGTCATTGCGCGCGGTGTGGAGTCCGATTCCCGCTGCCGGAATGTTAATCAGTGCCTATGCAGTTGGCGTAATGGTGGGCGCGCCGCTGATGACGCTTCTACTTTCTCATCGTGCCCGCCGCAGTGCGTTGATTTTCCTGATGGCAATTTTCACGCTCGGCAACGTACTTTCCGCCATCGCGCCGGATTATATGACCCTGATGCTTTCACGCATTTTGACCAGCCTGAATCACGGAGCATTTTTTGGTTTGGGTTCAGTCGTGGCCGCAAGCGTGGTGCCAAAACATAAACAGGCCAGCGCAGTTGCCACTATGTTTATGGGGTTAACCCTGGCAAATATCGGTGGCGTGCCGGCGGCGACCTGGTTGGGTGAAACCATCGGCTGGCGGATGTCATTTCTGGCAACGGCGGGGCTGGGAGTGATTTCAATGGTAAGTCTGTTCTTCTCATTACCTAAAGGTGGTGCAGGGGCACGACCTGAAGTGAAAAAAGAGCTGGCGGTATTAATGCGTCCGCAGGTGCTGTCTGCATTGCTGACGACGGTACTGGGAGCTGGTGCAATGTTTACTCTCTACACCTATATCTCTCCGGTACTGCAAAGTATTACCCACGCAACACCGGTGTTCGTCACGGCAATGCTGGTGCTGATTGGTGTCGGATTCTCTATCGGTAACTATCTCGGCGGCAAACTGGCAGATCGTTCAGTTAACGGCACGTTGAAAGGCTTTTTGTTGTTGTTGATGGTGATTATGCTGGCAATCCCGTTCCTGGCCCGCAATGAGTTCGGCGCAGCTATTAGCATGGTGGTGTGGGGCGCAGCAACCTTTGCGGTCGTACCGCCGTTACAGATGCGCGTGATGCGTGTCGCCAGTGAAGCGCCAGGTCTGTCTTCATCAGTCAATATTGGTGCCTTTAATCTTGGAAATGCGCTGGGAGCAGCTGCTGGTGGTGCGGTAATTTCCGCTGGGCTGGGATACAGCTTTGTGCCGGTGATGGGAGCGATTGTCGCGGGACTGGCATTATTGCTGGTGTTTATGTCAGCCAGAAAACAACCTGAAACAGTTTGCGTTGCTAACAGCTAATTAAACAAAAACGCAGAAGGATAACCTTCTGCGTTACAGTTGCTGACAACGTGCGATTTATCTTGCCGAATGCGCTGTTAACGCCTCATCCGCGTTGGCATGGTAAGCGAAGCGCATCAGGCAATGCTGCATTTGCCATCAGTTATTATGCAGCGAGATTTTTCGCTACGAATTCCCAGTTCACCAGCGCCCAGAAGTGCTCCAGATAGCCAGGACGTGCATTGCGATAGTCGATGTAATAAGCGTGTTCCCAGACATCAACGGTCAGCAGCGGAGTCGCATCGGTGGTCAGCGGAGTACCCGCGTTAGAGGTTGAAACGATAGCCAGTTTGCCATCGCTGTTTTTCACCAGCCAGGTCCAGCCAGAACCAAAGTTTTTGATCGCTGCATCAGTAAACTGCGCTTTGAAATCGGCAAAGCTGCCAAAAGATGCGGCGATAGCTTCAGCGACTTTTCCAGTCGGTTCGCCACCGGCGTTCGGTGCCAGGCAGTTCCAGTAGAAAGTATGGTTCCAGACCTGAGCTGCGTTGTTGAATACGCCACCTTCAGAGCTGCGAATAATCTCTTCCAGTGATTTACCTTCAAACGCGGTACCTTTAATCAGGTTGTTCAGGTTAGTGACATAAGTCTGATGATGCTTGCCGTAGTGATACTCGATAGTTTCCGCAGAAATGTGCGGTGCCAGAGCATCTTTAGCATATGGTAGTGCAGGTAATTCGAATGACATTGCTACTCTCCTTTATTATTAATTTGCATACGTACAATAGCCTTATTGTGCGTATGGATAGGGTAGCAAATTAAAAGGTGAGACAAAAGATGAACTTACCCTGTTGCCGTAACAACAGGGTAAAGTTTTAGCGAAGTGTTTTTGGGGTCATTACCCGACGAGCGCCAACATAGTGGCGCTGCCAGTAGTCTTCACTGAGAGAAGTGATTTGAATTTCCTGACCTGTGCGCGGTGACTGAATAAATTTGCCGTTGCCGACATACACGCCGACATGATCGGCTGTGCCGCGTCCCTGAGTACGGAAAAAGACCAGGTCGCCGTTTTTCAGTTCACTACGTTCGATTGGCGCTGCATCACGCAGGTGATACATTTCATTCGCCGTACGCGGAATACGAATTTTCACCAAATCTTTATAAGCGTAATAAACCAGGCCGCTGCAATCAAAACCGGTACGCGGTGAGCTGCCACCCCAACGATATGGCTTACCAATTTGCTGCATCAGTTTATTCATTGCCACTTTCGTAGCTTTTTGCACCTTCGCTTTGTGCGCGTCGGCAAGAGTTCCTGACGCGGCATTTTTGACTTTCACACAATGCGATTTATAGCCCTTACGTTTGGTACACTTTTCGGTAAAGCTGGCTGAGGCCGTTTTATTGACGGCGTGTTTGCTGCGAGTTTTGGCGTTTTTAGAAGCGGTAATGGAAGATTTTTTAACGGAAGAAGCGGTTTTGCTTTTGGTCGTACTTTTACTGGCGGCTTTTTTCGCTGTTTTCTGGGTCTTTTTGGTGGTTGCCGTGCTTTTCTTTTTATCTGCTTTTTTGGTGATATGAGTGGTAGCAGAACTCTCCCTGGCTTGCTTTGAAGCATGGGCCATAGGCGTTAAAGGCAGGGTGGTAAAAAGTAAAGCACAGAGCGTGATCGAAATACGGTTTATCCGCGCCACTGAGCGTCCCTCTGTTAAGGCAGGTCTATCATGCCTGCGTCTGATTTACAAAACTTGATGATTCTAATGCATAGAAGAAGAGAAAGTTAATAGCTTTTATTGTTAAAAAATACGTTTCGTTGGCGAGCGCAAAAAAATGCAGCAGTGAAAGCTAAAAATGGTTATAAATACGCCAGTTTGCCGCGCATCAGAGAAGAAACGAATATTTGAAATGCAACAAATAGAGCAAAGGGATAAAATAGCAAAAGCGTGATGAAAATGTTATTTTCCGATGCCGCACTGACCCGCTACAATGTCAGATTACTGCCGTAAAGAAGTTTGAGGAAGCAAGACAATGAGCACCACTATCGAAAAAATCCAACGCCAGATTGCTGAAAACCCGATCCTGCTGTACATGAAAGGTTCACCGAAACTGCCGAGCTGCGGTTTCTCTGCCCAGGCAGTCCAGGCGCTTGCCGCATGTGGCGAACGTTTTGCCTATGTTGATATTCTGCAGAATCCGGACATTCGTGCGGAACTGCCGAAATATGCTAACTGGCCGACCTTCCCGCAACTGTGGGTTGACGGCGAGCTGGTCGGCGGTTGTGATATCGTGATCGAAATGTATCAGCGTGGCGAACTGCAGCAGCTGATCAAAGAAACTGCCGCTAAATACAAGTCTGAAGAGCCGGACGCGGAATAATCCGTCCTGCAATACTGACGGATGCGAACGGGCATCCGTCAGTCCTTTCTCTATCCCCAATCCAGCCCTTGTGGCGAACTTGAAAATCCCGCCTCACGCAGCAGCGTAAACATCGGCGTTTGCCGGACCGGTAGATCATTCACTTCTGTTAGCGTAAAGCGCAGCCGTGGTTCGCGACGCAGTGCGGTAGTCAGCGCGTGGAAAACCTCTGGGGCGAGTAATTCCTCTTTTTCCTGCCAGACCAGCATTTTTTTGCCACCTTGCGCCAGATAGAGTAACAATTTGCCGCCAGAAACGACCACCAGCGCACCCGCCCGACGCGTTGGAACCAGCGTTGCCGGATGTGCAGGCCAGGGCAGAAGATTTCCCCACACATTAGCCGGATCGTTGGCAGAGAGCGCCACTGGTGTATAGTGGCGCGTTTGCGTGGCTTGTGTCGCCAGATCGCGCAATCGGTCAATAGTCAGACGTTCAGCGAATTGCGCGCCACCCAGACCTTCTACAAAACGACCTCGCATAATTCGCCCGGAGTCTTCCATACTTCGACAAAGCGTTTGCATCGATGGAAACCCGCCAGGGATATTTTCGGCTATCACCGCCTGACGACTGATGATGCCGTAGCGGTCGAGCATATTTTCCGCCAGCGCCAGCATCCTTTCGGTATCGTTTAGTGGCTCCACCTGCAATAACGACCAGCGTCCAGCCAGATTTGGTGTGTTGTAAGATACCAGCGGCGAGACGGGTTGCGCATAGACAGGACGTCCACGACGAGCCCGGTGACTGCGGCGAGTTGAGGTGCGTGCGTTGGAACTGCTGCGGGTGAGGGCGCGTAACGGTGCCCAAATGTCGCTGGTGATGACGCCTTGCCAGACCAGCGCCCATAACGCCTCTTGCAGGGCAGAGAGATCAACCGATTCGCCGATTTTGTCGCGTATCCGTTGGCTGATTTGTTGTGCAAACCAGGCTCCTCCGTCAGCCAGAACAGCGACTATCGCTTGTTGCAGCGCCGAACGATTCGCCTGATCCGCTTCGGCGGGAGTGAACGATTCTGCAGCATATTCCTGTAGATGCAGTGCCACGGCCGTCATCTTCACCCAGTTTTTGCCCCGACCAGATAACTGCACCGGTTGCCAGTAATTCATCGAGCATTTCTGACGAATAGTCGCGTACGCGGGCAGGCAGGATCTGGCTTTCCCAGAGTGAGGCGGGTAAACCGACTCCGGCAAGCTGTTCGATCACCCGCATCACGCCATCTACGCCCTCATAAACGCCTGGCGATGTTGAGGCAAAGAGCGCCGGGCTACCATCGGTGGCGGGTAATACGCCTGACGTTCCAGCAGCAATCGCGCATAGGTCGTGGCTGCAACGGGACGCGTCGCTTCCTGGCGGCTTGCAGCGAGAGCGCAAACGCAGACGACGAAAATACTTCATCGCTCACCCAGATGTCTTGTTGCAGATTCATCACCAGACCCTGTTCACGCAGTTGCTGAAGCTGCTCTTCGACAATGGCAATACCGAGACTAAACTCATGAGCCAGTTGTTCAGCCGTGACCAGAGCATGAGCCCGGAGATAGCGCAGAAAGAGGTCGCGAAGCGGGTAACTGACTCTATGTAAATAAATCTCTGGCAATGACTCTGGTAGTCGTACGCCGAGGGCATCACGCAGCCTGGCGGCATCATCCATACAGGCAAGACGCTCCTGTCCGCTAATCATCGCTGGGAAGATTCGTTTTACTGCAAGAAGATTTTCCAGATACGACGCAACCTCTTCACTGCTGCCTGTATGCCGTTGCGCCAGGTCTTCAACGGTCATTGGCCCCAGTTCGCGCAGCAGGTCGAACAATCCTTCTTCACCTTTCGCTCTTCTGCCAGGAGCCAGTCGTTGCAACTCTTCTTCCACCTGGCGAATGACCTGCGGGTCGAGTAATTCCCCCGGATCGACCTGTCCGAGTAGATTGCGCAGTAACTCGCTGTCCAGCGACAGTACGGATGCCCGGCGCTCTGCCAGCGGGGCGTCGCTCTGGTACATAAATTCCGCGACATAGCCGAACAATAAACTTGTGGCGAAAGGCGAGGGCGTAGTGGTCGTTACATCGGATATTTGAATTTCGCCACCGTTCAGGCGACGCATCAAACGTTCCAGTGCGGGAAGATCATAAACATCTTGCAGACATTCGCGCAGGGTTTCGAGAATGACCGGAAAATCCGGATATCCCTGAGCGATTTCCAGCAACTGACTGGCGCGCAGCCGTTGTTGCCAAAGCGGGGTGCGATGGCCCGGAGTGCGCCCCGGCATTAATAATGCCCGCGCGGCGCATTCGCGAAAACGGGCGGCGAAAAGTGCCGAGCTGCCTACCGCCTCGCGGACAATTTGCAGCAACTTTTCTGGTTCAAACAAAAAAATCGCGGCGTCGGGCAATTTACCATCAGTGTCAGGAATGCGCGCAACAATGCCGTCATCACTGGCGACCACAGACGCGTCAGCGCCCCATAGGGCATGTATTCGCCCGGTAATCGCCAGCGCCCAGGGTTCATGCACCCGTCTTCCATAGGGAGAGTGCAAAATAATACGCCAGTCGCCAATTTCATCACGGCACCGTTCGAGGACCAGATGGCGACTCCCCGGAACGATGCCCGTCGCGTTGCGTTGCTCGTCAATCAACCCCTGAATATTGGCGTTCGTATTTTCTTCTGCCAGCCACGGGGGAATAGTCCCGGAAAAGAACGCGCCATCCGCCAGCAAATGAAGAAAATCGCCGATCATCTCGCCTAATTCAGCCGGACGTCCGTTACCTTCACCACGCCAGAAGGGGAGCCGGGCAGAACGACCCGGAGCAGGAGTCACAATCACCTGATCGCGGGTGATTTGCTGGATCCGCCATGAGGTAGCGCCGAGAGTGATAATGTCGTTCACCCGCGACTCATATACCATCTCCTCATCCAGTTCACCCACCCGCCGCGAACCGGCCTTTTCTTCACCTTCGGGTAATAACACGCTATACATGCCACGATCCGGAATGGTGCCGCCGCTGGTAACCGCCAACAATTGAGCGCCAGGTCGGGCGGTCAATATCCCGGTCTCCCTGTTCCAGACCAGTTTGGGGCGAAAAGCAGAAAAATCGCCAGAGGGATAGCGCCCGGAAAGCATATCCAGCGTGGCGTCAAAAACACGTCTTGGCAGATCTTTCCACGGTGCGGCACGGCGTACGCGGGAGTACCATTCGTCTACCTGTAATGCCTCCATCGCCGCGGCGGCAACGGTTTGCTGCGCAAGGACGTCGAGTGGATTATGCGGCGGTGTCAGGTTTTCCAGCCTGCCTGCGAACATACACTCTACAATGACTGCGGAATCGACTAAGTCACGCCGGGTACGAGGGAAAAACAGCCCTTTAGATACACCGCCAACCTGATGTCCGGCGCGACCAATGCGTTGTAACCCACTGGCAACAGAAAGCGGCGTTGCCACCTGAATCACCAGATCCACTGCGCCCATATCAATCCCCAGTTCGAGACTGGAGGTTGCGACCACGCAGCGTAACTCACCCGATTTCAGCGCCTGCTCGGTGATTGCTCGTTGTTCTTTAGAGACGGAGCCGTGGTGTGAGCGGGCAATAAAAACGTCGCTACTTTGTACACGGTTAGAGGTTGCGCCGGAGGTCGACTCGAAATGGGCCGCATCAACGGCGATAGACGGGGAACGCTGTAAGCGTGCGGCGTAAAGCTCATTTAATCGTGCCGTCAGTTTTTCCGCCAGCCCACGTGAATTAGTAAAGACAATGGTCGAGCGATGGCGCAACACTTCATCAAGGATACCCGTTTCAATATATGGCCAGATGGAGCCTTCCCGGCCGGCATGGCTGTCTTCGCCGGTGCTGCTGGCGACCGATGAGACATCATCCATATTGGCGACCGGTACGACAATTCGTATCTGCGGATGGCGCATTGCGGGCGGGTTGACTACCGTAACCGGGCGATCGCCACCAAGAAATGCTGCCACATCGCTGGCTGAGCGCACAGTGGCAGAAAGGCCAATTCGCTGTGCTGAGGTGTGGAGCAGCGCATCGAGCCGCTCCAGACTTAACGCCAGATGCGCACCACGTTTACTCGCTACCGCGTGGACTTCATCAATAATTACCGTTTCGACGCCGCGCGTGCTTCTGCGCGCGCGCGGAGGTCAGCATCAGATAGAGTGATTCGGGTGGTGGATCAGAATATCCGGCGGATTACGGGTGAGTTTGCTGCGTTCCTGTGCAGGCGTATCGCCAGTAACGGATCCCTACGCGAAGATTGACTTCCGTTTCGCCGCGCCGCCGCCGTTCATCGGCAATACCCTTCAACGGGAGCTGCAAGTTGCGCTGAACGTCGGTGCCCAGAGCTTTTATCGGTGAAATATAGAGGATGCGTGAGGTTTTACGCTTATGCGCCTCGCGGGTATCTTCGCCGCCTTCGCGGAAGAGCCGATCGAGGGCGTAGAGAAATGCTGCCAGCGTTTTCCCGGAGCCGGTCGGTGCAATCACCAGCGCATGTTCGCTTCGCGCCGCCACATGCCAGGTTTGCGACTGGACAGCGGTCGGCTGTTTAAAGGCGCGAAGAAACCAGTCGCGGGTCGCCGGTGAAAACACGTCCGGCAGGAGCGATGAAGGGTCTGGATTATCTGCCATTAACGCTATTCCCCGTGAATATCATGCAGGATGCGTGGAATAGCCTCACTATAGATGCCTGAATCATTGCATGTCATCAGGCATCGACTCGATTACACCTCTTCGGCGGCAGGTAGCGGCCAGCCTCCCAGACGTTTCCAGCGGTTGACGATTTCACAAAACAGCACAGCAGTGCGTTCGGTGTCGTACAGCGCGGAGTGCGCCTGGGTGCTGTCGAAGTCCATGCCAGCGGTCTGGCAAGCCTTTGACAATACGGTTTGTCCGAGTGCCAGCCCGGCCAGTGCAGCAGTGTCAAAAGTGGCGAAAGGGTGGAACGGGTTGCTCTTTGAGGCGCGTCTGCGGCGGCCATCATAAAGCTGTGATCAAAATTGGCATTGTGCGCCACCATAATGGCGCGGTTACAGCCGCTCGCTTTAATACCTTTACGTACAACTTTAAAAATTTCGTGCAGCGCCTCGTATTCGCTGACCGCGCCGCGATCGGGATCGTTCGGGTCAATGCCGTTGAAGGCGAGGGCCTCTGGCTGCAAATTTGCGCCGACAAATGGTTCGACGTGGAAATGTAATGTGGTGTCCGGCATCAGCCAGCCTTGTTCATCCATTTTCAGGGTGATGGCGGCAATCTCAAGCAGCGCATCGGTTTTGGCGTTAAATCCGGCTGTTTCAACATCGATCACAACAGGATAAAAACCACGAAAACGGTCGCACAGACCGGTAAGTTGAGCGTTATCGGACATCTGATTCTCTTAATACGGATAAATTGCAGCGCGCATTATGACAAATATTACTTGTCGATGCAGTAAAGATGCGGGCGCGATGAGTTCACGCCCGGCAGGAGATTAGTTGCCCAGACCGCGACCGGCGTCTTTCTCTTCGATTAACTCAATTTTGTAACCGTCCGGATCTTCCACAAACGCGATAACCGTAGTACCGCCTTTTACCGGACCCGCTTCACGGGTCACGTTACCCCCGTTTTGACGGATTTTTTCGCACGCTTCAGCGGCGTTATCTACGCTAAGCGCGATGTGACCATAAGCAGTGCCGAGTTCGTATTTATCCACGCCCCAGTTGTAGGTCAGTTCAATCACCGCTTCTTCGGTTTCCGGGCCGTAGCCAACAAACGCCAGTGAGTATTTGTATTCCGGGTTTTCGCTGGTACGCAGCAGTTTCATGCCCAGCACTTTGGTATAAAAATCGATGGAGCGTTGCAGATCGCCAACGCGCAGCATGGTATGAAGAAGACGCATCTTTTTATCCTCAAAATGGCTAACAGATTCAAAATGTTGTTTTAGTATAGCGGCGGCTTTACGCCGCTCGCAATGTTGGATTACAACGTCGGGTAATCGGTATAGCCTTCCGCGCCGCCACCGTAGAAACTTTCGGCACGCTGTGGGTTAAGCTCAGCTTTGCGCTGCAAGCGGGCGACCAGATCCGGGTTCGCAATCCAGTCACGACCAAATGCCACCGCATCAATTAACCCTTTGCCGATCAGCGTTTCAGCTTTTTCTACTGTGTATGCACCTGCGCCGATAATCGGACCGTGGAAACGGGCGCGTACTTTTTCGCGGAACGCATCAGTATACGGTTCACCCCCCGCCCAATCTGGTTCTGACATATGCAGATAAGCAATGCCGCGTTTACCCAGTTGTTCAATCAGATACAGTGCATCGGCTTCTTCATTCGGGCCGTTATCCGTGTTCTGGAAAGTACCGATTGGCGAAACGCGAATGCCAATGCGATCGGCACCCCATTCTTCAATCCCGGCATCGACCACTTCCAGTACCAGACGTGCGCGATTTTCCACGCTGCCGCCGTACTGATCGGTACGATGGTTTGAAGAAGGAGAAAGGAACTGATGCAGCAAATAACCGTGAGCAGAGTGGAGCTCTACCAGATCAAAACCGGCTTCACGCGCGTTAGCAATGGCCTGACGGAAATCATTGACGATACCTGGTCTGGAATCTCTTCCAGTTCAAGCGCACGCGGCATGGATGTTTCAACACGGATCGCCTGACCATTTTCATCGCGCAGAGAAGTACGTGTTCCCGCGCTAAGTGCTGAAGGCGCTACCGGTGCCTGACCGCCAGGTTGCAGGCTGGCGTGAGAAATGCGTCCGGTGTGCCACAGCTGCACGGCCATATGACCATTTTCAGCATGAACGCCAGCGGTGATTTTTTTCCATGCGGCAATTTGCTCCGGACTATGGATGCCAGGCGCACCTGCATATCCTTTTGCCTGGGCAGAAATTTGCGTGGCTTCACTAATAATCAAACCGGCACTGGCACGTTGGCGATAGTATTCCGCCATCAACGGGGTAGGAATGTCACCCGGTTCAATACTGCGCAGACGCGTCAGCGGTGCCATAAAAATACGGTTTGCCGCCGTGATCGCGCCCACTTTCAGTGGGGAATACAGTTTTTCAGATGACATAAAGGCTCCCGGTCGTCTGGTGATAAAAAATGCCTGCTAAACGGCAGGCGTCGCAATAATGTTTTTTACATGGGCCAGCGCGTTTTCCAGCGGCCTGGAAAACTGCGCCGGAAATCTTCCAATCTCTCGCAGATTCGCACCCAGCCATAGTGCGTAAAGCACTTGTGCCTGTTGTAGCGGTTCGCCACAAAAGGTTAAACAATGGTTCTCACGGCCATTTTCCAGCGCCTGAGAGAGCAGGTCGATCACGCCGCGAGCACCTTTATCCATCGCGCTGCGCATATCTTCTGACAGATCGCACACTTCGGCAGAGAGTTTTACTGTCAGGCAACCACTGATGGTTCCATGTTGGCAAAACTGGTTCAGTGTTTGCTGGTAATAAGCCAGTATGCGGTCGCGGTAGTTACCTTCGCCGGATTGCAGCAACTCAGTCAGTCGCTGGTGATATGCGGCGTAATGACGCTCAAGCATGGCAACGCCAAACGCTTCTTTAGAGCGAAAGTAGTGATAGAAGGACCCTTTCGGCACTTCAGCGGTTTTTAGTAATTCGCTTAGCCCCATCCCGGTGAATCCACGTTGCAGGCAAAGTTGCTCGCCCGTCGCCAGGAGATGTTCGCGAGTATCATGTTCGGTGTGTTTGTTCATGCGTTGGAGTGTAGTAGACCAGTCGGTCTAGTGCAAGCAAAGTTGCTACTTTGGACATTAACAGCTTCAATAATGGTAATAATCTTATCTGAGGAGGGCGAAGTGGCGGAGCAATTAGAGTTCTTTCCCGTCCAGAGCCCGTGCCGGGGAATTTGCCAGTCTGACGAACGCGGGTTTTGTCGCGGCTGTTTTCGTAGTCGGGATGAGCGTTTTAACTGGAATAAAATGAGCGATGGCGAAAAACAAGAGGTGCTGCGCCTTTGTCGGCAGCGATTAATGCGCAAATTACGCGCAAATAAGCCAGCGTCATCAGACGAACCGGAGCAACCATCACTCTTTTGAACCTAATCTTGCGTATACTCCTCTCATATCTGATAAGAGGAAGCGATTATGGTTCAGCGTATTACTATTGCGCCGCAAGGCCCGGAGTTTTCCCGTTTTGTGATGGGCTACTGGCGATTGATGGACTGGAATATGTCCGCCCGCCAGCTGGTCAGTTTTATTGAAGAGCATCTGGATCTCGGCGTGACCACCGTGGACCATGCTGATATTTATGGTGGCTATCAGTGCGAAGCGGCGTTTGGCGAGGCACTGAAACTGGCACCTCACCTGCGTGAACGGATGGAAATCGTCAGTAAATGCGGTATCGCGACGACCGCGCGTGAAGAAAACGTCATTGGTCATTACATCACTGACCGCGATCACATCATTAAGAGCGCCGAACAGTCGCTAATTAATCTCGCGACCGATCATCTGGATCTGCTGTTAATCCACCGACCAGACCCGTTAATGGATGCCGATGAAGTGGCGGACGCGTTCAAACATCTGCATCAGAGCGGCAAAGTGCGTCATTTTGGCGTATCGAACTTTACGCCTGCGCAATTTGCCCTGTTGCAATCACGTCTGCCGTTTACCCTTGCCACTAATCAGGTGGAAATATCCCCGGTGCATCAGCCGTTACTGCTGGATGGCACGCTCGACCAACTACAACAACTGCGTGTTCGTCCGATGGCGTGGTCCTGCCTTGGTGGTGGTCGTCTGTTTAATGATGATTATTTCCAGCAGCTGCGTGATGAACTGGCTGTGGTGGCAGAGGAGTTAAACGCGGGCTCGATTGAACAGGTGGTTTACGCCTGGGTATTACGTTTACCATCGCAGCCGCTGCCAATTATCGGTTCAGGTAAAATTGAGCGCGTACGGGCAGCTGTCGAAGCAGAAACACTGAAAATGACCCGTCAACAATGGTTTCGTATCCGTAAAGCGGCACTGGGGTACGACGTACCGTAAGCACTTTTAGGAATAGCCGCCGTTCAAAAATGTGTCACTGGTTTACACTTATTCAGGAATGCACAATGAACGGAGGTCCTATGAAACGTTTTAGTCTGGCTATTCTGGCGCTGGTTGTTGCAACCGGCGCACAAGCTGCCAGTGAAAAAGTCGAGATGAACCTCGTCACGTCGCAAGGGGTAGGGCAGTCAATTGGTAGCGTCACCATTACTGAAACCGATAAAGGTCTGGAGTTTTCGCCCGATCTGAAAGCATTACCCCCCGGTGAACATGGCTTCCATATTCATGCCAAAGGAAGCTGCCAGCCAGCCACCAAAGATGGCAAAGCCAGCGCCGCGGAATCCGCAGGCGGGCATCTTGATCCACAAAATACCGGTAAACATGAAGGGCCAGAAGGTGCCGGGCATTTAGGCGATCTGCCTGCACTGGTCGTCAATAATGACGGCAAAGCTACCGATGCCGTCATCGCGCCTCGTCTGAAATCACTGGATGAAATCAAAGACAAAGCGCTGATGGTCCACGTTGGCGGCGATAATATGTCCGATCAACCTAAACCGCTGGGCGGTGGCGGTGAACGCTATGCCTGTGGTGTAATTAAGTAATTACGAGGCCAGCGTACCTTGCGGTGGTGCTTGCTCAAGTTGCGAAAGCGAGCAGTACAGCCGCCAGACAATTGCCGCCAGCTCACGGGCGGCAGGTTGATGATGACGGGCAAGGCTGTCGCAAATCCGCTGTAATTCTTCAAGTGTGGCCGCCAGTGATTTTTGCTGAACGCCACGCTCACTCATCACTCCCCGCAACAGTGAAATACAGTTATCCCGTACTCGCGATAACGGATCGGAACGCGATTCCCAGTCGCGCAATTGCCAGACAACATGAGAACAGTTCAGCAGCACTACACCCCAGCGTAATAACCAACGGCGAGCCAGCGCATCCTGGCTGTTACTCAACTGACTGACGTGATGATAAGTGAGCGATTCAAATTCGCTTTCACTCAGTGTTGGATGGCGGCTTAGCTGATCGACAAAATCCCGGCGCAGCGCGCGAATATGGCGGCGGCTTTTACGAGCATCCGATCCTGGACGCAGAATGGCGAACGCTAGCCAAGCCAGCGCAACGCCAACGATTTTTGCCAGATTATCGTTAAGAAAATCAGCAAAATCATACACCGGGGGATTAGTGACAGCGATAAACGAACCCATAAAAACAATCAGTTGCCCCCACAGTGCGGCAAATTTGGGCATCTGCAATTTAAGAAGCTGCATTGTCGCCAGCAGTGGAAAGAGAAACAGTAAAAATTGCCACAGATCGCTAATCTGGACCATCAGGCCAAATTTGACCACAAAGCTGAATAGCGAAAGTAACACCAGCGTGCGCATCAGCAGTGACAACGACTTAAACGGTGCTGCGACGGCGGAGTAGAGTACGCAGCTAATTGCTGCCAGCGTTAATGCATTGGCACCGGCATCCCATTGCGATGCAATACTCCATGCGCCAATCATCATCAACGTACAAAATGTACGCAGCCCGCTCCACATAGCTTCGGCGTTGTCGGTATGACGAGCCAGAGCGGATGTCCGTGCGAGTCTGGCATGATCATCTACACCGCTTTGCAGACGATGTAATTCCTGACTACTTTGCAGATAAAGGCGGCAAAAATAACGTAGTCGCTGCCAGAAGGCGACGTGCCGGTAGTCGGCGACGTTGGTCGGGCGTAGCGGGGCGATAATACGTGCGACGGTGTAAGCATCTGTTTGCGAACTGGCGAGCGCCGTCAGCAATTGTTCGAGAATTTCTCGCGTGGCACCTGGCGGTGAGGGCCAGTTGAGCAACATACGTCGCAGGCTGGAGATGACACTGGTCATACGTAATTGCTGGTGGAGTAGCGCATTAAGGCGCGCGTTTTGCTGGCGAAAACGATAGTGGCTCCAGAAAGCCTGGATACGCAGCAAATTCATGGTCAGTATCTGCCCAATCACCCCC
>SCPN01001452.1_pt1 | contig 31435 bp, 38 predicted proteins | sample 6106831 | NCBI WGS metagenome assembly SCPN01 (sample SAMN10720447, study PRJNA508395) | human gut metagenome | isolation source: Participant 1, 0 month
GTAAGCGAACGACATTCTGCTACCTCTCTTCCTACTTTTCTGTTGTAGTAGTTGATGCAATCGTTCAATTTTAATAGATAGTCTTCGGAATCTGGTGCGCTTATATTACCTAACTGTTTCTCACTGTTGATAATTCTCACTTTAACATCAAGTTTTTCCATAAAGAATATGTACTTTTCGAAATCTTCTTTCTTGAAATAAGGATCACAAATGAGACATTCGTTTTCTGCAGAGTTGAGTAGTTGCATGACATATTCTCTTGCCTTTTCTTTGTTTTCTTTATTCTGATTAGTATCTGCACTAAAAAATACAAACTCCATGTGTTTTTCATTCAATTCAGCTAAACAACGCGACTCATCATCAGCAAGGTTATCCTTTAATTTTTATTTGATTTCCTTCTTTTCTTACCATTCAAGGCAATTTTGTTACAGTTACAGTTCTTTTGCCATCTGATTCACTTTTCTCCAATTCAATTTCTTTAGATGAAAAAGTTTCATAACTGAATTCTTTTCCTAAAAGACACGTTTATTCATCCAAATTAGCTCACCATCGTTATTGAATATCTTTATGCCAACTTGCAGTGAGAATGGTAGCGGAATAAATATATTCGCTGATCTGCAATCAATAACTGTATCCGTTTCAGTTATAATGTTACTTTCATTATCATACTGCGTTATTCTCACTTTTAAAGAATCTACATATGGCTTCCTGAATTTCATTTGCATATGAAGTCCATTTGGTTTTTCGGATACCCGAAAGTCAATATTCCGAAATATCTCATTATTATGTAGGATATATACATTACCGATATGGCTGGTATATTCCATAATGTCATATCCTAAATGTTTCTTTGTGAGATATAGAGTTTTGGGAGCAAACCTTTCAATTGAAGAAGTTCCTTCAGCATTTGAGAATTAGGATCAAAGAAACCTTTCAGTCTGAAAGAACATTTGCGTTTAGGTAATATATCTGGTAAAGTAATCAATTCTTTTTTTTCCAATTCTAGAAATAGCTTTCCTAGGGGATTACCAGAGGGGTATTGCATAAAAGAATCATTCAAAAAATAAAGAGGCATTCCATATATAGTAATTTCATCCATAGGAGCTTGAGGTAGAGATGTCGGTATCAATATCCTCTATTAGTAGTCCGGTGGAATGGAGCATCGTCTCTACCACGATCGAGAAACATTTTCTTGACATTGATGGATTGTAATCCTGCATATCATCAAAATATTCTCAATAACAGTAAAGTATATTATAATACTTATTCTGTTTTATGTCTTTAAGGTATAATATGGTTCGTCGTATCATATTGATAGAAGTGAGTGTATACTTTCATAATCGTCTGTTTTACAGTAATTTTCATACAATCTTCCATTTTTTGAATTACTACATGGGCAAGTCTCTGGATTCTATCTCTTCTATTACTTGCGTAACTTTGTTGATAATCCAATTGGATACCTCACCAGTTTGCATGGGTAAGTAACTACTAGTGGAGTGCCAATCTTTACAAAGGAAGCCATTCAGAACCATAAGGCCACCATTCATTGTTTGCTGAATCGGTCCGGAAAAACATGATAGTTGAACACGAGGCAAAGTTCGATCTTCGCCAGCAGATTTATAAGATTTTGAGACACCAATATAAAGATTCTTCCAATCGAATCTCTTCCATTATCTCGTTACAGTTATATAATGAGACCAATTTTGTTTTTGAATAATATAGCCGGACCTTCATTCCCTTTTTGACTTCAAAAACAGGCCCATTTAGGATGCGAATTCACCTAATGGTTTAAATACGAATTCATTCCTTAATCTATTGCTAATTTCAGCTCTGTTATCCATCAAGGCAACTACTGCTTCCATATTATTGATGGCTAAATCTACGATTTTATCACTACTATCTTTATTCATATCTTGTCCGGTTATTTGTTTTAGTGTTATGTACTGGGAAATAGTCTCTCTTGCCAACGGTTTGTCGTATGCCAACATAACACACTGCGACAACCAATAGAGAATATGCTCATCGTATGAGATACAGTGATAGTCAATCTCATTGTCTCCTAATGAATCTTTGCTTGCCTCATGACCATCAAGCGTAAGATAAATCAGTTTGAACCCTTTTGGAAAGTGTTGCTTTCCATAGTTGTTGTATATCGCAGTAATTGATGGTATTGATCAATAGCATATATTTTATTCTCAATGATTACTGCATGTTCTCCATCCTCTAAGATTATATCAATGCGCCCACAGTGGACTCTGTCCGCTCACCAATATATCGTTCGACTATATTGGTTTTACAGTTGGAAATATAATCTTTGTTTAAATAATAGCTGCAAGAAATTCTTTAAGCATAGCATCTTTTAGGCCATGATTTCCGTCAGGATTTAACAACTCTGCAAGAATGCGGAATGTAATCTTATCTCATCAGACCATAGTCCAAGCATGTTGAAACATTGAAGTAATCTCCGTTTCGTTGCTTCTGCTTCATCCGTTCTTGCTCAACAAGACATACCTTGTCTATTTCGATTAAAATTCATTCAATTCCATACTTTAGACATTTTGTTTGCACAAAAATAATAAAAACGATCCATTTTATATGGGCCTATAAAAGAATCACCTATTTTTCTCCTCCTTCATCATCTTCCTCCACCTCTGAAACGCCCTAATCAAACTTTCTTCTTCCACTAATCCTACCATATTATAATGTTCGACAAAAGTTTCCATTGATTTTTTGAACATGATGCCGTGGCAGTATTTATTTTCCAGTAGAAATTCATAAAGTTCGGCCCTCATTTCTACTTCCATTGCTTTTTCAATGATAAGTGCACTGTTATGACCTATATAATTATATACATTTGGATTTTTGCCGTTTCTGGGATGGGGAGGAGGTAATATTTCAGTTTCGTGCCATGAGGCGTTGGGAGGTGGGGAATGGATAGCTGGTGGAGAGTGGGTAGATGGGCTGGGTGTCGAGAGATGGATCGCTTGGAAAGTGAGGAAGAAGAGCGGTCTGGAGGTACGTCGAGGTGATTTTTGTAGCGCATGTACATGTAAGCCGCTAGATAGGGCTTGATCTGAAAAGTAACTGTAACCATTGTTTTTAGATTTGATTTGTAAAATATTTATCAGTGGAGTACCGTGTTTGATATTGGTATCCGTTTTCTCTTGTTGGAAATTTTACTTAAAAGAGAGGGGAGGACGCTTTTGTAATGCTGCTTTTCAGATAGTTACATAAGTGGGTTTTGGTTTTAAACCAACGGGTCGTTCCTTTTAAAGGAACGACCCGTTGCACACCGAGAAACACCTCGTTGGTTTTAATGCAACGAGGTGCTCCTTAAAATCAAGAGATAAAGCTAGAATAAATCTCTCGAAATTTTGAAATCATGAAATAACTTGTTTGTTTTTGATGTAAATAAATAGTACTATTGTATATTTACTTGTTTTTATCTATATAAAGAAATATACAGAGTGTCATATATGAAGAAATTTTAGATGAAGTCTATTTAACATAGTTTAAATGAGCCTCTTTTATATTTCTGATTTTATTTTATGTTTGAGAGATTTAAAATATAATTATAATGTAACTGAAAAGTAGGAAGGAAATCCAAGTAAAATGGCTAATAGTAGCTCCTTAAAACGAAAAAGCACTAAGTTCTATCAGAACTTAGTGCTTTTTCATATTCTATTCTTATTAAAATAAATATATAGTTCTTAAAATACAAATTATATCTCTTTTTCGGATTGTATTTATTAACAGTTCCGGTTTGGTATTATATAATGGAACAAAAGTATATATTCTTTTTGCAAAAAACAACGAAAAGACATATTTTTTTTATGGAATAGTCATCTAAATTGATAGAAAAAGTAAAATCAAGCAACATTTCTTTCCAGAATTACATATTTGATGTAAAAACACTACAAAAACAATGGATTATAATTAAGTTCTGATAGAACTTATCTAAGTGTAAAAAGTGAGTTTAAATGTTTTAGGGCTATTTAATAATTTAAAAAGAGATTTATGAAGAAAAAATTAGCGCTGCTATTTGGATACCTTTTTATAGGTATCGGGCTGATAACAGCTCAAACGCAGAAAGTCACGGGGACAGTTATTTCCGATGATGACAAACAACCTGTTGTAGGGGCTTGTTGTTGTAAAAGGCACTAACTTAGGTACAATAACAGACATAGACGGGCATTTCACTTTATTGAATGTGCCAAATTCAGCAAAAATATTGCAAATCTCTTATATCGGTATGAAAACGGAGTCGGTTTCTGTTCAGCCGACTGTTAGAGTTATCTTAAAGTCTGATACACAACTGATGGATGAAGTTGTTGTGGTAGGTTACGGATCAGCAAAGAAACTAGGGTCAGTAGTCGGTTCGGTAACAACGGTAAATAATAGCAAGATAGCCAATAGACCGGTTGCTAATGCCGGAGATGCATTACAAGGACAAGTTGCCGGTTTACAAGTATTTACTCCCAGTGGAGAACCAAGTGGAAGTGTTGTAATGCGATTGCGTGGAGTCAGCTCGATCAATTCAAATACAGAACCTCTCTTTATTCTCGACGGTTCACCTATATCATCCGGAGCATTTACAGCATTAAATCCGAACGACATCGAAAGCATGACCGTATTGAAAGATGCTTCCTCAACAGCTATATATGGTTCTCGTGCTGCTAACGGGGTAGTAATAATGACTAGCAAGAAAGGAAAAATGGGACAGAAAGCCCGTGTTAGTATCAATGCGCAATATGGCTGGTCGAGAATGACTGGGGATAACATAGAGATGATGAATACCGAACAATGGCTTAACCTGCAGGAAATGCTGGACCCGGGAAAAGCATACGATACTACATTTCAAAAACGGAAAAAGTTCTATATAGATAATGGTATATCTACAGATTGGGCGGATGTTTTCTTCGGAGATGCAGCTCCTACACAACAATATGATGTAAATGTGGTCGGTGGTTCCGAAGGTATCAACTATTATATTTCATTTGGACATTATGATACAGAGGGAATTATGGATGATTCCTCATTGCGCCGTGAGACTTTGCGCAGTAATGTGGAAGTAAGGTGACCGACTGGCTGAAAGCCGGGATTAACGTGAACCTTTCCTATCAGAAATATAACACGACAACTTTCGGAACGGAAGCTAATAGCGTTTATAATAAAGCGTATGCTGCCCGTATTTATCGTCCTGACCAAACAATAAACGAGATATTGACAGACGAAGAAGGTAACTTTACAGGATATGGAAAACGATTGGACTATTTTGACGATATGGGATATTATAATCCGTATTACTTGGCAGAACTTCAACCGAATGACCGGGTACGGTACGTATCAATGGCAATACCTTCTTTAATATAAACCCAATAAAAGGATTGAATATACGTACCTCGCAGGCAGTAGATGCCTTTGATTATCGTAACTCCCATAAAGCCTATCCGGAAGGCCCCTTTTGAAGGGGCAGGGGTGGCGTCCGAGTCTTTCGAACGTTATTATTCATTTACTTTCACCAATACGGCGGAATATAAGTTCAGTCTGTCAGACAAGCATCTTTTTACCGTGTTGGCCGGTCAGGAGTCCATTATCACAAAGAATGAGAATTTCTCGGCAACTTCAAAAAATGGTAGATTCACGAATGATGCTGATGGCAGCTGGAGCAGAGTCAGAAGTGCCGATACATTCGATGTATGACAAGGTTTTCAATTCTTATTTCGGCACAATCAGTTATAGTTTCGCTGATCGCTATTATGTCGATTTGGCAGCACGGCGGGACGGTTCTTCTCTGTTTGCCAAAAACAACCAGTGGGCAAACTTTTATTCTTTGGGAGCCATGTGGGATATGAGAAAAGAGAATTTCCTGCAGAACGTTTCATGGTTGAACAGTTTACAGTTGAAAGTGAGCTATGGAACAACTGGTAATTCCGGTATCAGTGCCTATAATGCGTTGGCATTGGTTGGTTCCGTTTGCTGTATAACGGACAACCAGGTATTGCTCCTTCTACCGTCGGAAATGATAACCTGACATGGGAAAGCATGAAAACACTGAATGTAGGCATCAGTACAAGAGTGTTTGACCGCTTTTCTGTAGAACTGGAATTTTATAACCGTCAGACGGACGATATGTTGATGGGGTATCCATTGTCATACACTACCGGACATGGTAGTAGTGTGGAAAATGTAGCAAGTATGCGTAATCGTGGTTTCGATATTACTCTGGGAGTGGATATTCTGAAAACGAGAGATTTTTCATGGAGTGTCTCCGGAAACCTGAATTATAATAAGAATGAAATAACTAAACTGTTTAACGGATTGGATGAATATACTTTGCCTGATACCGGTTTGAAGATGAAGGTCGGCAAACCTTGGGGAGAATATTACTATGTGAAATGGGCAGGAGTCGATCCGCGTGACGGATATAATATGTGGTACGACAAAAATGGCAATCTGACGAAGAGTTACTCGAAGAAGATGCAGTTTTTGTCGGCAAACAACGCTATGCACCATGGTCCGGTGGCTTTGGCACCCAGTTCGGATGGAAAGGGATTTCTGTTAGTGCCGACTTCTCTTTTATGCTAGGCCAGTATATGTTGAATAATGAGCGCTTTTTTACAGAGAATCCCACTTTTGCAGGTTCGGACAATCAAACTGTAGAAATGCTTACCATGTGGCAGAAGCCGGGAGATATAACCAGAATTGCCACTCCCGACTCCCCGATGCAGTTTGATACGCATTTACTGGAAAATGCTTCATTTATGCGTATGAAAAACCTGACTGTCGGGTACACCCCGGCCAAACTGATTCAGAAAACAGGAGTAATCAGTAACGCCAGAATCTACTTTGTAGGACGTAATTTACTCACAGTGACTAAATATAAAGGATATGACCCGGAAGTAGACAGTAATATCAATTGGGTAACTATCCCAATACGAAACAATATTCTTTCGAGTCGAACTAACATTCTAAAAACATAAAGAATGGTGAATATGAAGAAAATATCTATGATAGCATTGACTATACTGACACTTGGGGTGACTTCTTGTGATATGGATAAAATGCCATACGATGCTGTTCCTACAGAAGAAGCGTTAACGACCATAGTCGGTTTTGAAGAAGCACGTGCCGGTATCAATTCCGTATATTTAGGACTGACAGGAGGAAGCTATGTATTAGCTCCGGAAGTTCAGGCAGATGCCTTTAATGCAGTGGCGGATTTCTCTAATAAATATGGTGAGTTGCACCGTTGGACTTTCGAGAGCACCAACTCTACCGTAGAAACAATCTGGTCGAACTACTATGCCGCTATCGGACGTGTCAACTTCTTTATTGACGGGGTAGGTAAGATCGATGAGAATCCGGAAATCGAATTGACTGAAACCAGAGACAACAGATTAATGTGTATGAGGGAAGCGTATTTTACAAGAGCATACTGCTACTTTTATCTAGCTACTTTATTTTGCCGCGATTACGATGTAGCTACCGCAGCAAGTACTCCGGGACTGCCGCTTCAGGTAAAATATGAGCCTAAACTTTCTGCTACCCAATATCCGGGACGATCTTCATTGGAAGATACTTACAAACAGATATTGGAGGACCTCGAAGAAGCCGAAGAACGTATAGAGACTGCAAAAAATGGCATTGCTGATTATGACAGGTATATTAATGGTGCATACGTGACAGTCAACACGGCTCCCAAGAATTGTGGGAATTATATCACGGTAGATGTAGTGACTGCCTTGAAAGCGCGTGTTGCCCTGCAAATGGACGACTATGAAAATGCAGCCAAATATGCAGGTGACCTTGGTTAATTCGAACAGATATCCATTATCGAACACAGCAACAGATTTTGAAAGCGTATGGAAGAATGACAAGGGAACGGAAACCATCTGGCAGATTGCCATGACTAGTGCCGACGATGCCGGTGTACCTCTGGGGACTATTTTCATCGGTTATCCGACTACAAAGAAGGATTATATTCCTACACAAACACTGATTGACTTATACAATGAAAAAGATATCCGGTTAAAGACTTATTTCGGAAAATATCACTTAACCGTATCGTCAGGTAATGCGGCAGACATCTATTTCTTTAATAAATATCCGGGCAATGAATATTACAATGCATTAGGAAGCGAAACACGCTATTTGAATCAGCCGAAACCATTCCGAATTGCTGAAATGTATCTGATTGCCACTGAAGCTAATGCAAAGATTGGAACGGCAGCTGCAGTGAAAGGGTAATGACGCTTTGAATGCATTAAAAAAAGCGCGAATCGAGGGATGGACTGATGCAACCTACGATCAGGAAGCTTTATTAAATGAAATCATGAACGAACGGGAACGTGAGCTTGTAGGTGAGGGATACCGGTTGATGGACCTGAAGCGTTGGGGGAAAGGTGTGAAGCGTGGAAAACCGCAAAGCAAAGGACTGGTGCTTTTCCCGGGACAAGCAAGTACTGACGGACTGGATAAACTTATGGATGACCAGCGGATGCTTTGGCCTATTCCTAAAACAGAAATGGATGCCAACCCTCAATTGGCAGGTCAGCAAAATCCGGGATATTAATCAATGAATAACGTAAATTATCAAACACTTGAGTAAAATGAACTATCTGAAAATATACACCCTTCTTCTATGTGCCGTTCTGATCGCCGCCTGTTCGGACGATGAGGAACAGTTTAATTCAGGCGGCTACGGTAAACTTGCAGGAAACTGCAATGACGGTGAAAGAATCTGCCGGTTTGTGTACTGTGCCTGTTGTTGTGACGGGCGAACATACCGGAACTATCCGTGTGACGTTCGAATTAAAGATCATAATGCCAAAGAGGATGAAAACTATATTGTCACAACCAAAACGTTACTTATTCCTGCCGGGCAAAACAATGAATTTTGAGTTTAAGACCGTTGATGACAAGCTTGTTAATGACGACCGTTCTTTTGATGTTGAAATTGCCGATGTGAAAGGGGCGTCTATTGGTGAGAACAAGCGACTGACGGTGACTATCAAAGACAATGATTCCAGTTTTTATGAAACGCTTTCAGGAACTTGGATATTTACCGGAACGGCTTCTGCCACCAATGTTTCCAATGTGCCAAGTGGGATTCTCCGTAAGAGTAAATACAGCGGAAGAAGGCACGGAGGCATACGAGCACTATCTGGTCTGTTCGAATAAGAATGGATTTGATCCGGATAATGATATTGAATGGGAATTTAGTTGGCGGTTGCATTATGAATATGATTCGGAGGCGCAGAAAACCTACCTGTCCATTGTGCCGGGTGAAGATGTCGCTTCTTATGGCCCGTATACTATTCGTTTCAGGAGACTGGCTTTGGACGGAAGTACTTCTGACGTATATCGTGGAGAATATGATGTTGAAACTAAAACTGTCACTTTCGAGAATGCCAATTTGATAGGCGATATGTATAAGGACGGCTTGATACAAATACAGAAATTCAGGCTATTTGGCTGTAAGATGGAACACATCAGATAAAACAAGATTATTAACATAACAAATAAAAAGAACTTATTAGAGCATTAATTGTCTGCATTACGCTGTTGTTCGCTTTTCTAACTTGTACCATGGCACAAATACCATCAGTCAAGGTTGAAAATACGAAAGAACTGCAGTAAATACCTCCTCCCTGGTTAATCACAAAACACCTATGATTATTTCTTTTTGGGCAACAACCTGTAAACCTTGTATTCGTGAATTGGACGCTATAAATGAACAATTGCCCGATTGGTTGGAAGAAGCCAATTCCGTGTTGTAGCTGTTTCGACAGATGACAGCCGTTCTACTGCTAAAGCGCGTGCATTGGCAGAGGGACATGGATGGGATGATTTTATCATGTTGTATGATAAAATCAGAATTCATGCGAGCTATGAATGTGAGCCTGACTCCACAGGTATATGTAGTGGATGCCGATGGGAAGATTGTCTATTCACACACCGGGTACGCGCCGGGAAGTGAGCTGGAACTACTGAAAGCGATAAAAAAACTACAGAAATAGAAACTGTTATTATTCATAGATAAACGCAATGACATGACTAGAATAAGAATTCAGGTGTTGGCTTTAGTAGCGTTAGCGTCTACTCTAACCTATTCGCAGCAAGATAACAAAAAAGGTTATCTGACAGGGAGCTTTGAAACGAATACGATTTACTACAAGGATGATAGTAAGACAAAAGCAGAATCTCCGGAAGATCATTTCGGTTCGAACAATTATCTGAAACTGGATTACTATCAAGGTAAGTTTGCCGTAGGTGTACAGTTGGAAGCCTATGAACCGGTACTGGTGGGATACCCGACAGAATTGGAAAGCAAAACTAACCAACTATTACGTATCTTGGGCCGACAAGGATTTTTCCGTAACAGCGGGTACATTTTATGAGCAGTTTGGGAGTGGACTGCTATTCCGTAGTTGGGAGGACCGTATGCTTGGTTTGAATAATGCGGTGATGGGAGCACGTTTTACCTACAATTACAAGAATATTGTAAGGTTGAAGGCCATTTGGGGAACTCCACGTTTTGGCATGGACTTTTCCGATACACAAGTACGTGGCGTAGATGTAAGTTTCTCCTTATCTGAAATGCTTAGTTGGCAAAATACATCCTTGAGTATCGAAGGAGGGGCATTGAACCGGTATGAGAAAATCAATATCGACCTCGAAGAAGAAGGGGGAAAACCTTATTCGAATGGCTTCTCGGGACGGGTAAATTTTGAACGCTCGGATTTACAGCGAAAGGTGAATATGTGGATGGTGGCAATAAATATTATAATTTCATTCATGATGACAAACTTTATGCGAGGAAACGTGCCAATGCGCAATTGCTGGAGCTGGGATATAGCGGCAATGGGTTGGGGTAAATCTGACCGGGCGCCGTTTGGAATGGATGAATAGTGAGATTATTGCCGGTAATGGTTCGACTTCGAATCTGTTGAATTATGTCCCGGCTATGAGTACGCAATATACCTATATGTTGACCAACTTGCATCCTCATACTCCACAAATAGGAGATGTGACAAATGCAGTTAGCGGTGAGATGGGCGGACAATTGGATGTCTTTATCATTTCAAAGAGGAACGGTCATTGGAGGTAAACGCGGTTTGAAATTACATGCTAACTTTTCTACCTATTATGCTTTAGAAAAAGGAACAGCCCAGATAGGTAACTTGGCATTTCGTGACTTTAGTGTTGATGTGGAAAAGCAATGGACAAAGTCATTCAAAATGAACTTGCTTTATTCTATGCAAGAATATAGCCCTTCGTACGGAGCGAATAAAACGACTAATCTGTCGAATATTTTTGTAGCAGATTTACAATATAAGTTCACGCCTTCTTTTTCAACTCGCATGGAGTTGCAATACCTAACTACAAAGAAGATCAGAAGGACTGGATGGCAGCTCTGTTGGAGATAAATTTTGCTCCGGCATGGAGCATTTACGGAAGTGATATGTATAATCACGGCAAGGATAAAATCCATTATTACAATGTAGGAGCCAGTTATGCCAAGTCACGTACGCGTATAGCCTTGAGTTATGGTCGTAACAAGGAAGGGTACGTCTGCTCTGGTGGAGTTTGCCGGACGATTCCTAAATATACAGGTGCCAACCTGACTATAACTACTTCATTTTGAGTTCATCGAAACATTTATTAATTAGAATATAGAATATGAGAAAATTTACAATGTTTTTTATGTCAAGTCTGATATGCTTGTGCGGATGTTTTACAGCGTGCAGCGGTAATTCTGACGACAATGGTGAAGAGCCGGATAACGGCGAAGTGACAGGACCTATTACTTTGACTGTGGATAAAGCCAAGATTGAAGCCAATGGAACAGATATGGCGACTTTTACGGTGACTGATGCCAATGGAAAAGTACTGACGACTTCCGAATATATGAAGAATGTATATTTTGAAGATGTAACTACCGGTGATTATTTGGAGAGACGGACCAATACGTTCTCGGCAGTAGAGAACAGGACACATAAGTTTAAGGCATATTACCTGGACTGGGAGTCGGATGAAGTTTCCGTAACCGCACAGAATCGTAAGAATTATGAACTTTTCTATCGTAAAGTAGGTGTCTTCAAAATGACGGGAACTTGGTGTACCTATTGTCCGGCCATGACTTCGGCATTGAAGAAAGTGGAAGAACTGATGCCGGGACGTATGGTAAAAATGGCTTTTCATTCTTCCAGCAGTTCCGCCACTGACCCGTTCCATTTGTCACAGACAAGCACAATCATGGGCCGTTTTGGAGCGTCCGGTTTTCCTACCTGTATCTATGATTTGAAAGTCATGTCGATAGACAGGAACGTGAGTGCTATCAAACAGACTTTACAAAGTCAAATCCGACAATATCCGGCAACCTGTGGAATTAAGGTAAATACATCTTATAATTCTTCTATGGGTGAGATTACGGTGGATGCCGCACTGAAGTCGAGCTTGGGAGGAGAATATGACCTTGTTTATGTCTTGGTGACTGATGGCTTAACAGCATCCGGAGGAAATGAGACCTCGTACGATTATACAGTAAGAGCTATTTCCAACAATTACCTGTCGATGTCAACCGACGGACGGTTTACTGTGAAGGCAAACGAGGAGCACACTGCCGCAACTTTCAGCATTTCTAATGCAAAGAACCTGAATCCTGCCACATCGCGTGTAGTGGTTTATGCATTACGTAAAGTGGATGACGCATATATGGTGGATAATATAACCGAATGTTCTATCAATGGTAGCATAGACTATCTCTATAATGATTGAGGCTTATGAAAAAAATATACTCGACAATTCTACCAATTGTAATGATCCTTTGTTTAGCAATGCTGTCATCCTGTTCCGGCAATTCGGACGAAACGGAGAATGGAGGGACGGATGACGGCATTTTGCGTATTACAGCTGATAAGACGGCTATACAGGCAGATGGAGTAGAAAAAGTGACCTTCACGGTCAAACTGGGTACAAAAGATGTAAGTGAAGAAAGCACAATGAACCTGATTTTGGTAAAGGAATCGGGAGAGGAAAACCTGGATTATGGTGTTCGTGCTTTCAGCACTTCAGTGCCGGGTACGTATGTCTTTAAAGCCCGCTATTATGAAGGAAAAGCAATGGTCAGTGAAAATGAAGTGACCGTTCAGGTTGCTCCCGTATCAGGAGGAACCAGCTATTATCATAAATTACTGGGGATGCAGTTTACTTCTGTCGGGTGCCAGGCCTGTCCGGCGCTTAGCACTACATTGAAAGCAATTCAGACTGAACAACCGGGGCGATTGGCTATCGCTTCTTTCCACATGGATTTCGGAGGAATGACGGATCCCATGAGTACAGCAGCTACCAATAATTACCGGACTAATATTCTCGGTAATTTCTCGGGACTGCCTCGTTTCTTTTACAATCTGCGTAAGGGTACTAAAGAAATGATCAGTATCAAGAGCCAGATTGAAGAAGAGCTTCAGAAAGAATTAAGTAACTATCCGGCTTCTTGTGGGTAGCTGTTGAGTCTGTGTATAATGCTTCTGACCGTACAGTGAAGATTACTGGCAAATTAACTTCCAACGTAACAAACACTTATCGTTGTTTGATTTATCTGGTAGAGGATGGAATCAAATACTTTCAAACGAATGGCGCGAATGATTATACGCATAATAATGTGGTGCGCGCAGTGGTGTCCACATCATTGAACGGCGACCGTTTTAATGGGGAAGTAAATGCGGGAGTGGAATCTACCATGCAACGATCTTATCAGTTGGAACCAGGATGGAATGTGGATAATATGCGTGTGATAGTGTCGATGCTGACAACTTTGGATGGAGGAAAGACTTATACGTGTAACAATGTAAATGAGTGTAAACTTGGAGAATCAGCAGATTACTTGTATAACGAATAAAGAAGAGTTATGTGTATAAATGTCTATAAAATAATATTGCTGGTCTGTATGTGCTGTGTGGGAATATGCTGGATTTCTTGTTCAGGCAATTCCGATGATTCGGAGCAGACGGAAGTGATTTTGAGCGTCGATAAAAATACGTTGACTGCGGACGGAAAGGATATTATAACCTTTACGGTAATGCATGCGGGAATAGATGTAACTGCTGATGCAATCATCCGTTCCGTGATGGACGGACAAACTTTGGATGGAAATACCTTTTCTACTTCTAAAGCCGGAACCTACGCTTTTGAGGCATCTTATGGCAACTATGTATCCAAATTGATAACAGTAGTTGCAAAAAGTACATCAGGTACAGTATCCAATTTTGTGAGACGCATCTGCGCAATGGAGTTCACCGGAACATGGTGCGCCATGTGTCCGGCAGGAATGACCCGTCTGAATTATCTGATAAGTTCGAGTTACGAGGGAATTGTTTATCTGATGTCATTTCATGTTGATGGGACAAGTGCCGATCCAATGACAATTGAACAGTCATCGATTCTTTCCAGAAAGTTTGCTATCTCCGGTTATCCTTCATGTGTGGTTGATATGCGTGGGACAATGGGGCTATCTGAAAACTATAGTGTCATGCGGGCTATATTTAATGAGTCTTTGGAAGAAATACCCTGCTCATTGCGGAGTAGCTATCAGTTCTGTTTATAATGAGGTTGATTCCGAAGCTAAAGTTACTGTGAAAGTGACTTCGGAGAAAACGGCTGATTACCGCCTGGTATTGTATGTTGTTGAAAATGGATTGAAGTATCAGCAGAATGACGGAGGCAACTATCGGGACTATACACATAATCATGTAGTCCGCAAATTACTTTCTGCTTCTGTAGAAGGTGACAAACTGGGACAAATTGCAGAAGATAAGGAAGAAGTAAAGGAGTATACTGTGGCATTAGACGATACATGGAAAGCAGAGAATCTTTCTTTTTATGCATTAGTAATGGATGAAAACGGCTATGTAAACAATTTGGCTGTTTGCGAAGCAATAAACGGCAATGCCGATTATGAATATGTAAATGATTAATCACATTTATCACTTAGAATTATGAAGAAGAAATTAATTAGCTTATTATTTTTATTAGGGCTGGTGTTAGTTATAAGCCCTATGGTGCTATCGTGTTCGGATAAGGATGAACCTGCTGTGGAACCTGACGTGCCGGTGACCGGATGTACCACTTCCTCCTGTACCAACTCCAATCAGATGGGTAGAAAACGAAGTGGATGGTGGTGAACGTGGGGTAGGCATCAAAGTGACTAGCAAAACTACCAACAACTTTGTGTTTGAATGTACCCCGGGAGATAAGGTGCAATCTTATCGTTTGGATGTTTATCCTTTATGTCGTATGTATAACTACTTATTTGAAAGTGGCGGTTCAGGTGCAAGTGAAGAAGAAATCGAAGATTTGATTCTGAAAGCTCTCTATAATTCGGAGGGTGCCGGTGCTTATACTTTCAACAGGAAAACATTAGGAGATAGTTACCCGAATACAGAGTTTGACTGGACAAATTCCAAATATGCTCAATCGGAGATTGTGCCGGGAGCAGAATATTTGATTATAACGGTAGGGTGTAATGATGAAGGCGGACAAAATCCGGCTGATATGAAAATCTGTTATTTGAAAACTCCTTCAGGAGATGTAGCAGGCCATCCTCGTGTTGAAATTGATGTTAAAGCAAGTTATCAGGCAGCTGCCATTCAATATGTCCCCAATGAGGATTGCAAGTATTTCTATCAGTTCTGTGCGGATTCCGAACCTATCGATGCGTTTATTGAAGCTTATGGACAGAATATGTATATCGATTTTATGAGACACTGGACACAGACATCAGAAGATGCACAGGTACCTGAAGAAGAATTATTATATATAGTTGATTTTGGGTATAATGCCGATTCGGAAAGAAAATTTACAGCTACTACTATCGGACTGGATGAGAATAAGAATAAAGGAGATTATGTACGACAGGATTTCCAATTGAAAGAAATTCCTGATGGTGCCAAAGAAGCGAAATGCGATCTGAAGATCACAAAGACGGGGGCCTCTATTGTTAACATGGATGTAAAATGGAGAAAACTTGTTATGCCATGTTTTATCGTATATTCAGTGCTGCTGACTGGCACCTTATGAAAATGCCGATGAAGCAACAATGACGGCACTTGCACAAGCTTTAGATCAAGAAGGATGGGGATTAAGAATATAAATTTCAGTCAGGAAGGCTCGTATGCAACTACAGATTACCAACATGCTCTTGATCCGAATGGTTCTTATGTTGTTGCTTATGTGGGGCGTAATGGATATGGACAATTATCAGAAGTGAAGACGGAAACTTTTTCTACCAAAGCACGAGTAATGGATAATCCGGGAGCATCTAAAGCTACGATAGATATTACCATTTCCGATCCGGGACGGACAAGCCTGAAATTAACCTATACTTATAATCAGGAAGCGGCAGTATATTATCACCAATACATTATGACACCGGATTTACTTGAAGAAGGTAATAAGGCTGAACTGATTAAATATCTGATGTCAGAAAATTCAAATATATGGGCTGCGAATGCGAATGGAGGAGTAGAAAATTTTAAATGGACCGGTTTGGATCCAGGAACGGAATATACATTCGCTTATATGGCAGAAGACTGGGATGGCGTATTGACAGATGTGAAGATTGTGAAAGCGACGACTGAAGCTATTATAGCAGGTCCGAATCCAACGATGCAACTGAATGCCTACATGAGTGATTTGGGCAACTTTACAGTTCAGTATTCTATTGTGAAGGATGTTGCCAAACTATATTATACCATTACAGAAGATAACTATTCCGCAAGTGGTGATTATACTTATCAGGAATGTATGGATGTATGGAAAGAGCGTTGTCTGGATTATGGTTTATCAGGTGTCAACTCAACTACTCAATCGTATGATAAGACAAGTGAAGCCAAACGACTGGTTGCTTTATGTGTGCCTATTGGTGCCGATGCTGATGGAAATGAAGTAATTGGCGACCTTTATACAGTATTCTATGATAAAGAAAAAGGTATTATTACTGATCCTTCCGTATTATTCCCCGATGCTCCGAAATTGAAAAAAGGAATAAAGGGAATAGCGAAACCTCAAGTAGTGAAGAAAGATAACCGGGTTCCTGCAAAATTGATTGTTAATGAACAAGTGAAAGTGAATACTCCGGGAGTCATGAGAAGTGAAAGTGTTATTTATCTTGATTTGAAGAAATTAGGTAAACATCCTCACCCAAATAAACATCGGCAAAACTAATTTACCGCACGATAGTGTAAATCTATCGTGCGGTTTTCTCTAATCATTAAACTTTTATGGGTATGAGAAGAAATCAATTTTTAGGTGGCATAGGAAAATGTATGTGTTTCCTGGCTGTATGTGTTATGACATTTTCGTCATGTTATAATGACGATGATTTGAAGAATTCGATTTCCGGTTTGGAAGATCGCATGGATAAGTTAGAAGCTTCTTTGCAAAGTGTACAAACTGATATTTCCACATTGAAGACGCTGACTGATGCTTTATCTCAAAATAAATCAATTGCTTCTGTGTTGGAGAATGAAGACGGAAGTTATACAATTAAGTTTTCAGATAAGACGGAAGTAACTATTCGTAATGGTGAAAACGGAGAAGATGCTCCGCAAATAACTGTGATAAAAAACGAAGAAGATGGCGTTTATTATTGGGGAATAACCAGTACAGACGGCAAGAAGACATTCCTGAAAGATGGAGAAGGGAATATGATGCCCGTGACGGCTGCTGCTCCTAAAATTCGCATTAATACGAATACAAAAGAGTGGGAGATTTCGACAGACGGTGGAAAGACTTGGGAACCTACGGGTGTGTATGCATCCGGCGAAGGGACGGGGGATACCTCTCTTTTCAGTGGAGTAAGTCAGGATGATGATTATGCATATTTCACCTGAAAGATGGCACAATATTAAAGTTGTCGAAATCTAAGGAAGTGAAATGTGAAATATTATCGGGAAAACAATATTTTGCAAACGGTGAGGAGAAACTGATTTCGGTTGAAATGAGTGGTATTTCTAAGTATACCGTAACAAAGCCTGACGGTTGGAAAGCTTCATTGACAGGAAAGGGATTGACTATTATTGCTCCTGTTGCAGAGAATCAGTATGCAGAAACGGGGGGCAAAGTGGCAATAATGGCTGTTGCGTCTAATGGGCAAAGCATAATCTCGGAGATTCCGGTGATAATAGGTGAGGCTCCTGTTACTATATCTGTTGAAGGTCAAACGATTTCTACTACTTTGACGAATGGTGTAGAAATGTATTATTTGGGAGTGCTGGAAATTAATGAATATAGTGCAGAGGCCGTAGCTGAATTAGTGAACGGATATGCTGCCCGTATGTACATGAAGACAGCAGCTCTTGATAAAGTTCCATTGGCAGAACTGATAGGTAAGGATCCTGAAGCCGGAAAGACATATATGATTTGGGCAGTACCTCCATCTGAAGCTGGTAGTGAATATTTGCCTGATGACGTGATTGCCAGCGTGATTAAGACTGCTGCAACAGTAGAACTGAAGGTTTCGGATATAACGTTTGAAGGTGCAACGGTTTTTGCAATCAGAAAGGGTTGCGACGTTTATTATACAGGGATTTTAGATAAGCCGAATTATTCACCTGAAAGAGTGATTGAAGATCTGGCTTATGGGGGAGGAACCAAACAATATTCGGATTATAACGGACCGTTGGAAGGTAAGGTGTTAGATTTTCTTCCAAAGGTAATACCTGGAACAACGTATGTACTTTGGGCTATTCCTTATAAAGAAGAAAAAGGGTATAAAACAGAAGAACTGGTAGCTGTGGAGATTCCTGTGCCTGCGTTGACGTATGATGGGACAGCGACGATAAATATTAATAGTGTTGTTACTACGGTTTCAAGTGTAAGTGCGACTATTACTCCCGGAACTGACTGTTATAAGTTCTATTATTCTTATATGAAGGAGCAAACTCTGGCAAATTATGGTACCGACAAGGAAGTTATTTCCTATCTTATTAAAAATGGAGATTCTTCCAAAGAGGTAGAAAACTTTGAAAGAGCCTCTTTAGAACCGGGAACAAAGGCTTTTTTATTGCAGTAGCATTAAATGAGAAAGGGCAACTCGGGTCATTAGTCAAAGTACAGGCTGATTCCAAAGAAATATCTTATAATTCATCAATTTCGGTAGATGTGTCAATAGAGGCAGGAACTGTGTCTACGACTTTAACGTTGACCCCGACTGGAAATCCGGAAAAGTTCCGTTATGTTCACATGAAATTGAGTGATTTCAAAAGCTATCCGTATTGGGGAAATGAAGAAATGGTAAAACAAGCATTAATTATGAATGATAATGTTACTGAAATTGTTGCTGCTGAACTGAAAAATCATCAACTGGTGATCGAGGACATAGCATTTAATTCGGAATATGTATTGTTCATGATAGCAGTTGATACTGATGGTAACCCTTCTTCAACCATAACAAAGAAGGAATACACCAGTGCGAAGCCTACTTACGTGCGAAAAGACAGAGACCCGGATTTATGGAATGCCAGTGTGCCGGAAGTGACGATTGACAAGATAGAAAAGGATAAGTTCTATACCGTTTCTTACACTGTGAAACCTAAGGCTGCCTGCAAAGTATTTTATGTATTTGCCGGACCGGCAGATTATCTGACTGGTATGTATGATGAACAAATCAGGTATGTAATGAAAAACGGAGTAAAACAAACAACTACTTATTCAGGAAGTGTTTATGGAACATTACCTACTAATATCAATGTAACCTGGATGGACGAAGAAGGACGTTTTATGAGGTTTCTAAAACCGTAGTAGAAGCTCCGGCACAATAATCTTTTAATTTTTCTAATTTAATAATAATGATAGATGAAAACTTATTTAATAGCTTTTATAGTATAGTATTGCTTGCCTTGTGTCTGATTGCTTTCAGTAATTGTTCGGATAGCGACGACGGGGAGATGTCGGTGATACTGATAATGGAATCACTGCGATTGGTACTGAAACGGAAAAGACGGCTTCTATTTATGGAGAGACTGTTGAAATTTCGTTTACGGCTTCTGGAAAATGGACTCCTTCTTTGCAATATTCTACAGGAGCAGATTGGGCTGCTATAACTAATACCAGTGGTAACTCTGCTGCCGGTAAAGGGGATTAAAGGTGAAAATTAATAAAAACGAATCCGGAAAAGAACGAATATTGACTGTGGTTGTACAAGTGGAAGGATATAAAGCTCCTGTTACAGTATGTACTATCACACAAGGAGGAGGATCCGGAGCGGCAGTAGACCTAGCTCTTAATGAGTATATGGATAAATATTTGAAGGAACATTATCTCTTTAAAGAAGAATATAATACACTAGATGTAGATTATGCATCGGTTTCTTATGATAATTTTCTGTCAACTTATCTTTTACCAATGAAAACTAATATTGAGGATGGCGGAACTTATCGTGCATTTTCAGTCAATGCAGGCAAGCGTTATATCTATTCTTATATTATGGAAACAGGTTCCAGTAGAACTCGTGCAAATACTCGTGCAACAAGTGTTGTAGGATCGGGACTTGGAACGTTTTTCTCTTACATGCCGGATAAAACAACTATTGGATTAGCCATTGATATGTATATCTAGAATCTCCTGCTGAAAAAGCCGGATTGAGACGGGGGGATGTAATTGTTGCTGTGAATGGTACGACTTTGAATAAGAGTAATTACCAGCAATATATGAGCACTTTGTTTTATGCAGGTGGAGGTGAAACTTTTAAGATCGGCTACAGGCGTAAAATCTTTGATGAAAACCGGGGCGGCTATGATTTGGTGGATGGAACTACTACATTAACCACTGGTAGTTACAATAATAGTCCTATCTTGAATTCAATGTTTATCAAAGACAAAAAAGAGAATAAATTCAATATCGGTTATTTAGTTTATCTAGGTTTTGATTTGAATTTTGAGGAAGATTTGAAATATGTAATTCAACAGTTCAAGACAGAGGGCATCACAGATTTGATTTTGGATTTACGTTTTAACAATGGAGGTTCTGTTGAATTAGCTCGTTATTTAGCCGCTTCTATCGCTGGTACATCACATCGTTCGGATGTATTTATGAGAATGCAACGTAATTCCGGTGCAGATGAATATATCCGTTTTGGAGATGGTGATGATCTAAATCTTAAATCTGTAAGAATCATCTGTTCGGAAGAAACGGCTTCCGCCAGTGAATTGATAATTAGTGGATTAAGAGGCATAGATTTTCCTGTGAAATTATTTGGTAGCCGCACGGAAGGAAAGAACGTAGGAATGGAAGTGCAAGAATATAAATATGGAAATAAATATTATGAATTTGCTCCAATTACTTTCCGTTCTTTCAATGCAAAAGACTGGGGAGATTATGCTGACGGTATTGACCCGGATGTCATGTTGAATAATCAAAACTCAAGCTATGAAGATGATATTGATAATGTATTCCCTTATGCTTTCGGAGATTGGGACAATTTTGATTTTAATTATCCATTATATTGGGCACTATGCGATGTTCAAGGGGTGGATCCGACTACAGGAGAACCTGTGAAACGTAGTGGAAGAGCAGGTTTGACACGTTCTTCAAAAGATGAAATCATCAGAGTACCATCTGTACCTTTGAAACGCCCTGCGGGAACTTTTGGCTCGCTCATTTACAACAAGCCGGAAGTAGAAAACTTATATTAGTAAGACTAAATCTCTTGTGAAATAAATTTTCTTAGTTAAAGGGGATGCTTCTCGATAAGGTGTTAGTGAGAGCATCCCCATTTTGCTTCATAAATGTATTGAGAATGAATATACTTAAACAAATATATGAGATATATGAATATCTGTTTTATCGAACATATATATGGCAGCTTAGATTGTGGGGAGAAAAGCGGTCGCCAGAAGTAGCAGGGTTATTACTACCGACCTCATTGTTTACTTTTGTTTTTGTTGGCCCAATAGTTGGAGTATTACATTCATTGGAAGTACAAAACAATGAAGAGTTAGGTATACTTTTGGCTGTTATATTCACTTTTGCTGCTCATAGATTATTTGTTAGCGATGGACGATATTTGTCTATTGCTGATAAGTATCGTAATGAAACTAAAGAAAAACAACGACAACGTATGAAACAAGTTTGGATTTTTTTAGCAATAAATCTTATTTGGGTAATATTCTGTATCTTCTTATTCATCAAAGTGATACCCCCGCCATCAAATGCAGATACTTCTAATAAGAATCCTTCTCCAGAATATATAGAGATGCTGAAAGATATAAGGGACCAACGACCACAATAGAATATGAACAGTGAAATAAATTTGTTGTATAATAGATTATAATTTAGAACTTAGAAAAATGAGAATTATTTTATTTTTATTATTGAGTTGGTACACAATCGGGAATATACAAGCACAAATCAAAGAGCCTGTAAAGTTCAAAAATGAGTTGAAAATGACATCTGAAACGGAAGCGGAAATCGTGTTTACTGCTTCGATAGAGAAAGGATGGCATGTGTATTCGACCGGGCTAGGGATGATGGGCCTATTTCCGCTACTTTCAACATCAATGCGAGTAATCATGTAGAAACAATGGGTAAATTGCAACCTGTTGGAAAAGAAATCAGCATCTATGATAAGATGTTCGAGATGAATGTGCGCTATTTTGAAGATACGGTACAGTTTATCCAAAAGTGAAATTTACAGGAAATGATTACTTTATGGATGGGTTTCTGGAGTTTGGAGCTTGTAACGATGAGAGCTGTTTACCTCCGACTCAAATTCCTTTAAATATGGGAAAAAGCAGAAGCAGATTTAATAGTTGCAAAAGGGAAAGAAGAGGCTCCGGTAAATGTGGTAGAGAAGCAATCGGAAAGTGATCTTTGGAAACCGGTAATCAATGAATTGCAAGTGTTAGGTGAAGAACATTCTCAAGAGGATAAATCTTGGTTGTATGTCTTTGTCACTGGATTTCTTGGCGGATTATTGGCTTTGTTCACTCCCTGCGTATGGCCGATTATTCCTATGACTGTGAGTTTTTCCTGAAAAGAAACAAGGATAAGAAGAAAGGGATTCGGGATGCATGGACTTATGGTGCTTCAATTGTCGTGATTTATGTAACACTGGGATTAGCAATTACTTTAATATTTGGTGCCAGTGCATTGAACGCTTTATCAACAAATGCCGTATTCAACATCCTTTTCTTCCTGATGTTGGTTGTTTTTGCAGCTTCTTTCTTTGGGGCATTTGAACTTACTTTACCTTCTAAATGGAGCAATGCAGTGGACAGCAAAGCGGAAGCGACGAGTGGCCTATTAAGTATTTTTTTGATGGCGTTTACGTTATCTCTGGTGTCTTTCTCTTGCACAGGGCCGATTATCGGCTTTCTGCTCGTACAGGTTTCTACGACAGGTAGCGTGATTGCTCCTGCTATCGGAATGTTAGGCTTTGCCATCGCTTTGGCTTTTACCATTCACACTGTTTGCTCTTTTCCTTCGTGGCTGAAATCAATGCCTAAGTCAGGAGGGTGGATGAATGTAATTAAAGTGACATTGGGCTTCTGAACTGGCTTTTGCTTTGAAATTTTGTCGGTTGCGGACTTAGCCTATGGTTGGAGAATCTTGGATAGGAAACCTTCCTTGCGTTATGGATTGTGATTTCGGACTAATGGGGTTATATCTGTTGGAAAAGATCAAGTTTCCGCATGACGGTGATGAAAACAGGGTAGGCGTGGGGCGCTTCTTTCTTGCGCTTGTTTCTTTAGCATTTGCTGTATATATGATTCCCGGACTTTGGGGGGCACCTTTGAAAGCTGTCAGTGCATTTGCTCCTCCTGTGATGACACAGGACTTTAATTTATATTCGAATGAGGTCCACCCCAAATTCAAGGATTATGAAATAGGTATGGAGTATGCACGACAACAGGGAATGCCTGTGATGATCGATTTTACCGGATATGGTTGTGTGAATTGTCGTAAGATGGAGACGGCTGTATGGACAGATAGTAAAGTGGGTGGTATCATCAATGATGAGTATGTACTTATCTCTTTGTATGTGGATGATAAAACTCCATTGAATGAGCCTATAAATGTTGTGGAGAATGGAACGGAACGCACTTTACGAACAGTAGGCGATAAATGGAGCTATCTGCAACGGGTGAAGTTTGGAGCAAATGCCCAACCTTTTTATGTATTGCTGGATAATGATGGTAATCCGTTGAATAAGTCGTATGCATATAATGAAGATATTCCAAAATATATGGAGTTCCTGCAGGAAGGGCTGGAGCGATATGTGAAATGATGGATATTAGACATTCAGCTTGTATGTTTTGGCTTATAGCTAAAGTTTGGAATGAGAAAAAGAATAATTCTTTTTGGGCATTTTCATAGAAATACATAGAATAGTGTTATCTTTGTAAAGTGACATCGGGTTTAATAGAGCAAATTGTATAATAATATTTGTATATGACATATAAGCAGCATGAGGGCGAAAATTTCTGCTGTGATGCTCTGAATTACATGATCTGAAAATGTGAATGTTGCCCTTGTCAAGATGGGCAGATTAAGATAAAGATCCCTCGTGGATCGGCTGCCTGTGAAGGTCGCTCTATTGTTTGTTTTGTTTAGGTTTTGGTGCACCTTTTTCTGATAAAGAATAAGGTGCACTCTTTTTATAATTATGTATATGTAATATTAAATATATTTTTGAAGAAAAAAGGAGATGGGTGAAAAAGCTTCAATGTGGAATCTTTGGCACGGCTGTCACAAATTGAGTGAGGGCTGCCGTCATTGCTATGTATATCGGACGGATGGTAAATATGGAAAAGACAGTTCGGTGGTGACAAAGACAGAAAAATTCGATTTACCCTTGCAGCGTAAAAAGAATGGTACGTATAAGATACCTTCGGGGAATTTGGTATATACCTGTTTTACTTCAGATTTTCTCATTGAAGATGCGGATGAATGGCGTGCCGAAGCGTGGGAGATGATGCGGATACGGCAGGATCTTCGTTTCCTCTTTATCACTAAGCGGATAGACCGGTTGCAACAGTGTCTGCCTCCCGATTGGGGAGATGGCTATGACAATGTGACCATCTGCTGCACGATGGAGAACCAGGATAGAGTGGATTATCGTTTACCTATTTATAAAGAAATCTCTATTAAACATAAAATCATTATCTGCGAGCCGCTTCTTAGTCGGATTGATTTCAGGGGTGAGCTGGGAGAGTGGGTGGAACAGGTTGTTGCTGGGGGAGAGTCGGGAAAAGAAGCCCGGGTATGCGATTACGAGTGGGTATTGATATCCGGCAGCAATGTATAGATGCGAATGTCGGTTTTTGGTTTAAGCAGACAGGGAGTTATTTATTAAAAGACGGACATGAGTATAAGGTTGCACGACAATTTCAACATTCGCAGGCGAGAAAGGCGGAGTTGAATTATACACCTGATAAATAAGAAATAAAGATTAATACAGATCTTTTTTACTGAAAGCGAGGGTTGCTTAGCAATCTTCGCTTTCGTTTTATTGAGTACAAAATACGGATAGTCACTTCTTTTATAAAGATATTGTGTAAATTTTAAATTATCCATATTAATGAAACAGATAAAACTGTTACTTCTTTAGCTTCCGCCACCGTTACGGGAGCACTCGCGCAGAGCAATGGATTGACGGATATGAGTCAGAGCCGTTTTGCGAAGATGGCGAATACCGGAATCAGTGCCGTACATTGGACAGATGGATTCTGGGGAGATCGCTTTCAGGTATTTAGCCGGACTTCCCTGCAAAGTATGTGGAACACTTGGAACACGCCGGAGATCTCTCACGGTTTCCGTAATTTTGAGATTGCCGCTGGTGTGTAAGGGTGAACATTGGGGACCTCCGTTCCATGACGGAGATATGTATAAATGGATGGAGGGTGTGGCTTCTGTCTATGCTGTCAACAAAGATCCGGAACTGGATAAGTTAATGGATAACTTTATTACTTGTGTCGTAAAAGCCCAACGTGCAGACGGTTATATACATACGCCTGTTGTTATCGAAGAACTGAATAAAGGCATTGACTCTCATGCATTAGGGGATCAGCATAAACAAACGGTCATTGGAACGAAAGTAGGTGACGAGAATGAAAAAGGAGCTTTTGCCAATCGGCTGAACTTTGAGACATATAACCCGACACCTGATGATGGCGGGTATTGTGCATCGCCGTGCCACCGGAAAGACTACTCTTTGATGCTGCTGTGAAAGCGACAGATTTTCTTTGCCACTTTACGAAACGGCTTCTGCCGAACTGGCTCGCAATGCCATTTGCCCTTCACATTATATGGGAGTGGTCGAAATGTATCGTGCCACAGGAAATCCCCGTTATCTGGAACTTTCGAAGAACCTGATTGATATTCGCGGTATGGTGGAAAACGGAACGGATGATAATCAGGATCGTATTCCTTTCCGCGACCAATATCGTGCAATGGGGCATGCCGTACGTGCAAATTATCTGTATGCAGGAGTAGCGGATGTATATGCCGAGACAGGCGAACAACAGTTGATGAAAAATCTGACTAGTATCTGGAATGATATTGTCACCCGGAAGATGTATGTGACCGGAGCTTGCGGTGCTCTTTATGATGGAACGTCACCGGACGGGACTTGCTATGAGCCGGATAGTATTCAGAAGGTACATCAGAGCTACGGACGTCCTTATCAGTTGCCGAATAATACAGCGCACAATGAAACATGTGCCAATATCGGAAATATGCTTCTTCAACTGGCGTATGCTGGAAGTGACAGGGGATGCGAAATATGCCGAACTGGTAGAAACCTGTCTTTATAATAGTGTATTGAGCGGTATCAGCTTGGATGGAAAGAAATATTTCTATACCAATCCGCTTCGTATCAGTGCCGATCTTCCTTACACGCTTCGCTGGCCGAAAGAACGGACGGAATATATCAGTTGTTTCTGCTGCCCGCCGAATACATTGCGTACATTGTGTCAGGCACAGAATTACGCCTACACATTGAGTCCGGAAGGCATTTACTGTAACTTGTATGGTGCAAATACGCTGACTACGACTTGGAAAGACAAAGGAGAACTGGCATTAACACAAGAGACGGATTATCCCCGAAGGAAAGGTACGTAACGTTGGATAGAGTTCCTCGTAGGCAGGTGCTTTCTCGCTCTTCTTACGTATTCCTGAATGGTGCGAAAAGACTACGCTCACAGTGAATGGACAGCCGCTGCAAACCAATGCAAAGGCAAATTCGTATGCGGAAGTAAATCGTACATGGAAGAAGGGGGATGTAGTGGAGCTGGTGATGGATATGCCTGTCCGTTTGCTCGAAGCTCATCCGTTAGCAGAGGAGATTCGTAATCAGGTGGTTGTGAAGCGCGGGCCGTTGGTTTACTGTTTGGAAAGTATGGATATTGCAAACGGGGAAAAGATTGATGACGTATTGATTCCCGCTGATATAAAACTAACTCCGAAGAAAATCACAATTGAAGGCAGTCCGATTGTTGCACTTGAAGGAGTGGCACGTCTGGCATCTGCAACTTCGTGGGAAGGAGTGCTTTACCGGCCGGTTGTTCAGGCTGAAAAGACAGTAAATATCCGCTTGATTCCTTATTATGCCTGGGGAAACAGAGGAAAGGGAGAAATGACTGTATGGATGCCTCTTGCCAGATAATCCGGATTGTTTAAGTATACAGAAATGAAAAAAATCATGAAAAAGTTATTTGTAACGGCTATATGTATCTTGTGCAGTCACTGGCTATTGGCTGGTGAGATCTGGATTTCTCCCAAGGGAAGTGACTTCAACGACGGAACTCGTCAATCTCCTAAAGCCACGCTGACTTCTGCCTTACGACAAGCACGAGAATGGCGCAGGACAGAGGATAATCGTATTCAAGGTGGAATCACAATCTATATGGAGGGTGGAACGTATGCCTTCCATGAACCGGTTTTTATCCGTCCGGAAGATAGCGGGACCAAAGAATCGCCCACAATCATTCGTTCGGTAGGCGATGAAAAAGTGATATTGAGTGGTGGAATCTGCATAAATGGCTGGAAGAAGCAAGGGAAAGTTTGGGTAGCAGATGTACCGGTATTTAATGGACGTCCATTGGATTTCCGCCAGTTGTGGGTGAATGGAAAAAAGGCAGTTCGTGCCCGTGATGTGGAGGATTTCGAAAAGATGAATCGCATTTGCAGTGTGGATGAGAAGAATGAAATTCTTTATGTACCTGTAGTTTCCATTCGCAGACTTATTGATAATAAAGGGAATTTGAAAGCTAAATATGCCGAGATGGTATTACATCAGATGTGGTGTGTTGCCAATCTTCGGATTCGTTCAGTTGAAGTGCAGGGAGACAGCGCGGCAATACGTTTTCATCAACCGGAAAGCCGGATTCAGTTTGAGCATCCCTGGCCGCGTCCGATGGTGACGACGGACGGACATAATTCTGCTTTCTATCTGACAAATGCTCGTGAATTACAAGATGTACCCGGAGAATGGTATCATGATATAGATGCCCGTAAAGTATATTATTATCCACGGGAAGGAGAGAAGATGCAGGAGGCGGAAGTGATCGTGCCTGCCGTTGAAACATTAGTACGGGTGGAAGGAATTTTGGATCGCCCTGTGTGTCATATTCGTTTCGAGAAAATTACTTTTTCCTATACTACGTGGATGCGTCCGTCAGAAAAAGGACATGTACCTCTTCAAGCAGGTATGTATCTGACAGATGGTTACCGGATTGATCCGAAAATGCAACGGAACTACTTGAATCATCCGTTGGATAACCAAGGATGGTTGGGACGTCCTGCAGCTGCTGTTCGTGTGGTTGCTGCAAGGCAGATTGATTTCGAGCGTTGCCGGTTCGAGCATTTAGGCTCGACCGGATTGGATTATGAAGAAGCGGTGCAAGGCGGTGTTGTTCGTGGCTGTCTCTTCCGCGATATTGCCGGAAATGGTCTGTTAGTCGGCAGTTTTTCTCCGGCTGCCCATGAAACGCATTTGCCATACGACCCTGCTGACCGTCGGGAAGTATGCACACAGCAACATATCAATAATTGCTATTTCACGGAAATAGGCAATGAAGATTGGGGATGTCTTGCCATTGCTGCGGGATATGTGAGGTGATATTAATATCGGGCATAATGAAATCAGTGAAGTGCCTTATAGTGGCATCAGCCTTGGTTGGGGATGGACGCAAACTGTGAATTGTATGCGTAATAACAGAGTACATGCCAATCTGATTCATCATTATGCGAAACACATGTATGATGTGGCAGGTATTTACACACTCGGTTCGCAGCCGAAAAGTTATGTAACGGAGAACTGCGTGCATAGTATTTATAAACCGGGATATGTACACGATCCTAATCATTGGTTCTATCTTTATACGGATGAAGGTTCTTCCTTTATTACTGTACGTGATAATTGGACAGAAGGAGAGAAGTATCTGCAAAATGCCAATGGCCCGGGAAATGTATGGGAGAACAATGGCCCGAAGGTGGATAATGATGTTCGTGAACGTGCGGGACTGGAAGCAGGATATAAGGATTTACTAAATATCCAGTAGGTATTGACAAGTCATTTAACTGTAATACGTGATTCGTTCCACAGATATGGAACTAAAGGAAAACAATTGTAGAACTAAAGGGAAACAGATGTGGAACTAAACGTCAACCACTGTGGAACGAATTATTTCTTACGATTCAGTTTGTTAGTAATAGAAAGAAAAATGAAAAAGAAATATATGATATTGCTTAGTGCCTTGTCTTTGGCAAGCAGCACATTTGCCCAGACCTGGATATGGTATCCGGGAGACTACGAAATCTATTGGAAATCAAATGAATAACCGTCGTACGGAACGAGGTGCATTTTTTCCTCCTTTTTGGAAAACGGACAGTCATTATGTTGTCGTAGAATTCAGCAAGCAACTGAATCTTTCCGAGCCGGAAGAAATCTTTATTGCTGCCGAAGGAAAGTACAACGTCAAACTGGATGGAAAGCTCCAGTTCGGTATGCCGGAAACCATGTTGCTTCCGGCCGGAAAACATAATCTGAACATCAAAGTCTGGAATCAGGCAACTCCTCCCACTCATTTATGTGAAGGGAAAACAGTGAATTCAGACTCTTCCTGGCGTGTAACTTACGAAGATAAAGAATGGATTGACGAGAGCGGAAAAGCGAGTGACACATCTGCCACTATCTATATGGATGCCGGATGCTGGAACTTTGACGGAGCCACCCAACGTCCTTCCTAATTCAGTCTGATGCGTGAACCGCAGCAACCTGTTACGAAGACAGAACAGCCCGAAGGAGGTATCCTTTATGATTTTGAAAAGAAACATTCGGGTTTATCACATTGAAGAATCTTTCCGGAAAAGGAAAAATAGAAATTTATTATGGTGAAAGCCCGGAAGAAGCAAAAGATAAAGCATATTGCGAAACATTGGACAAACTCTTGATCGAACCGGACAAGTGACCGACCTTGCCATCCGCAGCACCTCCCTTGAGTAATTCTGAAAACGAATATACATTGGAGAACAGTAAAGCCTTCCGCTATGTCTATGTAACTCACGAGCCGGGTGTACAGATTGGAGAAGTCTCCATGCAATATGAATATCTTCCTGAAGAATACCGCGGAAATTTCCGTTGCAATGATGAAGAACTGAATCGTATTTGGGAAGTTGGCGCATACACCATGCATCTCACTACCCGTGAATTCTTCATTGACGGTATCAAACGTGACCGTTGGTATGGAGTGGCGATGCCATCCAAAGTTATTTGATGAACTACTATCTTTTCTTTGATAACGAGTCCGTCAAACGTACAATCTGGTTGCTTCGTGGCAAGGACCCTGTAACCAGCCACAGTAATACAATCATGGACTATACTTTCTACTGGTTTCTTAGCGTATATGACTATTATATGTATAGTGGCGACCGCCATTTTGTCAACCAACTGTATCCACGTATGCAAACAATGATGGATTACGTGTTGGGACGTACCAATAAGAATGGCATGGTAGAAGGCATGACGGGCGACTGGGTATTTGTGGACTGGGCGGACGGCTATCTGGATAAGAAAGGCGAACTCTTTGAACAAATTTTATTTTGCAGGAGTCTGGAAACAATGGCTTTGTGTGCGGAACTGGTTGGAGATGCCAATGGCAAACAGAAATACGAGAAACTGGCTGCTGCTTTGAAAGCAAAGTTAGAACCTGCCTCTGGAATAACGAGAAACAGGCATTTGTACATAACTGCGTCAACGGTCAGCAAAGTGATGCGGTCACCCGCTATGCGAATATGTTTTCTGTCTCTTTCAATATTTGAATGAAGATAAGCAACAAGCCATTAAACAGTCTGTTCTGTTGAATGACAGTATTCTGAAAATAACGACCCTATATGCGTTTTTTTACGAACTGGAAGCAGCAATAATGTA
>SCPN01000274.1_pt1 | contig 31384 bp, 43 predicted proteins | sample 6106831 | NCBI WGS metagenome assembly SCPN01 (sample SAMN10720447, study PRJNA508395) | human gut metagenome | isolation source: Participant 1, 0 month
TATGTACCAACTCTTTTGGCCAAAATGGATAGCAAATCTCTTAATGAAACAGTATGTAAAAAGTCAGAAGACGAATGGATAGTGTACAAAAAAATTATAAAGCAGAATCATTTCTGCTTTTTTTGTACTCAATAGCAAGAGGACTTTTTCTTTTTTGTATAAACTATAGTATAATTAAGGTGGTATACACTTTCAAAGATTACTACTTTAGTCAATCTTTGAAGCTTAGTAATATTAGTAATTTTCAGGTACTAATTGATATTTTGTTAAACAAAATGGATGGAAAAATGAATAATTTAATCTCAGTGGTTGTGACTTGTTACAATCATGAAAAGTATATTGAGCAGTGTCTGCGAAGTGTTTTTAATCAGACCTATACTAATATCGAATTAATCGTTTTGGATGATGGTTCGACGGATAGTTCAACTCAAATTATCCAAGAGGTTTTGAAGGATTCACCTTTTGAGACAAAATTTGAAACTCATGAAAACCTTGGAGTGGTAAATAATCGAAATTTTGGACTCGAGCTTATTAGAGGTGATTATTTGCTATTTGTAGATAGTGATAATTACCTCGATGCGGATTATGTGGAACAGTTGTACAGTAAGTTGACGGAAACAAATGCTGATATTGCGTACTGTGATCTTTTTAATCCAGAAAAAGAAGAGTTCTACCTTAAAAGCCGTGAATTTGACCTAACTGCTTTCCTAAAAGCTAGTTTTATTGATAATTGTTCTTTGATTCGTAGAAGTATTATTGGAAATACTCGTTATGATGAGAAGTTAAATCGTAAAAAGCTTGAAGATTATGACTTTTTATTGAACTTGATTATTAATAACGGTGCTAAAGCGGTATATCAACCAAGCACTAAGCTTAATTATCGTGTCTTTGAAACAGGGTCAATTTCTGGACGTGAGTCTGTTCGCTACCATTATGAAATCTATCTTGACATTCTTGAGAAGTATCTTGATAAGCTTCCTCATGAAGTTTACAAGGCAGTTTGTGATAACCTCATGGTTTTGGAAGAGCGGTTAGATAGCTTGCTTAAACATCACGATGATGTGACAGACTATGTTAATCGCTTGAAAAAAGAACGTGATCAACTTGAACGAAGCTTGAAAAAAGAACGTGATCAACTTGAACGAAGCTTGAAAAAAGAACGTGATCAACTTGAACGAAGGAAGTATACACAAAAGCAACTGAAAGATGCCCATAAAGAAATGGAGCTTATCCGAAGTTCGCTGTCATATCGTTTAGGCAACGCTCTTATCACACCTATAAAGACAGCAGGAGTAATTGCTAAGAATCCAAAAGCTATTAAAAATTATTTGAGAGCTTTAAAAGTCAAATTGATACAGCTACGTCGTCGAATGACACCACTTAAGGTTCGCCAGTTACGACGTCTCAGAAATAGTCAACGTTCTGCTTTGTCCACATAATGGTAAGAAAGCGTTGGTTTATGTTATTTTTGAGTCTGAAGCTCGTCTTCAAGAATACAAATTACGTTTCTTGCAAGCCTTGGCTCCATTGGTAGATGATGTTATTGTTGTTGTTAATGGACAGCTTCACGATGATGATATTAATACCCTTGAGACCTATGGTAAGGTTTTAACTCGTGATAACAAGGGATATGATACTGCAGCCTTTAGAGAAGAAGGAATCTTTGCCTTTGGTAAAGACAAGCTTAAAGATTACGACCAGCTCCTCTTGGTGAATGATACTAATATTGGTCCGATGAGAGATTTGTCTCAAATATTCCAGGAAATGGCTGACAAGCAGCTAGATTTCTGGGGAATCTCCTTTGGAGAAGAGCAAGAGGATGTTACTAAAGAGAATCCTTATGGCTACATTCCTAAGCATCTTCAATCTTATTTCCTAGTTATTGAAAAGCTCATGTTAAACGATGATGACTTTTATGAGTACTGGACACATTTGACGGATACAGATTCTCGTGATAAGGCTATTGGTCGACATGAGACACGTTTTACCAAGCATTTTGCAGATTTGGGATATCGTTTCGATGCTGTTGTGCAAGAATACGAAGATTCTGCCATGTATATCCACCCGCTTAAGATGCTCAAAGCAGGTAGTCCTTTGGTAAAATATACGGCTCTGAAAAATTATGATGAAGACCAGTTCTTGTGGCAAGGTCTGGATCGTGATTCGGAAGTCCCTGACTTGTTAGAGTTTGTTGCAGAAGAAACAGACTACCCAGTGTCAATTCTGGAAGATATTGTGAATAAATTTAAGGCGGTTCCACGTGATCAATATATTTTATTGATTGATGGGGTTGAAAATATTATTCCGCAATGTACCCGTTACCGTGTCTTGAACAAGGCAGAACAATTACGCAAGCATGGCTTTGCAGTCAAAGTTGTTAACCTATCTGATTTCCAATTATCGATGGCTCAAAATGCTAGTCACATCATCATCTACCGCTCACCAATCTCACCGGAACTTTTGCGTCTCTGTCATTTGGCTAAGGAATATGGAAAACCTGTTTTCTTTGATATTGATGATTTGGTTTTTGATACGGTTTATACAGATCAATTGAGTTATACGCAAGGGTTGAATTCGGTTGAAAAAGGAAACTATGATGCTGGTGTTCGAAATTATGGCTATATGTTGAAAACTGTGATGGTGCCATTACTTCCGACTAACCAGTTGCAGGAGGAGCTGTTGTATCAAAGTAAGGTTTTACTTAATCGAAACTTCTGATGACTTAATCGCTATTAGTAGCCAATATATCAAAGATTACTCTCAAACATCTGACATTGTTAAGATTGGCTATTTCTCTGGTTCAATTAGTCATAATGAGAATTTCGAATTGATTAAACCAGCTATTAAGCAACTGCTTACAAAATATAGCAATGTCCAATTACATATTGTCGGGATTCTGGATATCCCCAAGATATGAAGCCCTTTGAAAATCAAATTGTAACTCACGATTATGTGGACTGGGATAAATTGCCTGCCTTGATTAGTGAGGTTGATATTAACCTAGCACCGCTTGTAGATTCTATCTTTAATCGTGCGAAGTCAGAGATTAAGTGGATTGAAGCTGCCTTGGTGAAAGTACCAACAGTAGCAAGTAAGATAGGAGCTTTCTCAGATGCGGTTGTTGATGGTGAAACAGGATTGTTAGCTACTGACGACCAGTGGTTCGACAAGCTCGAAGCCTTGGTTTTATCTCCAGAATTAAGACAGAAAATTGCAGATGCTGCTTATCGGGCTGTTCTTGAAAACTGTACGTTAAGCAAGAAAGATGATATGGTGACTTATTTTGAACAGAATTAAACAGATAAAAGTTGAAAATTTATTTTTCATCTTAGCGACGATTTTTATTTTCTCATTTATGTTTGTATTTCCAATTAATCGTGTGCCAGACGAAACAAACCACGCGCGAATGACCTGGGAAACTTTCCATAAACCAACCGATACATCATTTAAGTGGATGGATGAGATTCCAAGTAATGATAAGGTTAAGTTAGCAGAATATAAACAGATTTTTGCTCAAAAGATTGATATGAGTAAAGAGCCTTTTCAATTCGGTGTGAGTTTAAAAACGATCTCCTTTATTCCACAGTTGATAGGGATGACGATTGGAAGTTGGATTAGTCCCACAGTTGGAATGATTATCTATATGGGGCGTATCTTTAATGCACTGGCTTATATATTAGGAATTTACTTGTTTAATACGTTATTTCAAGTATGGGAAAACAGCCCTAATGTTTATTTCGCTGCTACCTATTATGGTTCAGCAAGCTTCATCACTTTCTTATGATGTGATGAACTACTTGGAAGTGATGTTGGCTCTTGGTTTTATCACTAATCTTGCCTATTCTAAACGGTTTACCAATCGTAATTTTATACAGGTGGTAGGTCTAGCGATTTTGCTTCTAGCAACCAAGCCAAATAATATTTTATTGTTGGGTTTGATTCCGTTTGTGCCTTTTGAGTTTGAAGGTGCCTTAGCCTTTCTAAATCGTCCAGTGCAATCCGTTAAGACCTTTATTTCAAAATATAAAGCAGTCTTCTACCTTCTCTTTGTAGTCGGCCTTGTAGTGGTTCTTCAATTCTTAATGAAGAATCAGGGTGGTCTTCGTCATTATGGAGAAGTTTTGCGTAATACACTCTTTAATCCTGAGTTGAATGACAATTTGAATGGTATCTTGTCACTTGGGATGTTCGGTTATCTTGGTAACCTTACTTTACAAATGCCACTGTGGTTAATTTTTATTGATATCATCGTTCTTACCATTTTATTCCTATCAAGTAAGAAGGATTTCTTTACAAAAGACTTTGCTAATGCATCTTGTATTCTCTTCCTACTAGAGGTTCTAGCTGCTGTTACAGTCATGTATATTGCGTGGACACCAATTGTTATTGGTCAGGGAGCTAATATATCAGTTGGTGCTCAAGGACGTTATTTCACGCCATTTATCATTCTTTTGTTGCCGCTAGTCGCTAACACAGCTAAGATTGATTTATCTCGACAGAAAAGATTGAAGATAGCAACTCTGACTTTAATTGCTAATTTCTTAGTGGCTATGTATTTGATTCTTTTCCATTATTGGGGGGTATTTGCATAATTTATGACTAAAACAATTTTATTTATTTCTCCGACAGGAACTCTAGATAATGGTGCTGAAATCTCGATAGTCAATCTTATGAAATTTCTTGTAAAAAAAGGTTATCGTGTATTAAACGTTTTTCCTGATTATAAGGTTCCGTCTCAAGAGGAGTATCAAGCAGAACTTCAGAAAGCAGGGATTGAAACCTATGGTCTTTCAGCTGTCAAATGGTGGTGGCAAGAAGCACCGGGTGGTTCGCCAGGCAATCATTTTTTGCGAGTGAATTCTTATAATAAGAATGTCAAAGATATTCGAAATATTATTGTGGAGAACACGGTAGACCTTGTTATTAGTAATACAGTAAATGTTTTTCAAGGTGCACTTGCTGCAACTTTTGAGAATGTCAGACATTTTTGGTTGATTCATGAATTTCCTGAGGGAGAATTTGGTTACTATAAAGAAAAACTAGACTTGACTTTATAGACAAGTTTTCTGATGAAATTCTTTGCTGTAACAGGAGCGTTGGCCGAGGATTTACAAAAGCATTTTCCAAATAGGAAGATTTATTCTCCTTTGCACCCTATACTCAAATTGAAACCAAAGAAGGGGTGTCACTTGGATCCAACGACCACCATCGTATCGTTTCAGTTGGTCGCTTGACTCAGAGAAAGAATCAGCTTGAGTTAATAAAAGCTTTTCAAATGCTTGATTTAGCAGGAACTGAACTTGTATTTTTAGGTGCATGGGATGAGGATTACAAACAACTTTGTGATGATTATATTGCAGGACACGATTTGAAGAATGTTTCATTTTTGGGATATTTAGATGATCCTTGGTCAGAGATTACTGATAAGGATTTAGCTGTTTTCCCGTCTAGTATGGAAACGTTTGGTCTCGTTTATGTTGAATCTGTTTTAAATGGTATTCCAACAATTTTATCAAATAATGCGGGACATAAATCCGCCTTTGAATATATGAACGAGCAAGGTCATATCTACCCTTTGGGGGACTTGGATACCTTAACTAGCATGATTTCAGAGGTCCTTGGTAGATTTGACCAAGAGAAACTTGAAGCAGTACAAGCTGTTCCTAGTTTAAAAGAGAGATATTCTCTTGAGAGTGTTTATGCTAATATTACTGAAAAGATTGAGGACGATGATTTGCGTCATAAAAAAGTAACTCAGAAAGATATCGATTTTTTAAACAGCCGAAAAGCACTAACGAAGAGTGTGAAATCTGCTGTAAGAAAATTATTTCAGCTTAAAAAAATGAATTAGAGGTTCGAATGTTTCAATGATTGAATTTATGTCTAAGAAAAAATCTTTAGTCATTTATACTATGTTTTTAATAGTATTGATTTATGGATTAAAAATTGCAAATACATCTTATGGAATGGATACCAATTGGTTTATTCAAAATCCATCAGGTTATATGAATTATTGGATAAGTATTGGACGTTTTGGCGAGGTGATTCTAAAAAAAATCTTTTTGAAAGAGTTCACCAATATATATATGATAAACACCTTAACTTGTATACTTTTAGAATAACTTCATTATATATAACTTACTTTTTAGTGATTATATAGAAATTAGAGAAAATAAGAAACTTTTTATAGTTCCTAGTCTATTTATTACAAGCCAGTTATTTGTTTTTCAATATTATTTTGTTCTTCAGAATTTTGAGTTTTCGCTGGCAATGTTACTGACTGTTATAGTGGCTAGTTATTGCTTAAAAGTGAGAACTTTTTCTGGATTAAAAAAATAATCATTTATATTATCCTAATTAGCTTAATGACCTTAGTTATAGGTGTCTATCAAACATTTATTTTATTCTTCATACAGATAATTGTTGCGATGCTTTTGTTGGAATATAAGAAATCAAAATTCTCTTTTTCTGAATTAATAGTAAAAGCTTTTCCTAGTGTACTAGTTTTACTATTAGGCATAGCTTGTTATTGGTTACTAGATAAACTTATTGTCTTTGCTCTGAAAACAACACATGCTAATCACTCCTTAGGAATGATAACGTGGTTTGATAAGTCATTTGTAGATGGTTTATCAAGTTTGAGAGTGGCATTTACTTCTATGTTCCCCACTTTAGGTGAGACACCGAATATTTATGGCTTTAGTTTTATAGTAGCAATTTTATTTGCTTTTCTTATCTTAATAATTTATTTCTATAAAAGATATGATGTTAAGATTTGCTCTTTGTTACTCTTCTTATTATTCCTTGCTGGTCTAGGAATTGTTATAGCTTCAGGTACTCTACCTACTCCGAGAAGTATGGTGCCCCAATACCCTTTTTTAATCGCATTTATTGTATTTTATTTGAGTATACTTGTAGATAATGATAAATTGATAACTAATGTTATTCTTGGTATAGTGCTCTTATTAACGTTTACTCAGGTAAAAATGTCGAGTAATTTAGTGGTTGCTGAAGATGCAATTTTCAGAGAAGATCAACAAAAAATTCAACTAATTTATCAGGCAGTTGAAAATTTACAGCTTGAAAATAAAAGTGACTATAAGTTAATGATTATTGGTTCCTCACCAGCTAAGAATAAACAAAGATTTGGTAATTTTGGAGATTTGGTAGGAGTTTCTATGTTTGAATTTGGAGGAACGTATGCAATTTCTACTAACGTTGTTTCAATAATGGAAAACATGGGGATGTCATACCAATCACCAACATATGAAGAGTATATGAATTATTGGAAAAATAGGACAACTTTGGAGCAAAAAAATACTGATTTTGGTATAGAGGTTATAGATAATATGATAATTGTTAAAGTTACTCCTAACTTATAAAGAACTTCTTCCTGATTTTAAAACAAACTATTTTTATCAAAGTTTGATTTTTGAAGATAGCTGTATAAAGACAGTTTTGGCTGTCTTTTTTGTTTTTCTCTTTCTGTCCAATCATGCAAAATACCTTCCAAAATGGTATAATAAAAGCTACTATGTATAATTCTGTGTATTTGAGAGATGTGACGAATGGAGGTAAACTTTGAAGGAATTTTTATCATAGGTAGCAGAGGTTTGCCTGCTCAATACGGTGGTTTTGAGACATTTGTTGAGAAGTTGGTTTCTCATAAGGTATCGCCTACTATACGTTATCACGTGGCTTGCTTATCTGACGAAAGTACTGGCAAGCATTTTGACTATAAAGGTGCGGATTGTTTTACGGTCAATCCACCAAAGCTAGGTCCTGCGCGTGTCATAGCTTACGATATGATGGCTATTAATTATAGCTTGAAACTTATTAAAAAAGAGGGAATTCAAGTCCCAATTTTCTATATTTTAGGAAATACCATTGGTGCTTTCATTGTTCATTTTGCCAAGAAAATTCAGTCCATTGGTGGGATTTTGTTAGTCAATCCTGACGGTTTGGAATGGAAACGTGCTAAGTGGTCTAAGCCTGTTCAAAGCTATCTCAAATACTCTGAAAAAGAGATGACAAAGTATGCGAACTTAATTATTTCTGATAATCGAGGCATTGAGACCTATATTCAAAATACCTATCCGTGGTCTAGAACGACTTTTATCGCTTATGGAACCGACTTATCTAAGACGACTTTGACTGCTGAGGATACCCCTGTTCGAGATTGGTATCAGAAATGGCAAACTCAAGAAAAAGATTATTATTTGATACTGGGGCGTTTTGTTCCTGAAAATAATTACGAAACTGCGATTCGAGAGTTTATGAAGTCGTCTACAGAGCGTGATTTGGTTATCATCTGTAATCATGAAGGAAATGCTTACTTTGATGAACTACGACAGATAACAGGATTTGATAAAGATAAACGTGTGAAGTTTGTGGGGACTGTCTATGATCAGGACTTGCTTAAGTATATTCGCAACCAAGCCTTTGCTTATATTCATGGACATGAAGTAGGTGGAACGAATCCAGGCTTATTAGAGGCCTTGGCTCAAACGGACCTCAACCTTATCTATAATGTAGACTTTAATCATCAGGTTGCTCAAGACACCGCCTTGTATTGGACTAAAGAGGATGGGAATTTGTCTCAGCTTATCGATTCTGTAGATGGTAAAGTGTCATTCGAGGACTTGGGAAATGCTGCTAAAGCAAATATGAAAGAAAATTACACCTGGGAAAAAATCGTGGGTGAATACGAGGAGCTATTTTTATCATGAAAGTAACTATTCTCATGTCTACTTATAATGGCGAGAATTTTTTAGCAGAGCAAATAGAGAGTATTCAGCAACAGACTTATACTGATTGGACCTTGTTAATTCGTGATGATGGTTCTAAAGATAAAACGAGAGACCTTATCAAACGTTTCGCTTCAGAAGATGATCGCATTGTTTTCATCAATCCTGATCAAACTGAAAATTTAGGTGTTATAAAGAGTTTCTTTACGCTTTTGAAGTATCAAGAATCTGACTACTATCTTTTCTCAGACCAGGATGACATCTGGCTACCTGAAAAGTTATCTCTTCAGCTTGAGAAAGCGAGTAGATACTCATCTGATAAACCACTTTTGGTATATACGGATTTAAAGGTTGTGAATCAAGATTTAGAGGTACTTCATGAGAGTATGATTCGTACTCAGTCTGACCATGCTAATACGGAATTGGTTCAAGAAATGACAGAAAACACTGTTACAGGTGGTGTGTCGTTAATTAATCATGCTCTAGCTGAATTATGGACTGGTGAGGAACCCAATGAGCTTCTGATGCATGACTGGTATTTAGGTTTGCTTGCGTCAGCATTTGGTCATCTGGTCTATATTGATCAACCAACAGAGCTTTACCGTCAGCATGCGGATAATGTCTTGGGAGCTAGAACACTTCGGAAACGTATGCAGAATTGGATTCGACCTCAGACTTTATTTAATAAATACTGGAAGTGATCAAGGCTAGTCAGAGTCAGGCAGAAAACCTTCTTCTTTGCCACTGGATACCTGAAAGTAGGAGTTGGTTGAAAACTTTGTGACCATTATACCAAGGATTCAGAGAGCGTTATCGTCGTTTGAAAACATATGGCTATCGTAAAACAGGGCTTCTTCATACCTTTGTATTTACGAGCTTGATTTTGACAAAATTCATGTATAAGGAGGACTAGATGAATTTCTTTAGTCAAAAAAATAGGATTTTACTTAAGGAACTGATTAAAACGGATTTTAAATTGCGTTATCAAGGTTCTTTCATTGGTTATCTTTGGTCTATTTTGAAACCTTTGATGATGTTTACAATTATGTACCTTGTCTTTGTTCGTTTCTTGAGATTTGATGATGGGACACCACACTATGCAGTAGGATTGCTTTTGGCTATGATTTTTTGGGGCTTCTTTACAGAGGCTACCAATATGGGGATGCTTTCCATTGTTTCACGAGGGGATCTCTTACGTAAACTAAACTTTCCGAAGCAAACAATCGTAATCTCATCTGTACTAGGAGCTGCGATTAACTTTTTGATTAATCTTGTTGTTGTCTTCGTATTTGCTTTGATTAATCATGTTCCTATTGGGTTTAATACTTTGGTTATCATTCCTCTCTTTATTGAGGTGTTATTGATGGCAATGGGAGTTGCTTTTATTTTATCAGCACTCTTTGTTAAATATCGTGATATTGGTCCAGTTTGGGAAGTAGTACTTCAAGCAGCTATGTATGCAAGTCCAATTATCTACTCAATCACTTATATTCTTCAAAGAAATCAAGAGTTTGTTGCTAAGATTATGATGCTTAACCCTATTGCTCAGATTTTACAGGATATGCGTCATTTTATTATTGATCCAGTTAACCCAAGAGGCTGGGATATTATTAATAATAAACTGATTGCTTTTGTTCCTTATGCGATTCCTGTAGTGATTTTTATCATTGGTTTCCTTGTCTTTAATCGAAATGCTAAACGATTTGCGGAGATTCTATAATGTCAAATAATATTGCTGTAAAAGTAGATCATGTAAGTAAGTATTTTAAATTACCAACTGAGGCGAGTCAGAGTTTGAGAACAACTTTAGTCAATCGCTTTAAAGGGATTAAAGGGTATACTGAACAACATGTCTTGAAAGATATTTCTTTTGAAGTTGAAAAAGGTGATTTTTATGGAATTGTTGGACGTAATGGTTCTGGTAAGTCAACGCTTCTAAAAATTATTTCTGGGATTTATGTTCCGGAGAAAGGTAAAGTTACTATTGATGGTAAGTTGGTATCTTTCATTGAGCTTGGGGTTGGGTTTAATCCCGAACTAACTGGTCGTGAGAATGTCTATATGAATGGTGCAATGCTTGGTTTTTCAACTGAAGAAGTAGATGCCATGTATGATGACATTGTAGACTTTGCTGAACTTCATGATTTCATGAATCAAAAGTTGAAGAACTACTCAAGTGGTATGCAGGTTCGTCTGGCTTTCTCAGTTGCTATCAAGGCTCAAGGAGATATCCTTATCCTGGATGAAGTCTTAGCTGTAGGTGACGAGGCCTTTCAACGTAAATGTAATGATTATTTCATGGAACGTAAGCAATCTGGAAAGACAACTATCTTGGTTACCCATGACATGTCAGCGGTTAAAAAGTACTGTAATAAGGCAGTTCTGATTGAACATGGTTTGGTCAAAGTGGTTGGTGATCCAGATGAAGTTGCTAACCAATATAGTTTTGATAATGCTGCTGGTCAAAAGGTTTCAAATGACGACGTTGTTGTTGAAAATCCAAAAATCACTGATTTACAAGTGAAACTCTTGAATGACAATATTATCAGTCCTGACCAAGATATTTCATTTGAGATTTCATATGATGTCAATGAGGATATTGAGACCTATATCGCCTTTTCATTGACAGATATTGACCGTGGTATCTGGATTTATAATGACAATTCCATGGACAATAAAACGAGTGGTTCTGGAAGAAAAACACTCACATATAAATGTAGTCTTGCCCATCTTAATAACATTAAGCTTAAGCTTCAGGTTTCTGTCCGAGATAAGGATGAGCAGATGATTGCTTTTGCTGATTCAGATAACTCACCAGTTATTCTCTTGAATCGAAATGATATTGAAGATGATGATAAGTCTGCTAAAGATTCTGCAACTGGTATGGTTAAGAGAAATGGAAAATGGGAGATTCAAGAATAGATGAAACGTCTCTTATTGTATGTTCATTATAATAAGTACGACGAATTAAGTGGTCATGTGCTCTACCAATTGGAGCAACTTCGACCACTTTTTTCTAAACTTATTGTGATTTCAAATAGTCAACTAACGAAGTCTGCAACATCAACCCTCAAAGAGACTGGTGTGGATGAGGTTATCCAGAGAGAGAATTTAGGCTTTGATTTTGCAGCCTGGAGAGATGGTATGGCTCATATTGGATTTGAAGATTTAACAGATTTTGATTCGGTTACACTCATGAATGACACTTGCTTTGGTCCTCTTTGGGATATGTCTGACATCGTTGAAGGATTTGAAGAGCGCCCGAATGTTGACTTTTGGGGAATGACGAATTTTAAGAAAGACCAAATATTTCGAAGAGCATTTGCAAAGTTATTTTATATCTTTCAAAAAATCATGTTGTCGCTTCAGAAGTCTTTCAGAAATTTTGGACTTCTATAAAGACTTTTACTGATGTTCAAGATGTTATTGACAATTATGAAACTAGAGTTACCAGTGTTCTTACTGAGGCGAGGTTATCGTTATGATGCTGTCTTTAATACCGTTTCTGAAGAGACTGGCGATTTAATTCACCCGGATTTTTCTTACTATAGACCAATAAGTACCCTTGAACATAAGGTACCGTTCATTAAACTAAAAGCTTTTACCGACAATGAAAAAAAAGGGAGACTACTTTTAGACTATATTACTAAGCTATCGGCATATCCATTAGCACTAATTAAGTCCCATCTTAACAGCTACCATTCGCCAGATAGCTTAGTCATTTTAGATGAGAAAATCATTGAACCTTCATTTCATTCGGTAAGTGGGAAAGGCTATCATTCGGCTATCCATGTACATATTAGTGACCTTGAGAGACTAAAAGTTTTCTCTGATAAAAAGTTATCTGCCTTTTATTATTTCACTTTATCAAGCCATTTGGATAAAAATATCGTTGAGAACACCTTATTAAATAGTTTTGATAAAGATAGATTTCAGCTAGTCTCTCAAAAATTTGATAATCATTACTATGCCTTAGTATCCTTGGCATCTCAGTTTAGCGAGTATGACTTTGTTGGGCATTTTCACACAGAAGCCTTTGGAAATGAAGGTAAACTTGTTGATGAAGCTACAAGACATGCTCTAGTGGATATGCTATCAGATGAAGAGAGAAGGTAGTATCAATCTTTGACCATTTTCCAGAGGTTGGCCTTGTTTTTGCTGATTTGTCAAAAGAACTTTATTGGACCGATGCAATTGGTACTTTAAATCAAAATCAGGCAGCTAAACTAGATAACGAATGTCAAAAAACAATCAAAAATTCACTTCATGTTTTTCAAGGATCTATGTGGTTGTCAAAAGATTTTTCTGGAAAACATTATTCTAAAGGATAATCACATTTTCTATAACACTGACGAAAATACTCTCCCTTATCTTTTCTATCGAAAAGCCTGGGATGTAGGAATTGATTATCGTATTATTGCTTCAGAAAAAATATCTTTTGCAGAACGTTATAAGGTCCATTTTATTGAAAGGTCACAGGTGGCAGAACCACTGACCTTAAAGAAGTAAATTTTCAGCATATCGAAAAGCCTTGTTAAAGAAATTAGGTTTAAAAAAATCCTCAGCTGTGTAACTTCCCCCTCCCACTTACGAATAGGTAAGTAGGAGGTTTTTTCTTATGTATAGTATTGTATCTGAGGAGGCGGGGCTTTTGCCTCGTGAGCGACTCTTACAGAAGGGTGCAGAGGTCTTGTCTGACCAGGAACTGTTGGCGATAGTGCTGCGAACGGGGACTAGGTCTGAGTCGGTCCTATCCATGGCCAACCGTATTTTGAAAGGGATGACGAGTTTGGCGGATTTGTCTCGTTTGTCTTTGAATGAGCTTCAGGAGATTCCTGGTATTGGGCGTGTGAAATCCATTGAGCTGAAGGCTATGGTGGAGTTGGCTAAGCGGATTGAGAAGGCTGAGTTGGCTCGTTCCGAGCAGATTATGTCCAGTCAGCAAGTAGCCCGTCGTATGATGTTGGATATTGGGGACAAGCCTCAGGAGCATCTGGTGGCTATCTACTTGGATACGCAGAATCGTGTTATTCAGCAGAAGACGGTCTTTATTGGTGGGGTTCGCCGTTCGATTGCCGAGCCGCGTGAGATTTTGTATTATGCTTGTCATCTGATGGCAACGTCCTTGATTGTGGTTCACAATCATCCTTCGGGGGAAGCCTATCCTAGTCGCAATGATATTGATTTTACTCAAAAGATTAAGAGGTCCTGTGACGACTTGGGAATTTGTCTTCTTGATCATCTGATTGTTGGCAAATCGACCTATTATTCTTTTCGTGAGGAGAGGGAGGATTTTGAACTTTAAGTAGAGTCTATAAAGACACAAGAAAAGCAACTGAATGCAGTATCAGTTGCTTTTAAAGTTCGTTTACAACGTATTGAAAGAGTTTGAGGTCTTCTTCACGTTTGTGTCTAGGAGAAGCTCTGGGTGCCACTGGACACCAAGGAAGCGAAGGTCTGGTGTATTTGATTCAATAGCTTCGACAGTGTTGTCCTCAGGATCACGCGCAATGACACGGAGGTCAGAGGCCAAGTGTTTAATACTTTGATGGTGGAAAGAGTTGATAGAGGTTTCTAGACCGTAAATCTCCGCTAACTTACTGTTTTTGTCGATAATAATTTCGTGGTAAAGGTAATCGGAAGGCTTATCCTGCCAGTGCCTTTCAATATCTTGATGAAGACTACCACCAAGGGCAACATTCATGAGTTGTGTTCCACGACAGATTGAAAAAATCGGTTTCTTTTGTTTGGTAGCTTCTTCAATTAGAGCCATTTCAAAGATATCACGTTCGAGGAAAGAAGTCATCTTCACTGGCATGGTTCTTTTCGTTGTAGAATTTAGGGTCAACGTTTTGCCCACCGATAAGGATAAGCTTGTCAATCATGGAAATATAGGTTTTAGCCTCCGAAGGATCAGATACTGGTAGAAGGATTGCTAGACCACCAGCTTTTTGAACTCCTTCCACAAAACCAGATGGGGCATAAGACCAGTTGATATCTTCATGGGCTGGATTAGCTCTTACATTAGTTGTGATACCTATGATTGGTTTAGTCATTGTTCCTCCTTGATTTTTCTTCTTCTTTCATGAAATAGAGTAGGGTTTGTAATTCGCTAGTCAGGTCTACGTATTGGACCACCACGTGGCGTGGAAGATTGAGGTTGACTGGAGAAGAAGCAGAGGATGCCTTTAATTCCAGCATCAACCAAAAGCTCAGCCACCTCCTGTGCCTTGACTGATGGCACTGTCAGGATGGCCGTTTTGATATCTTCTCTGGGCAATCTTGTCCTTAATTTGGGAAATCCCATAGATAGGAATATTGTCCTCAGTTTGAGTTCCAACCAGTTCGTTATCGTCTGTATCAAAAGCCATGACCAGCTGCATGCGGTTACGTTCTTGAAAACGGTAGTGAAGAAGAGCACGTCCGATATTTCCTACTCCTACAAGGACCACCTTAGTTGTCGCATTATCATTAAGGAGTTCTGCGAAAAATGTCATCAGCTTACTAACGTCATAACCAAAACCACGACGACCTAGCTCACCAAAGTAGGAGAAGTCACGACGAACAGTAGCAGGGTCAATCCCAATCGCTTCAGCAATTTGTTTGGAACTTGTTTTGTCGATATTTTCACGATGGAATCGTTTGAAAATTCGATAATAGAGAGAGAGACGTTTAGCAGTAGCGTTTGGAATGTTTTTCTCATATGTCATTGATCGCATTTCCCTTCTTGAATTAATATGATTCATTTATATTATTTTAGGAAAGGTTTGTGAAGATTGCAACAAAATAGTATAAATGATGCGATATAAATAACCTATCACTAGGATAGGTTATTTATATATCTAAAAATGGTTTAGACCTCTTCTTGCTCAAAAACTTGACGGTCTACTAAACTCTGCATCAAGAAATAGAATTTCTCTTGCAAGATGTGATGATTTTCATTTTTAAAGATATTAACGTTACGAAGGCCAGATTTGTCTGTAATTGACAATTTGAAACCAGTCAAGTCTTTGTTAATAGTGATTTTAAGTGGGAAACCTTCACCTGAGTTAGGCACTTTTTCGAGAAGGCGGTGTAACTCGTAGTTTCCGATTTTATTTTGCACAAAAGTCGTATCACGTAGGGTGAATTTTTTGACATTAGGACTGATGGTGTAACGGTATTTACAGTCAGTCAAATGAATGCTTTTTTCAAATGCCATGTTGGTCTCCTATGATTTGATTAAGTTTTTCTGCTAGGGCCTGGAGTTCTTCAGCAGTATTTTCCTCTGATAAACTAATGCGGATAGCTGTTTTTAGTTTGTCAGAATCCTTGCCATAGAGGGCCTGGATGACGTGGCTTGGGTCAACAGTTCCAGCAGTACAAGCAGATCCAGTTGAGACAGCAAATCCAGCCAAGTCTAACAGGGTTAAGAGAGGCCCATTTTCCTTGCCAGAAAAACTAATGTTGATAACGTGAGGTAGACTGGGTCCTACGCTGTTAATCTCGTAAGGAACAGTGAGAGAATTAAGGAACACCTGACGGATCGTTTCAACATGCTTGTAATTGTCTTGGTAGTTCTTACTAGCTTGTTTGTAAGCTGCGGTCATGCCTGCAATACCGACCAGATTTTCAGTGCTGGCACGACGCTTTTCCTCTTGTTCACCACCGTGGAGTAGGTTGTCAAAGTGCAAATCATTATGATAGAGCAGGCCGACACCTTTAGGTCCATGAAATTTATGAGCACTGATTGAGAGAAAATCGACACCGAGTTCTTCTGGGTGAATTGGAAGTTTTCCTGCAACCTGAACAGCATCCACGTGGAAAGCAGCCTGGTGGTTGGTGAGCAGGTCACCAATTTCCTTAATAGGAAGTAACTGACCAGTTTCATTATTGGCATACATGACAGAAACCAGGATAGTATCGTCACGTAAGGCCTCAGCAATCTGTTGGGCTGTAATGACCTGATTGACCGGCTGGATATAAGTAACCTCAAAACCAAAACGCTCTTCCAGGTAGGCCATGGTGTGAAGGACAGAGTGATGCTCGATAGCAGTCGTAATCAAGTGTTTCCCCCTAGCTTGATTGGCAAGGGCATAACCTTTGATAGCTGTATTGTTACCCTCAGTCCCACCAGAGGTGAAAATGAGTTTTCGAGCAGGAACTTGAAATTGCTTGGCCATTTCTTCACGAGCTTCACGAAGTTCCTTGGAAGCTTGACGACCATAAGCATGGAGGCTGGATGGATTTCCAAAGGTTTCAGTCATGACATGTGTCATAGCTGAAATAGCAGCAGTATTTAAAGGAGTTGTTGCTGCATTGTCCAAATAAACCATAAATTAGTCCTCGTTGGCAGTATATGCAAAAGAGTGGGCTAAGTGGTTGACGTTCGAAGATACGAGTAGTAGCGTTAGCGATTAGCTCACTTGCTGAAATGTATTTAACGTTTGTAGGCACTTTTTCTTTAGTTGCAACTGAATCTGTTACCAAGATTTCTTTGATTGGAGCAGCGTTGAGGACTTCGGCAGCACCTCCTGCAAAGAGACCGTGACTAGCAACTGCATAGATGTCTTTAACGCCACCACGTTCAAGGATTTTAGCTGCTTCAGCAAAATGTTTTACCAGTATTAAGGATATCATCAACCAAAATTGCTGTTTTTCCTTCAACCTCACCGATGATGTAGCCTTCTTCGCGTTCTGAATCATCTTGAGCGTAGTCAATGATAGCGATTGGTGCATCAAGGTATTCCGCCAAGCTACGAGCACGTTTAACACCTGAATTTTTAGGGCTAACAACGACAACGTCTGCACCAGTCAACCCTTTTTTCGTTGTAGTATTCAGCAAAGAGGGATAGTAAAGAGATTATCCACGGATGTCAAAAAAGCCTTGAACTTGGACAGCGTGAAGGTCAAGTGTCAAGACACGATTGACACCAGCTTTAACCAGCATATTGGCAATCAATTTAGCAGTGATTGGTTCACGTGAAGCAGCAATACGGTCTTGACGTGCATAACCAAAATAAGGCATAACTACATTGACAGAGTTAGCACTGGCACGTTTGCAGGCATCAATCATGATGAGCAATTCCCAAAGGTGGTCGTTAACAGGGTTGCTAGTAGATTGGATGATATAAATATCGTCCCCACGAACAGACTCTTCAATGTTGATCATGATTTCACCGTCAGAAAATTGACGTGAAGATACTTTCAAGTGGCAATCCAGTAGCCTCAGCAATTTTTTCAGCAATTTCTGGGTTTGAGCTGAGCGAGAACAATTTCAATTGTGGGTTTGCTTTTGATGTACCCATGACGATGGTGACTCCTTTAAAAAAATAAGATGCTAAGCCCAGTTAGGGCTATTGTAATAAAACTACAGATGCTTCTATTTTAACAAAAAAAAATAGAAATTTCAGCCTTCAGAAAGCGATATTGATGAAAATTGACGAACCATAAATCACTGAATCATTTTTGTATGCGTTTTTAGACAGAAGAGAGATTGTGGAAGTTGCCACAAGTACCAAATTGTTTTTGTATATATAAAAAAGACAAGGGTTGATCCTTGTCTTAAAATGAAGTAAATGGTTTTTATAGACGTTTTTACGGTGGAGAGTCCGCCTCAGAACGGATCAAAAATGACTAGCAGAATTTCTATAAACTCACATTTCACCAACTAGTCTTTATCTCGCTTTAGGGTTGCTATAAAACGTGCAACCTTACTCTTGGCATACTTAAAGTTAATATTATTTTCCTTAAGAAAGGCATAAAAGTCGTCTTTACCTTTCTTAGCATCTGAAACTTCCAACTCAAGCTCATAGTCTTTCTTATCAGCATAGACATTGACATCAAGTGCCATGAGACCAATATTGGTCTGGTATTCACGACGGGTTGTGGTTAAATGTCCAAGGATGGTTAGATCCTCTAACTTAACACCACGTTCTAGAAGAATGGACTTGATTTGGCATTCAGGGAAGTCAAGAGACTTGGTCATAGCCTTAGCCTCTGAACAGTCCATGGTGACATTGTATTCCATATTTCCGACCTTTTCAGGGAATTTTTAAGGTCAACTCACCATGAGTGGGAAGGGTTCTGATACGTAAAGACAACCTTTTATTCCTCATGTCACCTTGGGGTGTATCAATGTAGTAATTGGTTTGCGTAACAGGTGTTACATGGGAGAAAAGCACTGCTAAACGATTATACTCGTCTTTGGTGAGTAGAGTCTTGAACTCTATCTCTAAATGGTTCATGTGTGTCCTCCCTTGTGCTTTCAAATGTGGTATAATATAACAGATTGTATTTATTTTATAAAAAACTAAAGCTTTTGACAAGGAGGAATCCTATCTTGACCATGGATTGGGAACAATTTTTAGACCCCTATATTCAGGCCGTAGGTGAGCTCAAAATCAAGCTCCGAGGCATTCGTAAACAATTTCGTAAGCAAAATCGTCACTCGCCTATTGAATTTGTGACGGGACGTGTGAAGTCAGTGGCTTCCATTGAGGAGAAAATCGCCCTTCGTGGCCTTTCGGTTGAAAATTTGGCTCAAGATATGCAGGATATAGCTGGTCTCCGAGTCATGGTCCAATTTGTCGATGATGTGGATGAGGTTTTAGCTTTGCTGCGTCATCGTAGTGATATGACCATTGTTTCAGAGCGTGACTACATCAGAAACCGTAAACATTCTGGTTATCGCTCTTATCATGTTATTATCTCTTATCCCGTTGATACCATTGATGGTCGTAAGGAGATTCTTGCAGAGATTCAGATTAGGACTTTGGCCATGAACTTTTGGGCCACCATTGAACATTCTCTTAATTACAAGTATCAGGGGAATTTTCCTGAGGAAATTAAGCTTCGCTTGGAAAATACGGCCCGCATGGCCTATGAACTTGATGAAGAAATGCGTAAGATACGTGATGATATTAGAGAAGCCCAGTTGCTCTTTGATCCAATTAATAGAACTTTGAAGGATAGTGTAGGAAATAGTGATGACACAGATGAAGACCTCTTCGGATGAGATGAAGGTAGCTATTATTGCCAATGGCAAACCCCAAAGTAGGCGTGTTGCCTCGAAACTTTTTAATGCCTTTCGAGATGATCCTGATTTTTATTTGACCAAGAAAAATCCAGATGTGGTCATCTCAATTGGTGGTGATGGCATGTTGCTATCGGCTTTTCATATGTATGAAAAAGAGCTTGCTCGTGTGCGTTTTGTAGGGATTCACACGGGTCACTTAGGTTTTTATACGGATTATTTGGACAGTGAAGTGGATCAATTAATTGAAACCCTACGTAAAGATAACGGAAAAGATTTCTTACCCTCTTTTGAATGTCAAATTGACCCTGGCTGACGGGCGTTCTTTTACGTCGATTGCTCTCAATGAAGCAGCAATTAAGCGTAATGAGAAAACCATGGCAGCAGATGTTTGCCTTAATGATGTCTTGTTTGAGAGCTTCCGTGGAGATGGGTTGTCGGTGTCAACGCCTACAGGATCAACGGCCTACAATAAATCTTTGGGTGGTGCGGTACTTCATCCACTATTGAGGCTTTGCAGTTGACAGAAATTGCTAGTCTTAATAATCGTGTTTACCGTACCTTAGGTAGTCCACTTATCGTGCAAAACATGAGAAGATTACGGTTTATCCTACTCGAATGGGAAGCTATACTCTATCCGTTGATAATAAAACCTATACCAACCGTAATGTGAAAAAGGTAGAATTCTCAATTGACCAACGTAAGATTTCCTTTGTGGCTAGTGCCAGCCATACAAGTTTCTGGGAACGTGTACGTGATTCCTTTATTGGAGATATGGAAGAATGAGATATGAATTTACTGTAGGACGTTCATGTCGAGTTAAGACCTTTTTGAAGGAGCACGATATTTCTAAAGGTCTTCTAGCCAAGATTAAGTTTGAGGGCGGTCATATTTGGGTCAATGGTGAGGAGCAGTTTGCGACTTATCCTGTCCATGAGGGAGACGTGGTTGCCATAGAAATCCCTGATGAGGCCCCGCATGAAACCTTGAAGCCAATTCCTTTTGACTTGGATATAGTCTATGAGGATGACAACTTCTTGGTGATTAATAAACCTTATGGCTATGCTAGTATTCCAAGTGTCAACCATGACAATACTATGGCTAATTTCGTCAAACATCACTTCGTCAGCAATAATTATCCCAACCAGCGTGTGCATATCGTGACACGTTTGGATAAGGACACATCTGGTCTCATGCTGTTTGCCAAGCATGGTTACGCCCATGCTCGTATGGATAAACAGTTGCAGCAGAAGTCTATAAAGAAACATTACTATGCCTTGGTTGAAGGTGATACAAAACTTGAGGAGCAGGGTGAAATCATTGCACCGATTGCGCGTGATGTGGATTCCATTATCACACGTCGGGTTCATAAATCAGGGAAATATGCCCACACTAGTTATCGTTTGGTAGGTGATTATGGTAGGGTTAAACTGGTTGATATCAATTTGCATACTGGGCGTACCCACCAGATTCGTGTCCACTTTGCCCATTTGGGACTCCCCCTTTTAGGAGATGACCTTTATGGTGGTTCTCTAGACTATGGTATTAAGCGCCAGGCCTTGCATTGTCATCGTCTTGCCTTTATCGATCCTTTCACCAAAAAAGAGATGGTCCATGCATCTTCCTTGACAGATGATTTTGAAACCGTTATCATGAACTTACAAACTAAAAAAGATTGATTGAGGATTTTTTATGCGTAGTCTATTTGGTGAACTTCGTGAACATATTTCAGGGAAAGGTGTTAAGATTGTTTTTCCTGAGGGTAACGACGACCGTGTGGTTCGTGCTGCTGCCCGTTTGAAATTTGAAGGATTGGTGGATCCTATTATTTTGGGAGACCCAGTTGAGGTTCACAAAATCTTGAGCGATTTTGGCTTTGCAGACTTTAACTATACGATTATTAATCCTGAAGCCTATGAAGGTTTTGAGGAAATGAAGGAAAAATTTGTTGAGATCCGTAAAGGGAAAAGCAACGATCGAAGATGCAGAGAAATTGCTTCGTGATGTGAACTATTTTGGTGTTATGCTAGTTAAACTTGGTCTTGCTGATGGAATGGTTTCAGGTGCTATTCACTCAACAGCGGATACGGTGCGTCCTGCCCTTCAAATTATCAAAACAAAACCAGGCATTTCACGTACATCAGGTGTTTTCCTTATGAACCGTGAAAATACCGATCATCGTTTGGTGTTTGCCGACTGTGCCATCAACATTGAACCAAATGCTCAAGAATTGGCAGAAATTGCAATTAATACTGCTGAAACAGCTAAAGTTTTTGGTATTGATCCTAAAGTGGCCATGCTTAGCTTCTCAACTAAAGGTTCTGCGAAATCGCCAAAAGTTGACAGGGTTGTTCAAGCAACAAATATTGCTAAAGAAATGCGTCCTGACTTGGCTATTGATGGTGAGTTGCAGTTTGATGCAGCCTTTGTTCCAGCAACAGCTGCTATTAAGGCTCCAGATAGTAACGTAGCAGGACATGCCAATGTCTTTGTCTTCCCAGGTTTGCAAGCAGGTAACATTGGATATAAGATTGCCCAACGTTTGGGAATGTTCGAAGCTATCGGACCAATCTTACAAGGTCTTAATAAACCTGTTAACGATCTTTCTCGTGGTGCTAGTGCTGAAGATATTTACAATTTGGCGATTATCACAGCTGCTCAAGCTCTTAATAATTAAAAGCAATAATAAAAGAGAACAGCTACAGAACTGCACCCCAAAAGTTAGACAGAAAAATCTAACTTTTGGGGTGTTTTTATTATGAAATTAATTTATGAAGATAAAGTTCAAATATATTAATTGAGAAAGCAAGGTCAAATCTTCAACCAACTTTCAAAACGATTTGGTGTGGATGCTTCTGGATTAAAATATATGACGAGATTGATTGAACGTTACGGAATAGAAATTATCAAGAAAGGTAAGAATTGTTACTATTCACCAGAATTAAAACAAGAAATGATTGATAAAGTGCTACTTGAAGGTCGTTCACAAAAAAAGTGTAAGTCTTGATTATTGTTTTCCAAGTGGTGGAATGTTGCCTAATTGGATAGCACAATACAAGAAAAATGGGTATACTCTGTTGAGAAGAGGAGAGTACCTAAAATGGGGCGTAAACGTAAGAAAACTTGGAAAGAAATGACAGAACTAGAGCGACTCCAAGAGGAGAATGAACGCTTACGTACCGAGGTAGCCTATCTAAAAAAGTTAAAAGAGTTAGAGAAAAGGGACGAAGTCTTACAGCGAGAAAGGCAGAAACAGTTAGAGAAATGGTTTCAGGATGATTTCGACTAGATTTACTTCTTGAAACTGCACGTTTATCTCGCTCGACTTACTATTATCAGTTGAAACAACTAGATGGGCACGACAAAGATGAAGAGACTAAAGGCGAAATTCAAGAAATTTATTATGAGCATAAAGGAAATTATGGCTATCGTCGCATCACTTTGGAACTAAGAAACTAAGGTATTTTGATTAACCACAAAAAAGTCCAATGCTTGATGAAAGAACTTGATTTGGCAGCCCGTATTCGTCGTAAACGCAAGTATTCATCTTACAAAGGTGAGATTGGCAAGAAAGCAGATAATTTCATCCAACGACAATTTGAAGCTTCAAAGCCCTACGAAAAAATGTTATACCGATATCACAGAATTTGCCATTCCAGTCAGTTCACAAAAGCTATATTTATCACCGGTTTTAGATGGCTATAATAGCGAGATTATCGCTTATCAGCTATCCACTTCACCGAATTTAGAACAAGTCAAAGCTATGTTAACACAAGCTTTTCCAGAAGAACATTATGACCAGACGATTCTTCACAGTGACCAAGGTTGGCAATATCAACACCAGTTTTATCATGATTTTCTTAAGAAAAATGGAATTCGTCCATCCATGTCCCACAAGGGAAACAGTCCAGATAACGGTATGATGGAATCTTTCTTTGGCATCTTAAAATCTGAAATGTTTTATAGTTTTGAGAAACAATTCAACTCACTTGACGAGCTCAAACAATCCATTATCAATTACATTGATTATTACAACAACAAACGCATTAAAGTAAAATTAAAAGGACTTAGTCCTGTGCAGTACAGAACTAAATCCTTTCAATAATTAATTGTCCAACTTTTTGGGGTTAGTACATTGTAGGGGTTATTTTTATGACAAATATTTATTTTCTTTTTTTGATTTTAGACAAAGTGTAATAGCTAGCGCAAATAGATAAAGTAGGATGAAGACGACAAGAGTGCTTGTGTATGATTTGGTTGCTGAGTATATGACAGCAAGTAACATTGGACCTGCTAGCGCAGCCATTCCCCAAGCTGTTAAAATATAACCGTGCATGGTTGCTAGCTCTTTAGCACCGAAAATATCGCTAAGATACGGTGGAATGAGTGAGAAGCCAGCTCCGTAGCAAGTCATGAGCACAGCCATGGCAATGGTGAATAATGCTGGCGCGTGAAGGAATATGAGAGATATAGTCATGAGGATATTAACAACAAATAAAATAGTGCAGGTCAGCGGACGACCAATATAGTCTGACAAGCTAGCCCAGAGCAATCTTCCAAAGCCATTGAAAATTCCCATAAGCCCGACGATAATGGCAGCTTGGTTAGCAGTCATGCCAGCTACATCTTGTGCCATAGGTGAGACAACAGAGATTAAGGCAAGCCCACAAGAAATGTTGATGAAGAGAATTAGCCAGAGCAGGTAAAATTCAACCGTTTTTAAGGCTTTTTTAGCCCCAATACCTTGGCTTAATTGCTTATGACTGTCGTTAGTATCCTGTTCACTGTAGTATGGAAATTTGAGAAATTGTGAGACGATAAGCATAACCAGAAAATAAGCCACACCTAACAGGTAAAAGGTGTTGATAACATCATATTTGGTGATTAAGAAATACGAAATTGGACTGGTTAAAAGAGAGGCAAAGCCAAACCCCATGATAGCTAGCCCAGTTGCCAGCCCACGTTTATCAGGAAACCACTTGATAATCATTGATACGGGTGTGACATAGCCCGTACCAAGCCCGATACCGCCAAGAACACCATAGCCTAGATAAAGTAGTAAAAGACTATGATTAGCAAGTGCAACACCGGTTAAAATATTTCCAGATGCGTACAGGATAGCTGAGATGGTCCCAGTCACCCTAGGACCAAATTTATCAACAACTTGTCCCATAAAGGCAGCAGACATGCCCAGACAGAAAATCGCAAGTGAGAAGGCAAAAGCAATTGACGATTGATTCCAGCCAGTTTCAGCGATAATAGGATTACGATAAACACTCCAAGCATAAGTAGATCCCAACATTAAATGCAAGATAACACCGCAGCTTGCGATGAGGTAACGATTTTTGGCTAACATATTTTCTCCTTTTTACGAATATTAAACCAATTAATTTTTATAAACGATAGGATATTATTGTATATTATTTTTTTAAATAAGTAAAGTAGTATTTATTTTTAAATAAACACGAACAATATAAAAAGAATGAATAATAACGTTCAGAGTTTGATGATTTGGTTAAATAAGTTTTTATTTTTTGATGATAAAGTTATCAACATGTGAAAAACTTAAAATGTTTTTAAAATAGTCATTATCCACAGAACGACCAAGGGTGAGAGATTTTAAGGTAAAATAAGGGGAACTTTCCCCCCATTTTCCTCACACTTGCTTTGGTGTCTTTTGTGGTGTGTGTTATAAAAAAGCATGGAAATTTTCGATACACATACGTATCTTAACGCTGATGATTTTGCTGGTCGTGAAGCAGAAGAATTAGCCCTCGCTAAAGAAATGGGCGTTACTCGACACAACGTCGTCGGTTTTGATGCACCAACCATTAAACGAGCTATTGAATTAGCTGAAGAATACCCAGAAATTTATGCCACAATCGGTTGGCACCCAACTGAAGCTGGCTCTTATAATCAAGAGGTTGAGGATATGATTGTCGCCAACCTATAGCATCCAAAAGTGATTGGTCATGGTGAGATTGGACTGGATTATTATTGGATGGAAGATCCAAGAAATTGGTGTTAGTCCACGTAGTGGCATTATTCACTCACTTTCTGGGGGACAACGTCAACGTATCGGGATTGCGCGTTCTTTGGTCATGCAGCCTGATTTGATTATCACTGATGAACCAATCTCAGCCCTTGACGTGTCAGTTCGTGCTCAAGTTTTGAATTTGCTTAAGAAATTCCAAAAAGAGTTGGGGTTAACCTATCTCTTTATCGCTCACGATTTGTCAGTGGTTCGTTTCATTTCTGACCGTATCGCTGTTATCTAAAAGGGGACAATCGTGGAAGTTGCTGAGACAGAAGAGCTCTACAACAATCCTATCCATCCTTACACCAAGTCACTCTTGTCTGCTGTTCCTATTCCAGATCCAATCTTGGAACGTAAGAAAGTCTTGAAGGTTTATGATCCAAACCAACACGACTATTCGGTTGATAAACCAGAAATGGTATGATGGGATCCTTCTTTGGTATTCTTAAGTCTGAGATATTTTGTGGTTACGAGGCTACCTTTCAGTCACTTGAGCATTGAAATAAGCTATTGTAGACTATATTGATTATTACAACAACAAACGTATTAAGGTAAAATTAAAAGTACTCAGTCCTGTGCAATACAGAACTAAATCCTGGAAAGTCAACGAAAAACTAGACACGGAGTTAAGAGAATTTAAGAATTATATTTTTCAAAGTCTTTTGGAGACTTGTAATCAAGACCTGAATGCATCCTTTTTGTATTGTAATAGGTCTCAATGTATTTAAATATTTCTTGAGTAGCCTCAGCTCTTGTCTCAAAATGAGCATCATTAATAAGCTCCCTCTTTAGCGTCTTATAAAAAGACTCCATCATTGCATTGTCATAGGGATTTCCTTTACGACTCATGCTAGATTGAGCACCGACTTGACGAAGAGTAGATTGATAACGAGAGCTTGTATATTGACTCCCTTGATCAGTATGGACAATCAAGCCAGGCTGAGGATGTTCTTTCCCACAAGCTTGTAAGAAGCAATCCCTCACCAGTTTATCTTGCATCCGTGAAGACATTGACCAGCCTACAATCTTACGTGAAAAAACGTCGATATTCACGGCTAAGTATAAGGTGCCTTCTTTGGTAGGGATATAGGTCATGTCTCCCAGCCATACTTTATTAGGAGCTGTTGCTTTAAAGATCTGATTAATTAAATTGGGTCTTGAAAGCGAAGCTCCTTTTCTGTTGTAATGTTTATATTTATAACGGCTTCCCTTGGCATAAAGTCCCATCAAGTGCATCAGTTTCCCAACACGTTTCGTGTTGGTCATAATACCAGTATTATGAAGTACCTTGGTAATTCTAACCGCACCATAGCGTCCCTTATGCTCATGAAAGACAGCTTTTATCTTCTCTGAGAGAATTTCTCTCTCCACTTGTTGTTTTGAAGGACGACGATGCATGTATTCATAGAAACCTGAGCGAGAAACCTTAAGAACTTTTACTGCATGCTTAATTTTTATCTTCCCATGATGTTTCAAGAGAAATTCAAAACGTTTTACTTGCTTCGCTTCAAGAAGACCCGGAACTTTTTTAGAAGTTCAAGTTCCTCCTGAAGATAACGATTTTCTTTCTCTAACAATTTAATCTTATGTTGGGCATTAGCTAGGGCTGTCCCATTGCCTGGAAAAGCACTTTCTCCATATTCTTCAACTTCTTGAACCCAGCGATAAAGACTATTGGCATGAACCTCAAGCTCTTGGCTGACTTCTTTAACAGAGTAACCCTCTTCAAGAATGAGTTTTACTGCAGAATTTTTAAATTGTTTATCGAATTTTCTTCTTGCCATAATAAACCTTTCCACGATTTCTCTTAACTTTGTGTCTAGTTTATTATAACCTTTCCATCCTTTGGATAAATTAGTTGTCTAACTTTTTGGGGTCAGTACAAAGCGACTGGGCTTTTTTGTGGAACTTTTGTAATTAAAAATAAATCAATGTTAACTAAATGAGAACCTTTATTGATAAGGAATTACAGTTGTTATCGTGTTTACATTATGTTATCGAATTTTACAAAATTTTCTGATAAAAGCTAGACTGCTTGATTCATTTATGCTATAATAAAGTTGTAAAAATTTTTTGGAGGCATTTTATGAAAAAAAGCAAATGGTTGGCCCTCGCGGGTGTAGCACTTCTAGGTGTTGGTGTGTTAGCGGCTTGTTCATCTAAATCAAACACTAGCGGAACTACTTATGGTTACGTTTACAGTTCGGATCCAGAAACTTTGGATTATATTACATCAAATACGGGACCTACAAAATCTGTTGTGACAAATGGTGTAGATGGACTTATGGAAGCGGACAAATATGGTAATCTTGTTCCATCAGTAGCTGAAGACTGGTCTGTGTCTAAAGATGGTCTTACTTATACCTATAAAATTCGTAAAGGGATCAAATGGTATACTTCTGAAGGTGAAGAGTACGCTAATGTTACTGCTAAGGACTTTGTAACGGGTCTTAAACATGCTGCGGATTCCAAAGCAGGTGGTATCTATTTGGTTCAAGATTCTATTGCTGGATTGTCTGACTATCTCTCTGGTACCAATAAAGATTTCTCGAATGTGGGTGTCAAGGCAATTGATGACTATACTTTGCAGTACACGCTTAAGCAACCAGAACCATACTGGAACTCTAAGACAACTTATAGTTTGCTTTTCCCAGTAAATGAAGACTTCCTCAAGAATAAGGGAAAAGATTTTGGTAAATCAACAGACCCAACCTCTATCCTTTATAATGGACCTTTCCTTCTCAAATCTTTGACAGCTAAATCTTCAATTGAGTTGGTTAAGAATGAACATTATTGGGACAAGAAAAATGTACACTTTGATGCCATCAAATTCTCATATTATGATGGTTCGGATCAAGATGCTCTAGTACGTGGTTTCACTGATGGTGCTTATAATTTTGCTCGTGTCTTTCCAACAAGTTCAAACTATGCTTCTGTAGAAAAAATATAAAGATAATATTTTTACACAGCACCAGGTGCTACATCAGCTATTGGTATTAATATTGACCGTCAAAGTTACAAGTATACAGCCAAAAAGACGGATTCTGAAAAATCATCAACCAAGAAAGCCCTTCTAAACAAGGACTTCCGTCAAGCAATTAACTTTGCCATTGACCGTAAGGCCTATCAATCACAAATTAACGGTAAAGATGGTGCAACTCTAGGTGTTCGTAACCTCTTTGTGCCTTCTGATTTTGTGAGTGCAGGTGATAAGACCTTCGGAGATCTTGTAACGAATAAAATGTCTTCATATGGGGATGAATGGTCAGGTGTGAATTTTGCTGATAGTCAAGATGGCCTCTACAATGCTGAAAAAGCTAAGACTGAGTTTGCCAAAGCTAAGGATGCTCTCCAAGCAGAAGGTGTTCAATTCCCAATTCATTTGGACCTTCCAGTTGACCAAAGTTCTAAACTTAATGTTGCCCAAGCCCAATCTTTGAAACAAACCATTGAAAAATCATTGGGAAAGGACAATGTGGTGATTGATATTAACCAATTGTCATCTGATGATTTGCAAAATGCAACCCTTAATGCCGCCAACGCAGCAGCAGAAGACTGGGATATTTCAAATGGTGTCATTTGGGCGCCAGATTACCAAGATCTATCAACCTACCTTGATATCTTTAAGACAACTTCAAGTGAAAACACTAAGACTTTCATGGGTTATGATGATCCAAATAATGCGGCAGCAGTCCAAGTAGGACTCAAAGACTATGATGCCTTGCTTAATTCTGCAGCTTCAGAAACAAGTGACCTTAATGTTCGTTATGATCGTTATGCTCAAGCTCAAGCATGGTTGGAGGACAGTTCGCTTGTGATTCCATTGACTGTTGGTAATGGTGCGGCACCAGTTATCTCACGCTTGAAACCGTTTACCGGTGCTAGCATCCAGGTGGGTGATAAAGAACTCATCAGACTACTTAAAATATGTGAAACCACAAGAAAAAGTAGTTACTAAGAAAGAATATGAACAAAGTCGTGAAAAATGGCTTAAAGAAAAGAAAGAATCTAACGAAAAAGCTCAAAAAGATCTTGAGAAACACGTTAAATAATAATGGCTCTTTGTCAACTGTAGTGGGTGACGAAAAGCTAACATCTAGAGAGGACCGGATAGGTCCTCTTTTTTTATGTATGTTCAGTGTGATGAAGACACGCTTCTTAAAGTTGATAAAGTTTCTAAAACCGAAGCCCAAGCGTTTGATGTCTTTAATCAACTTGTTAGTAGCTTACAGTTTTGCGTTTGAATAGTCTGTTTCTAGTGCATTTTGGATGTATTGCTTGTGTCTAAGAAAAGTCCTAAAGACCGTTTGAAAATAGTGATTGACCTTGCTTCTATTTTCCTCTATCAGGTCAAAGAACTCACCTACCCTCTTCTCCTGAAAGTGAAAAAGCAAAAGCTGATAGCAATAGGTATTGTAGTCAGTAAGCTCTTTTGAAAAGTCTAGTGTCTTCTCAACAACTTCATGTGGTGCTAAAGTTTGGCGGAAAGTCTTTGAATAGAAAGAGTTGAGAGATAACTTACATCTGTCCTTTTGGAAGAGTCGCCAGTGATTTTTCAAGGCTCGATAGGGTAGTGACTTCTTATCAAACTGGTTCATAATGGCAATTCTTGTCTTTAAAAAGGCACGTCCAAGGTGCTGGATAATGTGGAAACGATCAAGAACGATTTTGGCGTTTGGAAAGAGCTTGCGAGCCAGTGGAATATAAGCTCCAGACATATCCATCGTGATAAATTGTACCTCTTGTCGGACTTTCAATGGATACTTCAAAAAGTAGTTTCGTATAGTGGTTTGGCGACGATTATCAAGGATGGTTATGAGTTCGTTTGTCTCATAATTCTGGGCCACAAAAGCCAATTCCCCTTTCTTGAACCCAAACTCATCCCAGGACATAACAGCAGGGAGTTTGTCATAATGTTCCTTGAAAGTAAACTGATCAAGCTTACGATAGACAGTGGACGTCGACACACGAAGCTTTCTGGCAATATCAGTTAGTGACATCTTCTCAGTTAGGAGTTGTGATAAGCTTTTTGACGGACTAGTTTGGAGATTTGGCAGTTTTTCTCAACGATTGATGTCTTAGCCACCGTGACTCTACAACTTTTACACTGGAAGCGACGTTTTTTCAGACGTAGTAGTGTTGGAGTTCCAGCTTGCTCAAGAAGAGGGATTTTAGAAGGCTTTTGAAAGTCGTACTTGATCATCTTTCCATGGCAATGAGGACATGATGGTGCAGGGTAATCGAGTTTTGCTTGAATCTCGATATGAGTATCAGTTTCAAAAACAAGTGAAATATTGATATTTTGGTCTTTAATTCCGATTAATTCTGTGGTATTCTTAATAGGTCTCATAAGTTCTTCCTAATGGTAGTTTTGTCACTTTTCATTATAGTTCTTATGGGACTTTTAGTGTACACTCAAAAAGCTCTATAATCTCTACAGTAGTTTTACCCACTACAGAAATTATAGAGCTAAATAGTAAAAGAGCTATCCGTTTGGATGGCTTTTTTCTATTTTTTAGAAAATATGTGAAAGGCTATTGAAATTATTCCAACAATTGTGTAAAATGGTAAACAACAATTCAGATT
>SCPN01000233.1_pt1 | contig 31380 bp, 18 predicted proteins | sample 6106831 | NCBI WGS metagenome assembly SCPN01 (sample SAMN10720447, study PRJNA508395) | human gut metagenome | isolation source: Participant 1, 0 month
ATTTATATTATAGGGTTTATATCATATCGTCAAATACGGATAAATACTATATAGAATTTACTCGCTAAAGAGGTAGCAATCTAGATGTTACCTTTTTTTTTCTTTTATAATTTTATAGCTATGTGACAAATTTCTCTTATATTTACAAGAACATAATTATTAAATATAATTAAATTATTTAATAATAGTTTATAGTGTATAAATGAGAGAGGGTTCTTATGAAACGTGTGTGTAAAGCAAACCTATCCTTAGCAATTGCATTGACGATTGCTAGCTCTGTTGCGCCATATGCTATGGCTGAGGGCATGACTATTACAGCTACTAATGGTGGATCATTTAAGGCTGGTGAAATGACAAACTACATATCTACAATTGAAGCAGATAATGGTGGTACAGTTAGTATTGATAAGGCTGTTGCCAATACTGGTTATAATAATAAGCCTTTCATTAGTAGTAAAGGTGGCAGTAAGGTTACCCTTAAAAATGGCGTTTATGATGTTAGCAATGTGAGTACTCCTATTGCGGTGGCTCAAGGTGGTACTGTTAATATTGGCGTAGACGGCAACAAAGGTAATTTTATCGGTAACGACTTATCTTTAGTTGGTGATGTTATCGTTAAAAGCGACCCAAATCATGCGTCTGAGATCAATATTGGAATCATTGGTGAAGAATCTCTTTGGGACGGTTTAGCCTTTAATTTAGCAGATAAAGATGCAAAAAATCCAAGTCATATCAATGTATTCCTTGGTGACTATGGTTCTTGGGAGCTTTTCTATCAAGGCGGCTTGCATGAAGGTAAATTAGATGGTGGTACGCAACCTAGCCATGTACATCGACTTGTTGGTTCCAAGAATCGTAACTATGCGAACATGGTAACCCAAAGTGAGCATAATAAACTTTATGTAGATAAGCTTGAAGGTCATGTAAACTTTATCTATGACCCTAATGATGAAGGTGGAGATACTGAGGATCCAAGCTATCAACCACCAACAAAAATCTATAATGGTTTGACTCCAGATGCTTTCTGGGGTGGCGATATTCACATTACAAGTGCAGCTCCTGGTGCAGCAGCTCATGTGTACACTACTCAACGAGGTCTAGACATGTCCTCTGAGGCCAATGTGAATAAGATTTTAGATAATTTGGCTCACAAGATGTACTATCATAACTATGTTAATGGTGAAAGAAACCTTCAAGGTACAGTAGCCATTGCATCTAATGGTTCTGAATCTGGTCGTTTTAAAGTGCTTACATCTGGTCATGCCAAAGAAGGCGATATTACATGGCAAGCAGATAAAGATGGTCAAGGTAAATACGTATATGGTGAAAATAAACCAGCACCGAAACCAGAAGTAATACCAGAGCCAGCTCCAGCGCCAAAACCGGAAGTTAAACCAACACCAGCTCCGGCTCCGAAGCCAGAAGTAAAACCAGAACCAGCTCCAGCTCCAAAACCGAAACCAACACCGGCTCCGGCTCCTAAACCAGAAGTGAAACCAGCTCCAGTGCCAGACCGTAATTCTCACATTCATGTTATCATGGGTGATTTTGATACACCTCATATGCGCGGCGCTCGTTCTGCCATTATGAGTAATATCAATGGTTGGAGAACGTTGACAGATAATATGTATCGTTCACGCGTATTGCAACAAGGGGAACCGACAGGTATTTGGGCTCGCGTTGGGTGGCGGTAAATACAGCTTCAATGCAAAAGGTATCGACACAGATACTACATATACACGTATTCAAGGCGGTTACGATGCTAAAACTAGCAGCGGTTGGACTGTAGGTGGTCAAGTTTCTTATCTTCGTGGCAACGATGATTACGTATTCAACGGTACTGGCAAAGAAAAAGCCTTTGCTGTTGGTGCGTACGGCTTGAAAGATCTTGGTAACAACCAATACATCCATATCGAGTCTCAAGTAGGTCGTGCTTCTAACGACTTCACGGTTCGTAATGAAATTGGTGAAAGACTTTCTGGCGAGACTAAAGCAAATGCATACTCTATCGGTGCACGCTATGGTAAAACCGTGAAACTTTCAAATGGTACATATATTGAACCACAAGCACAATTGAGCTACATTCACTTCGGTGGCGATAGCTTCAATGCAGGCAGCATGCATGTAGAGCAATCTGGTGTGAGCAGTACAGCAGGCGGTCTTGGCCTTGAAATCGGTAAAAACTTCGGGGCAGGTAACATCTATACTCGCGTTGGTGTGAACCATGCCTTCTCTGGTACAGTGAAAACTGCGTACACGAGTGGTGCTACTACTAAATACACTTCTGAAGACATTAAAGGTACTTGGACAGATTTAGCATTCGGCGGCCGCTATGGCTTCAATACAAATAACAGCATCTTCGCTGATATTAGCACAGGTCTATCTGGCGACTATAAAGCTGGCTGGTCTGTAAATGCAGGATTTACACATAAATTCTAATATACTGGTCAACATATAAATCTATGTGGTCATAATAGAATAACAAGAGCCCCAAATATTGGATATAATATATCTAATATTTGGGGCTTTTATAATATATTTTGTATATTTCTATTAATAGATTCTTATTGATTCGCTTATATGTTCGCCATATAATTGACTTAGGATAGTCAGCGAGGTTGGGCCTCTCTTTGTTAATGAAGGGAGGGGTGTCTATGAGTGATTATGAGTTGATCATGATAATCCTAGAGGCAATGACGGTTGTCATTGCCTTTGGTGCACTTGTGGCTCTTATTTGTCTTGGAAAAGACAAATAGCCCTTCGTTATCCCCTGGATAATTAGGTAACTGAAAGGCCATTTCATCAATTTTTTGTAATCTTGAGATGAGCCCGACGGAACCACTCGCTTGGCTATCTGTTTATATTATAGGGTTTATATTATATATTGTCAAATTACGATGAACAATACTATAGATTTCAATAAATTTGAATTTGTATGGGCAGTGACTAGTTCACTGTCTTTTTATGTCCTAATTTTATAACTCAAATATTAATATCTTAAATAACTTTAAATAAAAATAGAGAAATTCATTTACAATTCACTAAAAATAGTGTAATATTTTAAACATATTTTAAAAGTGTTAAATGTGAGTTCTTAATAAAGTGAGTATATATCTATCTTTTCATATAAATAAAGACTAATAAATCAATTCTCAGATATATATTTAACTATGAAGGAGCTTTCACAATTGTGATTGTATTGTAAGTGAAGTATTGGTTGAGGTGTAAGAGGATGAGAGCAAGAAATAAATTTTTATTATCTGCTGTTATGATGACTTTATTGTCATCTACGATGGCTATGCCGAGCACATGGGCTGCAGCAGGTCTTAATTCCGATGGACGTATTTTTGCAACTACTGCAGAGAGTAAATTTGAAAGTACAGGTGATACGACTGCAAATGGTGTAGTCGCATCTGATGGTGGTCAAGTTACAATTGGCTCTTTGGATACTCCTGATGCATCTCAATTGCCTAAACGCTATCGTCAACCAGCTTTCATTACAGGCATGCTAAATAACAGTTCCATTCAAGTGGATGGCGGGATTATGGACGTGACTACTGCACCATGGAAGTCTCCATATCCAGTAGCGTTTGCATATAATAGTAAAATTAATCTTGGCATCGATGATGCGGGTACTGTAAAACATAAAGTATTTAATATGCAAGGTGATGTGCTGGTATCTGATAAAATGATGCCTCCTCATCAAGAACAGCAACCATCTGTGATTAATATCGGCCTAGGCCGCGCTCATAACAGTCCTAACCAGTTCTCCGGTAAAGCTGTGAACACCTTAGAGGATAAAGGTGGCGAAATCAACATGACCTTTGATGGTGGCATATGGAGCCATGATAGCATGGGCGGCTTGGAATCTTTCAAAATTGATGGCAAAACAGAACGTAGTAGTATTAACAACCTCACAGGTACTCGTACGCGCGAAGGTTTCAGCCGTATTTCCCAAGATTCTCGCAGCGACATTCATGTGAATAAACTAGATGGCCATATTAACGTTATTTATGATATGAGCGATGGTACTGGTTTAAACTTTGGTAAACCAGGTTCTAAGAAAAATGGTCTTGATCCAGCTGACATTGAGGGCGGTAACTTCATCGTAAAATCCGCTGCAGCTGGCTCTGGCGTACATGGCTATGTAACAGGTGATCATTTCGATACTTCTTCTGAAAGCAATGTAAATAAGATTTTAGATAACTTAGCCCACAAATTCTATTATGAAAACTATGTAAACGGTGAAAGAAACCTTTCTGGTACTGTATCTATCGCTTCTAAAGGCATCGTGTCTAGTTACAAAAAAGCGTTGACTACAGACCAAAAAGAAGGGGATATTACTTGGAAAGACGGTAATGGTCAAGGCTCCTATGTGGTGCCAGAACCAAAACCAACACCAACTCCAGATCCTAAACCAGTTACACCTGTAACTCCAGATCCAAAACCAGTTACACCTGTAACTCCAGACCCTAAACCGGTTACACCAGTAACTCCGGATCCAAAACCAGTTACACCTGTGACTCCGGATCCAAAACCAGTTACACCTGTAACTCCAGATCCAAAACCAGTTACACCTGTAACACCAGCACCTAAACCAGTAAATCCTAATCCTGTTGTTCGTGGCGCTTATGATACACCTCATATGCGTGGTATTCGTTCTGCTGTAGTAGGTAATATCAATGCTTGGCGTACATTAGCTGACGATATGTATCGTCCTCGTGTATTGCAACAAGGTGAACCAACTGGTATTTGGGCTCGCATCGGTGGCGGTAAATACAGCTACTCTGGCAGCGGTATCGACACAGCTACAGATTATACACGCATCCAAGGCGGTTATGATGCTAAAATCAGCCGTGGTTGGACTATAGGTGGTCAAGTATCTTACCTTCGCGGTTCTGAAGACTATGTATTCGATGGTTCCGGCAAGGTTAAATCCTTCTCCGTAGGTGCTTATGGTTTGAAAGACCTTGGTAAAGATCAATATGTACATGTAGAAACTCAAGTTGGTCGCGTATCTAATGACTTCACAGCTCGTAATGAAATTGGTGAAGCTATGTCTGGCGATACAAAATCTAATGCGTACAGCATCGGTGTTCGCTATGGCAAAACATTGAAATACGATAACGGTTTCTATGTAGAACCACAAGCACAATTGAACTTTACACACTTCGGTGGCCGTAACTTCAATGTAGATAATGTATCTGTTAACCAATCTGGTGTAAATAGCACTTCTGGTAAAATCGGCCTTGAATTGGGTAAACAATTTGGCAATGGTAACCTTTATACACGTTTTGCAGCAGGTCATGCTTTCACAGGCAATGTAAAAACCGCATTTGCTAGTGGCAGTGTTGCGAAATTAACAGAGCAAGACCTTAAAGGTACTTGGACTGAACTTGCATTCGGCGGCCGTTATGGTTTCAATAGCAACAATAGTGTATTCGCTGACGTTGCCACAGGTTTGTCTGGTGACTACCAAGCAGACTGGGGTGTAAATGCAGGATTTACGCATAAGTTCTAAGTGTAGATTTATTAAATAATCTTTTTGTACAATAGCTAACATATATAGCCTCCTAATAATAGAGTCATGACTTTATTATTAGGAGGCTTTTATTGTATGGAGCATAGAACTAACTATATAGCCACCTATGCATTTTTCTTATAACCTTAAGAAAAAACTATATAGACGAAATACGATATATCGTGTATACTAATAAAACTGTAAGCTACTAGAATCATTATTGATTGAAGCACACTGTATTAATAAATTTACCATGCTTAGTATGGGGGTCTCTATGGGGATAAAAGTTCCTGAAGAGATAATATCTATTACATGATAAATGAAGTAGCTCTGGGGAGGGCACTTCGAGAGAGGAGACTTATGAAACTAATTAAATTATTACCAGTTATGGCAATTGCTTCTGTATGTGTTGCTGGCCAAGTACATGCGGCACAAGATCCTTTGATGATGCCTGAACAACCTGCGGCTCCTTTGACTGCAGAACAACAAGAAATCTCTCTTGCTGTTCCTAGTGAAGAGGTAAAAGCTGTAGTATCTGAATTTGCAGCATTCCAATTGGGGATGAGCAATGCTTTAATCCAAGACGACAATCGCGTAATGTCTGGTCAACAACGTTATACTAATAACGTGTTATACTACATGAATGTTCGTCGTAGCTGGTACATTACAAGCCATCGCTATAAAAAAGATAGCTATGCTCGTGTAGCATTAGATCGCTTGTACTTAGATTACAAAGAATTCTTCACGAATAACACTACAGTATCTGAAATGAACCAAGCTGAATATGAACGCCAAATCTTAGCTATTCTTGAAAAGAATACAGCTAACATGTCTAATGATGAATTGCGTTTCTACATGAACGAAATGGTAATCTACAGCTTGAAAGAAGCTATGCGTGACGGTAACAACCGCGTTAAACGCATCCGCTAATCGGTATATACAACTATATATCTATGAAAGAGGTAACGGCATAGGCCGTTGCCTCTTTTGTTTTCAAAACAAATTCCCTCGTAGGAACAAATTCTACGAGGGTTTGTTTATTCATTAATTATATTATCTGATCTATTCTTTATGAATTATTATTTATATTATTTACATATTTTTTCGATAGCAGTATAATCTACTTGTAGAATTATGAGGAAAGTATGAAGGAGAAATGTTTTGTAGTGTAACAAGGGAGGCGTATGATTATGAATCACACAAAGAAACTACAATTATTAGCAGTACTCGGAGTTTTGACTATATCTTCGGCAAGCTTGGTTCAAGCTGCAGATATTCCTGTTGTTTCCACTGGGGGTGCCACTTATAACATTGGTTTACAAGGTTGGTCATCTTTCACTAACTCAGATAATGTACATCTTGGTGGTCAAACTGGGGCGGCTAATAGCGATCCCTATTCCCATGCAGGGGATCCAAATGCAAAGGGTAATAATATTGCCATCGGTCGTATTGCTTTGAATGGTTCTCAAGGCGGTGGCAATGTAGCATTAGGTGCTAAGAGCTTTGTAGATGGTAAAGGTGACTATAACTTCTTAGGTAACTTTGCGGCAGGCTTTAAATCAACTATTTCGGATACAATTGCGGTAGGTTATTTTGCAGGAGCTGGATCTGAAGGTAATAAAAACGTATGGCTCGGCGCTTCTCAAGCTGGCGGTAGTAAGGGGAATAACACTGTATTAATCGGTTCTAACTCTACAGTAAATGGTAATTTTAACTATGGCATGGGTCATGGTGTTATCTTTAAAGGCGATAAGAACTCCGCTATTGGCGCATATAACAAAATTGAAGGTAACCAATCTGGCGCCTTTGGTGTAGGTACGTATAATGTGGATACTGTTAAGGGCGATAATTCCTACAGTGTTGGTAACAAGAACCAAGTGAGTGCTAATAATACATTCGTAGTTGGTAATAATGTGAAAACATCTTTAGACAATGCCGTTGTATTAGGTAATAATTCTACTGCTGAAAGTAGTGATGTAGTGAGCACTCCTAGTTATACTTACAATAATGGTGTTACTGAAAGCTTCGCTGGTACTGCTCCTGTGTCTACTGTATCTGTTGGTGCAGCAGGTCAAGAACGCACTATCACTCATGTTGCAGCAGGTCGTATTACAGCGGATTCTACAGATGTGGTTAACGGCTCCCAATTATATGGTACAAACCAACAAATTGATGTATTGCATCGAGATGTACGCCACGTGGAAAAAGAATCCAACCGCGGTGATGCTCGCGCCGCAGCACTAGCTGCATTGCATCCACTACAATTTGATCCTGATCACAAGGTTCAAGTTATGGGTGGCTATGGTCACTATAAGGGTGAAAATGCATTGGCTCTTGGCGTAGGTTACTATCCGAAAGAAAACCTACTCCTTACAGCAGGTACAACTGTAAGTGGTGATTTGATGACTAATGTAGGCGTATCCTATAAATTCGGTGAAAATAAAACATTGCCTAAGATTTCCCCTGCATCCTATAACGCATTAGAACAACGGGTAGATACATTAGAAGCACAAAACAAAAAACTACAAGAAACAGTAGATATGCTTGTGCAAAAACTTAATGAAAAATAGGGTTTAAGAGATATGAAAGAGGTAATAGCATGGTTATTACCTCTTTTTTATATACATATAATAGTAAAATAATACGTTTCTAGTGAGTACCTATCTTGACATACATAAACATTATTCGATACACTAATATATATTTCATTTATTGTTCATGAATTTTAAATGTAGAGAGTAATGAAACGTATGGTGTGTATCGCCTTGAGCGCCCTATTGTGTTGTGTGGGTACAGCTGAGGCAGAAAAACAACAATTACATAATGATAAGGGCGTAGTGTCTGCAAAAACTGATGCTCAAACAGAGCGCATGAAGGCCGCATCAGATGGCTTTCACATTACGCCTGCTGCTACGCCAGACCATGTGATTGGCCAAGGTGGTCCGCTCGTCATGGATCGTCAAGATACTAAGACCGTGCAGTATAGCAATGTGGATGCCGTGAACCGCGCTATTAATGCGGTGGCCATGTCTAATGTGTCCAATGCGATGTACGGTGCTAAAGGTAAACCATGGATGCGACGCACTACATTGAGTTTTCAGTTCCAAGAAGGGTGGAAGCCGCTCTATTCTGTGGAGACTGTTCAGCCTTTAGGTCATTACGATAATTCGTCTCGCGATGTGTGGTTTATGCAGCAGCGTATTTCTCGTGCTTCAGACACAGGGACAACCCTTAACGTAGGCGTTGGGTATCGTCGTATTTCCAAGGATGACCGTCGCCTCTATGGGGCACATCTATTCTATGACCATCGCTTCTTAAATCGTCACGATCGACTCAGTGCTGGTCTTGAATATATGTCTGGTGAAAGCGAGTTCCGATTTAACTGGTACGGTTCTGCTTCCGATGAGCGCGTCCTAGATGCTAACCTTCATACCTTAGAACGGGTAGCTAATGGTTATACCTTAGAGTACGGTAAGACTTTCAAAAATGCCCGCTGGGCTAGAGTCTATGTTGAAGGCTACCACTGGAACCAGGATCGACAAGCTGATAAGAATGGTTTGCGCATAGGCTCTGAGATGCACCTGACACCGCGCGTATCTGTAGATATGGGGTATAACAAACCGGAACACAGCTCTGGCGGTGTATATGGCAAGATTACCTTCCGCTTAGCGGGGGCGCCAATGGCTTGGTATGGTGGCAAGCATCGTTTAGAACAATCTGCAACGGTTCGCGATAAAATGCTTAACCTCGTAAGACGAACTAATACGGTTTTTGTTGAATAATAATTTTGATAACTGAATACACAAATTGAATAGTAATGCTATCTTTTTCATTCATATAATTTTAATGAAAATTAAATGAAAAATTACCTACTATTGTTACTATATAAGTGATATACTCTAGGTAAGGGAATTTAGTGTTAATATCAATTGTTCTTTATAGATAATGGCTTTTATAAAAAGCCATTATCTTATTATATAGCTATTTTCTTATTATTGATGCCGTGTGATCGCCCGTTCATCTTAGTTACTCTCCAACTATTTGATAATCTTTGTGTTGTGTTTACTTCAAAATCTCTCTCTTAATAACAAACTTAAATCATGCGGCAACGGTAAGAGGTTCGCCTTCCTCTTACCCAAAAAGGGTAGTTAATCCTCCTCGATTAACTATCCTTTTTTATATTCTCTTAATAGATATATAAATTACTGTTTACAAAATACGTATACGTGCTACAATGTTCATATAAGACTCATGAATAAATTGTGAATTTTAAAGTAAAGAGAGTATGATAGGTTTTGTAGTTTGTAAATGGAGGTTCTAAATTATGAACAAACGGAGACGTTTATTAACCTTGTTAATTAACGGTGTGTTGCTATCTAGTTTATGTATGGTAGCTAATGCTGCAGATAATGTAGCTGGGGCAGGTAGTGGCGTAGCTATTGGCACAGGCTCTAGTGCTCAAAAAGATGGAGTAGTTGCTATCGGTAAAGGTGCACATACCAATTATGCTGGCGGGTCTGGCTATGCTAAAGTTAATGGTGATGTCGTTATCGGCGAAAATGCAACAACTCATAGTTATTACGATCAATCCGGCTCAGTAGCTGTCGGTAAGAATGCGTATGTAGAAAATACGATTGGGAAACAAGACAAATTCTTTGCATTTAATCAAACTACTTTTAATACTTTTGGTTTGGGAAGTCTTCCACAACAACCAGATAAAGTTGTTACTGGTGTAGCAGTAGGCGATAATACTTATGTTAGAAGTGGTGGTACCATGGTCGGGTCCCATAATTATCGTGGGAAAATTGGTGATATCACTGTCAACACAGATACATATGCAGAGAAGCGTAAAGCTGGACTAGGCGTATACTCAACAACAGTGGGAGCGAATAGCTTTACCAATGGTACTGTCGCAACTACTACAGGTGCTTTAAATGTTATTTCCAGCAATTATGATGGCAATAATATTGCTAATGCAACTAGAAATTTTGGGGCTACTATTAATGGCTCTTTAAACTCTATTGAGTCCGCTACAGCTACTAATAACTATTCTGGATTAAGCAACACTGTTGTTGGTACTGCTAATAGAACCAATAATTCTAATGGTTCTTTGATTTTCGGTGCAGGTAATGAAATTACTAACTCTGTTACTGATATAGATGCTAGTTCAATAACACCAACTGCTTTTGGAGGTCCATCCTCTGTAACTAAAATGGCAGAAACTGTACGTAATTTAGTAAAAGACAGCAAATCTGGTGGTTCAACCTTAGCGATTGGCGGTGGCAATAAAGCCGATTATACGCAATTAACATCAATGACAGGTGTTAATAATACTATTACAGGGACTGCTGGTAATGTTGCAAAATTAAATTCCGTAACTGGGTACAATAATACAATTACTAATGCGTCTAATAATATTGTGATGGGTAACGACCATATTGTAACTGCTGATAACACAATTGCTATCGGTGGTCTTTCTTCCAGCGAAACTCGCTCTGTAGCCAATACAACAACAATCGGTTATGATGCAAAAGCTTCTGTTGAAGGTGGTGTAGCCCTTGGTTATAAATCCAACGCAACCGTAGATAAAGGTGCAGCTGGTTATGATATTAGCACCAAAGCAGCATCTACTGATACAAGTTCCACATGGAAAGCGACAGCAGCTGCTGTATCCGTTGGCGACGTAGCTAATGATGTAACACGTCAGATTACATCTGTTGCAGCTGGTACAAATGATACTGATGCAGTAAATGTAGCGCAACTTAAAAAGGTAGAAACTAAAATCTCTACTGTTGAAGCAGATGCTAAAAAACATACTACTGTAGTAGCTGGTGCTAATACGACTGTAACATCTGGTACAAATGCTAATGGCGGTGCAGAATACAAAGTATCTGTAAACAAAGACTTAGTAGAAATGAGATCTGCTAACTTCGGCAAAGCAACTGACGACGTTCGTGCTCGTATCGATAAAGACCGTGCTAGCTTCTTCAACGGTAGCGAAAATATCGGCATTTCACCTACTGGTGTTCAAATTGAAAACACAGATACTTTAGAACAAGCAAAATTCGATAAATACGGTATGTACGCAAGTGAAGGGGACAAAACAGTTTACTACACTACAACTGGTATCAGCGCTGGCGATCAAATCATTAACAATGTAAAAGCCGGTGTAGCAGATACTGATGCGGTTAATGTATCTCAACTTAAACGCGTACAAGATCAAATTGCAGCATCTACTAGTGTTACAACTGTAACAGCTGGTGACCATATTAAGGTAACACCAACTGTAAATGGTAATACTCACGACTACAAGGTATCTCTTGCTGATGATATTGCAGATCAAATTACAAATAACACAACAAATATCAACAAAAATACAAATGATATCAAAAATATCAAAGGTGACTTATCCTAAGATGGATAAACGCGTCAATAAATCTGTAGCAGGTGCAGCAGCGTTAGCAGCATTGCATCCACTTGATTTCGACCCAGATGCTAAATGGGACTTCGCTGCAGGTTATGGTCATTACCGCAGTGGTGATGCGGCAGCTATCGGCGCTTTCTACCGTCCTAACGAAGACGTACAACTTAGCGTAGGTTCTACTGTAGGCAGTGATGAAACAGTATTCAATGCTGGTTTATCTGTGAAAGTAGGGGCTCATAGCGGTGTATCTCGATCTCGTGTAGCGATTGGCAAAGAAGTATTAGCCCTTAAGAAAACTGTAGCTGAACAAAATGCTCAAATTCAAAAATTGACTGCATTGTTGAACGGCGTTGCTGGTACTAAGATGAAAGCCGATCACACAACATTGTTCCCAGATATCCCTACAAATCACTGGGCATATGAAGCTGTAAGCGATTTATCCCGCCGTGGTCTTGTAGAAGGCTATCCAGATGGTACATTCGGTGGTGACCGCATGTTAACACGTTATGAATTTGCTCAAATCGTATACCGTGCAATTCAAGACGGCGTAACAGTTAACGATCGCCTTGTAACTGAATTCAGCCCTGAAATGGCATTGTTCCGTGTTGATACAGTAGCGAAAAATGCTAAAGGCGAACCAACAATTGAACGCGTTCGTGTTAAAAAAAATAAGGATACTATTAATTTATAGTGTTCACACAACTTAATAAGTAGCTACTATGCCATGCCTCAACTCCACCCAGAGGTCGCATAGTAGTGAATCAAAAAAGGAGTAACTGATATGATCAGTTACTCCTTTTGTAGTTCCATATTATGTAATTTTCGATATTGTTTGTGATTATATTATTTGCGATTTATTTTGCAAAATATCCTAACGCTTGGATATGTGCAATGCACTCATCTAAATATTGTGCAGAGGATACGATATGTTTAGTGCCGTCATCTTTTGTTCTTTCAACAGTCATGTTTTCGTTCATAGTATCAATCAATTCTTGACGAGAAATAGGTTTTGCCATCAATTTCATGACGTACGATAAACCTTCATCAACAGAGTAGTCTATTTGGTTATACATATTGCCAAGGCACATGTACTGATAGCCACCTTTTTCAACGAGGGTGGATACATAGTTTATGAAATGCTCTGGAATATAGGTTTCATTTTCTACAAACGGTAATTGATCATACTTTTTTGCATACGTGTTGACATGACCAACGATAGCAAGATGGAATAAACGTCTATACATAGCATCAGTATCGATTTCAGAATCAGGATGGTGTTCTTCAATATGTTTCATAATATCTGCTACATTGAATGGTCGTTTTGTATCCATTAATTCTTGAATGCTAATGTGCATAACATTGGTCCACTCTGGAGGAACACCAGGCTCTTCATCTAATGCATTGTTGAAGTATAGTGTATCTAGTACTTTCTTCTCAACCCTTTCGTCATGGGAAATTTTATCTTCGTTGCTACACTTTGTTAATAGGGCCATGCGGAACTGAGTATCATACACATAATCGTAGTACTGCTCCTTATCAATGTAGCTATCTCTCGCTAATGTTCTAATATTATTTTCGACATTACTATCAAGCCATGTAATGAAGGAACGATTCAATGTTTCGTCGCCGATATAAGCGCAACCTTGCTCTTGCGCACGCTCAATAAATTCTGACACATATACAGGATCATTAATAGCTTCTAAGTATTCGTGCCCAACATAATAATCGTTAGATTGGAGTACACGATTTATGTTTTTGATCTTATAATCAGAAATTTTGGTAGACCGTTCATCTAGCTTCATTGTTTCTGCAATAAGTTTTAATACATTCTTTGTGTAGACCGTACGCTCTTGTAATGAGTCGTTAGGTGCATGTTTTTCAGAATATAACATAATATCCCGCAATTGCTCTAACCGTTTCCAACCTGGATACGTATTATATGAAACATAGGCAATACCACGATCAGATAAGTTGCGACTGCAAATATTAAGGATTTTATCTTTTACCACATCAGGCACCCAAGACCAAATACCATGAACGATAATGTAATCGAAGGTACCAAATGAATCATCAATATCCATAATATCTTTTTCTAATAATGTAATATTTTTTAGCCCCATGGATTCAATTAATTCATTCCCATGCTTTACCTGAGTAGGGGATAGGTCGATACCTGTAAAGGTAGTCGTTGGATTATATAGGGCTTGGGGAATGATATTTCCACCGCAAGAAGAGCCCAACTCTAATACGCGCGCGTCTTCAACTGGTACTGGGTCTAAGCCATAAATAAGAGCTTTTGCCATTAAAGATGTAATACATGTATTGTAAAATGGTTTTGATACGTATAGAAAATCGTCGTAAGATTCCTTCAGGTCGTTAATTTTAGATTGATCTACACTAGTAATGTGTTGTTTACTCATTAGAATATATCCCCTCTATAACTAATACTCGTAAAATGCTCCTCATAATGATTTAGTATATCATAATTTTTATCAGAATCGGTCAAAAAATTCATAGTTATTTCATTTATAAGTTCGTATATGAAAAAAATGTGAAAGTACCTTTAAAAGGTTGTTGGATTATTATAATTATTATTTTTCTATGATCTATATTTTATAGATAATATATAAATAGATGCCAAAATCGAGAAAAATCAATGAGATTAAATCAATTAATCGTTTATTTATAACTTATATTAATGTGGTTATCTAAAAAAATCGTACTGCATAGAGAAAAATAGATTATATTTTATAAAATACGTATAAAACGCCGAAAAAATGAGTAAAAAATCACTCATATATTAAATTTTGTTTAACAAAATAAAGGTTCTGACAACAAACTTTGCTGTTTATGATAAAAACATGAAGAAAAGTATTTACAACATTTTCGATATATGATATTCTGTTCATGACACAAAATGAAAGAAATATGAAAGATACTCAGAAAGGCGTAAAGGTATGGGAAATTTAGGCTTTTCGTTCTTTTGTATTTAAATGATTTAATTATAAGGATTGTAATTGTGTCTAGTTAAGAAAGGGGTTCATAGTAATATGAATAAAATCTTTAAAGTTGTTTGGAGCAAAACTAAAGAGTGCTACGTAGTAGTTTCCGAAGTAGCGAAAAACAATGGTGGTAAGAAAAAAGCTCTTGCTAGCGTGTTAGCTGGTTTGGCTATGGTAGCTGCTACAGCAGGTACACCTGTACAAGCGTATTATGGTGGTAGTGCTGTTAATATCTCTCCTGATGCTTATAATGGTTCAAATACTACTGGAAGAAACTCTATAGTAGTTGGTTATAACAATACAACAAATAGTCAGGATGGCACTATTGCAATTGGTGCAGCAAATACTGCAACAGAAAATTCTGCAATGGCTCTAGGTAATGGTAATACAGCTTCTGGCGGTGCAGCAGTGGCTATGGGTGCTTATAACCAAGCAAAAGGACGTGCTTCTGTAGCTATTGGTAACGTATCTATGGCATCTGCTGAAGACTCCATTGCGATTGGTAATCGTGCGAACTCTAATGCAGCGAACCAAGATTTAGGTTCTGGTCAATTCTCTATTGCTATGGGCCGTGAAAGCTGGGCAAAAGGTACTGATAACATCAGTATTGGTCATAATGCTAAAACTGATTCTAGTGGTGATAGTATAGCTATTGGTCGTGATTCCACAAGTAACTCTGTAAATACTGTTACAATCGGGGCACAGACTAAAGCCACTGGTGGTTATGCGGTAGCAATCGGTCGTGAATCTGAAGTAAATGCTAATTTTGCTACTGCAATGGGTTATCAATCCAAAGCAAAAGGTAGTGCATCTATCGCTATTGGTAAACAAAATAATTCCAATCTTGGTGATACTATTACAATGGGTAATAGTAATACTGCTAATACAATGGGCGGTATCGCAATTGGTAAAAATAATATCGCTGACTCCTCTATTGGGGATCCTACTACTGCAAATAAAGAAAACTCTCAAATCGCTATCGGTTTAAACAACAAGGCAACAAGTCTAGATACTGTAGCTATCGGTCGTGAAGCTGAATCTACAAAAACTGGTGCTGTTTCTTTAGGTGCGCGTACAAAAGCGAAAGGTGACTATGCAGTAGCTCTTGGTTCTGCCTCTGAAAATAAAACTGTAGAAGCTGCAGATTATGCAGTGGCTGTTGGTGCTATGTCTAAAGCAACTGGTGACCGTTCTGTAGCAGTTGGCGGTGGTGCTGAAGCAAGTGCATCTCGTTCCGTAGCGCATGGTTATAAAGCTAATGCATCTGTTGCTGATGGCGTTGCTCTTGGCTCTAACTCTAAAGCAACTGTAGATAAAGGTGTTAAAGGCTTTAATCCTGCAGAAACTCGTACAAATAAATATTCTGGTTTAGCTGGTACTGCACAAACATCCACATTGGCAGCTGTTTCCGTAGGTGATGGTGCTACTGCAACTCGTCAAATTACAGGTCTTGCTGCAGGTACTAATGATACTGATGCAGTTAACGTAGCTCAATTAAGAAGCGTTAACTTGAAATACGCTGGTGACACTGGCAATGGCGATGTATTGTTAGATGATGGTACATTGAAAATTAAAGGTGATGATCCTACATTTATTTCTACATCTGCTGATAAAAATGGTGTTACAGTAAAAGCTAAAATAGGTGCTGATATTACTAATACTAATGGTAAAGCAGTAGCGCCTACTACAAACGGCATTGCTACAACTGACAATGTTGCAAAAGCAATCAACGAATCTGGTTGGAACGTAGTTTCCTCCAACAACGGTGGTAGCGTAACAGGTACTCAAGCATCCAAAAAAGTAAGCCCTGGCGATACTGTAACATTGAGTGCTGGTAAAAACATTGTATTAGACCAAACTGATAAACAATTCACATACTCCTTGAACAAGAACGTTGACTTGACTAAAGATGGTTCTTTAACAATTGGTGATACTAAAGTTAACAACGATGGCTTAACAATCACTGGTGGTCCATCTGTTACTAAAACTGGTATCGACGCTGGTAATAAAAACATTACTAATGTAAAAGCTGGTGTAAACGATACTGATGCAGTTAACGTAAAACAATTAAAAGATGCTAAAACTAAACTTGTAGATGGTAAAAATACTAAAGTTACTGGTGAAGGTACTCAAGACGATCCATACAAAGTTAATGTAGAAGGCGACTTGAAAGGTATTACATCTATTTCTAATGCTGACAATGGTCCTAAAATGACAATTGGTGGCAACTCCATCAACATCACTGGCGGCCCACTTAACATGGGTGGTAGCAAAATCACTAATGTAGCTCCTGGTACAGACGATACTGATGCAGTTAACGTAAAACAATTGAAATCTGCTAAGACAGAAGTTAAAGCTGGTAATGGCGTAACTGTTGCTAAGACTCAAGATACAACAGATGGTCATGATATTTACACAGTAAGCTCTACTGGTGCTACTGGTAACACAGATCCTTCTAAAGTTGAAGGTGGTAAAAATACTACTGTAACAGGTGATGGCACAGCAGCTACTCCGTACAAAGTAAATGTACAAGGTGACTTGACAGATATCTCTTCCATTACAAATGGTACCGGTTCTGGTAAAATCTCCTTCGCTGGTGATCAAGTTGTAAAAGTTGAAGGCGACAACCCTATTTCCTTAGATGGTAAAGGTGGCTATGTAACTGGCTTACAAAATAAAGATTGGGATATTACTAACCCAACTGTTGTTTCCGGTCGTGCAGCAACTGAAGACCAATTGAAAAAAGTAAGCGATGGCTTCAACAACACAATTAAATTAGCAGGTAACACTGGTAACACAGATACTCAAAAATTCAATAAAACTGGTGGTTTGAGCTTCGGTGTAGTTGGTGCTAACAACGGTCAATACATCAAAACAACTGCTTCTGGTACAGATGTAGTAGCTGATTTGTCCGATGATGCAAAAGCTAAATTGAACCATACCTTTGAAGTAGCTCCTGGTTCTAGTAATGTAACAGTATCTAAAGATACAACTGATCCTAATAAAACAGTTTATAAAGTAGCTGTAGCTAATTCTTCTACACCTGGTGGTGCTTCCTCTACTGAAAGTGTAGTTAAAAAAGCTGACGCAGCTGGTGACACTAACATTGCTGACGTTACAGTAGCTGGTGGTAAAAATACTAATGATCCAGATGCTCAATACGAAGTTAATGTTTCCCGTAATGCAGTTAAAGATGCAGCTCGTGAAGCAGTAACAGTTAATAACGGTGGTACAACTACTGGTGGTAACTACACAGCTGATGCAGATAACCCTATCACTGTTAACCCTGTGAAAGATGATGCAAAGCATAACACTACATACGAAGTGAAATTCGATGGTGAAAAAGCAGCTAAACAAATTCCTTTGACTTACAAAGCTAATGGTACTGGTGACCAAAAAGTTAAACTAGATAAAGGTCTAAACTTCACAAACGGTTCCAACACAACAGCTTCCGTAGCTGCTGATGGCGTAGTTAAATACGACTTGAACAAAGACGTTGATTTGACTAAAAATGGTTCCTTAACAATTGGTGATACTAAAGTTAACAACGATGGTGTAACAATCACTGGTGGTCCATCTGTAACTAAAACTGGTATTGACGCTGGTAACAAAACTATCACTAATGTAGCTCCTGCAGTTAACGGTACTGATGCAGTTAACCTCGATCAATTGAAAGCAGCTCGTACAGTTGTTACATCTAATGATAAATCTGTAACAATCAATAAAACAGAAAATGGCAATCAAGTAACATATGACTTACATGTAAATGCAGCTGCTGGTACAGCATCCACTTGGAACATCGCTTCCGATAAAGTGTCTGGCACAGAAGGTACTGTTGCAGCAGGTTCCAATGCAGCTCAAAACATTGCTGATGGTAAAACAGTAACAATGCAAGCAGGTAAAAACTTGACTGTAAACCAAACTAACGATGGTAATGGTAATGCTTCTGTTGCATTTGCTCTTGATAAAGACCTTAAAGATCTTGACAGCGTAACAACTGGTAAAACAATTACTAAAGAAATTACGTTGAAAGATCCTAGTGGTACTGGTGAAACTGTCATTAAGAAAGATGGCGACCGCATTACATACACTAACGATGGTGGTACTACAGTTCATAAAGTTGCTAATCTTAAAGATGAAAAACACATTACAGCAACAACTGCAGGCAATGAGTATACAGTAGATAACGATGGCAATGTTACTATGACGTATACAGATGGTAATGGTGACTTGGTAACAGGTGAAAAAGCTGTTATTAAAGGCGTTGCTAAAAACGATCTTTCCAACATCAATAATGCTGGCAAGAATGTAATCACTGGTCTTGGCACAATCGTTAAAGGTGGCGAAAATGTTAACGTAACTGTAGCATCTGATGCTACTACTGGCCAAAAAACTTACACTGTAAATGCTGTAACTCCAGCTGTTTACACTAAAGCTGATGGCACTAAAGTGGTTAAACGCCCAGATGGTACTTTCACAACTAATGTTGATGGTGCTCCTGGTAATGATGTTCCTGCAAGTGATGTTATCGTATCCATCCAAGATGCAGCAGGCAATACAACTGGTGGTAACTCCATTGTTAATAATGTTGGCTCTGCTATTAAAAATCAAACAGGCGCAGATTACTTAACTAAATTGGATACAGCTAATGGCTTGACTCCAAATGCAGCTGTTAACGTATCTGACTTGAAATCTACAGCTGATGCTTTACGTGCAAATGAACTTCACATTGCTCCTACAGCAGTTAAAGCTGGTAGTACTGAAGCTAAAGGCGGCGTAGTAAGCGGTACTGAAAACGTATACAAATACGATGCAGCTACTAAGAAAGTTACATTGACATACAACGATGGCAAAGGTACTGCAGTATCTGATACTAAAGCAGTTATCGACTTCTCCGACTTGAACATTCCTGCAGCTGGTAATAACTACGGTTTCAAAGCTAATGCAATTGCTGGTGATGGTAAATTAGATGGTGCAGCAACTGCAACAGCTGTTGAAAATGGTGGCACTGTAAACTTTGCAGCAGGTAAAAACTTGACTGTAAAACAAACTGTTGATGCAGCCAATAAAACTCAAACTTATACTTACAGCCTAGACAAAGATTTAACTAACTTGGATAAAGTAGTTGTTAATGGTAAAGATGGTCAAGCAGGTAAAGATGGCGTAACTATTGTTGGACCTCAAGGTGCTACAGGTGCTCCTGGCCTTCCTGGTACAAATGGTATCGATGGTAAAGTTGGTATTTCTGGTAAAGACGGTAAAGATGCAGTATCTATCTCCGGTAAAGATGGCGTAGGTCACATTGGTTTAACTGGCCCTGCTGGTAAAGATGGTAAAAATGCAACTGCTGATATTACTGTTAAAGAAGGTAAAGCTGGTGTAGATGGTAAAGACGGTGTTGATGGTATCACTCGTATCTTCTACAACGATAAAGATGGCAACGAACATCAAGTAGCAACTCATGATGATGGTATGAAGTTTGCTGGTGACGATGGTCAAGCTGATGATACTAAAGTTATTAAGAAACATCTTAACAATGTTGTAGATATCATTGGTGGCGCTGATAAAGATAAGTTGACTACTACTGATAATATCGGTGTTAATAATGTTAATGGCAAATTGAAAGTTCAATTGGCTAAAAATGTTGACTTGGATGCTGATGGCTCCTTGACTACTGGCGCTACAAAAGTTGATAACAACGGTGTAACAATCACTGCTCCTGCAGGTGGTACTACTACTGATGTTAAGTTGACTAACACTGGTTTAGATAATGGCGGTAACAAAATTGTTAACGTTAAAGCTGGTGAAAACGATACTGATGCAGTAAACTTAAAACAATTGAAAGACAAAGTTACAACTGTTGAGTCTTCCGATAGTTCCATCAAAGTAGTAGACAAAAACGTTGCTGGTCAACCTGGTTATGATGCAGCTAAAGGTCACCAATATGACATCACTATCAATAACCAAACTGTAGTGGAAAAAGCTCAAACTCCAGTTGTTTATACTAATAAAGATGGCGACAAACTTTACAAAATCGTAGATCCTGCTACTGGTAATGTTACATTCAATACTAAGCCTGATGGTACTGGTACTACAGTTCAACCTGCTGATGTAATTGCATCCATGAACAATGGTGGTGATTCCACAACAACTCCTATGAAGTTGAACAACGTAGGTTCCACTATTGCTGATCAAGCTGGTAACACTTACTTAGATAAAATTGATGCAGCAGCTGCTGACAACAAAACTAAGAACGGTGCAGTTAATGTAACAGACCTTAAAAATACAGCTGACGCATTGATTGAAAAAGGCTTGAAATTCGATGCTAACTCTGGTGGTGTAAAAACTAATAAACTTGGTTCCACTGTGAAAATCCAAGGTGAAGGTACAAAAGCTGATACTGAATACAGCGGTGAAAATGTTAAGACTATCATTGGTCAAGATGCAGATGGTAACACAACTATCGACGTTAAACTTGATAAAAACCTTAAAGCTGACAGCGTAGTTGTTGGTAAAGATGGTAAAGACGGCGTTGATGGTAAGATCGGTGTTAACGGTAAAGACGGCGCATCTGTTGTACTCAACGGTAAAGATGGCTCTATCGGCTTGACTGGTCCTAAGGGTGCTGACGGTAAAGATGGCGCAAGTGCTAAGATTTCCGTTAAAGACGGTGTTCCTGGTGTTGATGGTCAACCTGGTGATAAATTGACTCGTATCGTATACGAAGACAAAGATGGTAACACACACGAAGTTGCAACTCATGATGATGGTATGAAGTTCGCTGGTGACAACGGTCAAGCTAACCAAGATACTAACCCTAATGTTATTAAGAAACATCTTAACAACGTAGTAGATATCGTTGGTGGTGCAGACAGCACTAAATTGACTGACAACAATATCGGCGTAAATGCTGATGGCGGTAAATTGAAAGTTCAATTGGCTAAAGACATTGATCTTACTAAAGATGGTTCCGTAAAAATCGGCGATACTAAGATTGATAACGATGGCTTAACTATCAATGGTGGCCCATCTGTTAAGAAAGATGGCATTAATGCTGGCGATAAGAAAATCACAGGTGTTAAAGCTGGTGAAGCTGATACAGATGCAGTAAACGTTAAACAATTGAAAGATAAAGTTACAACTGTTGAATCTTCTGATGGTACTATCTCTGTAACTGACAAAAATGATTCTACATCTGCAACTTATGATGCAGCTAAAGGTCACCAATATGACATTAAGATCAATAACCAAGGTGTTGTAAACAATGCTCAAATTCCAGTGGTATACACTAAACAAGACGGCACTAAAGTTTACAAACAACCAGATGGTACTTTCAATACAGCTAAAGATGGTTCTGGCGATGTTGTAAATGCTGGCGATATTATCGCTTCCATGAACAACCCTAACGCTTCTACTACAGATCCAATGAAATTGAACAACGTTGGTTCTTCCATCGCTGATAAAGCTGGTAATACATTCTTAGATAAGATTGATGCTGCTGCTGGCGACAACAATACTAAGAACGGTGCTGTAAACGTTACTGACCTTAAAAATACTGCTGATGCAATCGGCAACAAAGGTTTGAACTTCGGTGCTCAATCTGGTAATGACATCCACAAAAACTTGGGTGAAAAACTTGAAATCGTAGGCGAAGGCACTAAAGCTGATGACAACTACAGCGCATCCAACATCAAAACTATGACTAAAGATGGTAAAGTTGTAATCGGTCTTGATAAAGATCTTAACGGCTTGAACTCCATTAGCGTTCCTGGTAAAAATGGCGTTGATGGTAAAGATGGTGTATCCATCTCCGGTAAAGATGGTGCTAACGGTATCGACGGTAAAGTTTCCATCGGTAAAGATGGTAAAGATGCTGTATCCATCGCTGGTAAAGATGGCGTAGGTCACATTGGCTTGACTGGTCCTCAAGGTCCTGCTGGTGCAGATGGTACTGGTGTAGATATCTCTACAGATCACGGTTCCAAAACTCTTGTTAAACCAGAAGCTAACAATGGCGACAAATCTGAACGTATCGTATACGTACCAAAAGATAAAGATGGTAACCCATTGAAAGATACTGATGGCAACCCAATCAAACGTGAAGTAGCAACTATGGATGATGGTTTGAAATTCACAGGTAACAACACTGGCACTGAAAACAAACATGCGTTGAATACACTTGTTAAAGTTCAAGGTGAAGGTGTGACTGCGGCTCAATCCACTGCATTCCAATCCGCTGCTGGTAACATCAACGTAGTAGCTGATGGTAACGATACATTAACAGTTAAATTGAACAAAGACCTTAAAGGTATCAACTCCATCAAGAATAGCGACAATGGTCCTGCATTGAACTTCAACGCTGGTGACCTTTCCGTAACTGGTGGTAACCTCAACATGGGTGGTAACAAAATTACTAACCTTGGTAAAGGTACTAACGATACAGATGCGGTTAACTTGAAACAATTGAAAGATTCCCGTACAATCGTTAAATCTACTGATGGTTCCGTAGGTGTTCGTGAATCTGAAAATGCTGATGGCGCTAAAGTATACGACTTGTCTACTGGTGCAAGCCCTCGTTTCGATGAATTGACAGACGAAATCGGCCGTACTGGTGCACAAGGTGCAGCTCTTGCAGCATTGAAACCTATCCAATACGATCCATTAGAACCAACTCAAATCATGGCTGGTTATGGTAACTACCGTGGTAACTCCGCTATTGCAATGGGCGTTGCTCATTACAAAAACGAGTCCACAATGATGCATGCAGGCTTAGCTTGGGCAGGTGGTTCCCATCACATGATGGCAAACGCTGGTGTAACTTGGAAAGTTGGCAACCGTGATAGCGAAGCTGCTGTAGCAGATCGTTACCGCAAAGGCCCTATCAGCTCTGCTTATGCAATGCAACAAGAAATGGCTTCCGTTAAAGCACAAAACGCTGGATTAAAAACAGAAGTATCTGATTTGAAAGCTGAAAACGAACAAATGAAAGCTCAAATTGCTGCTATGATGGCAAAACTTGGTATGTAATCATTTGTGAGTGTAAGAACTGAATGAACAAAGGAAGGTATGCGCTACCTAGCGTAGCGCTTACCTCCCTATTTTATGAAAATAATGCTTTTAAATATGAACGTGTAAACGCGAGAGATACTTTCACCATAATCTAACGATAGAAAAGAGGAATATAGAATGAAAAAATCTACATTACTTGCTTGTGCAGCGGCTCTTGTTATTTCTACAGGCGTTGTAGGTGCACAATCCGCTCCAACATATGACGATAATTTGATTTTACGTAATCCAGTATCTGCTCCAGCATTGGGCAATGTAGTATTGGTTCCAGTGGCTAGTCCACAAACAGTGTCTGCTGTTCATGACTATGTGAAAGCTTGGCAAAATGCGGAGATCAACATCGCAAAAGCTAAAGTAAAATACGAAAACCATGAACGTATGACTAAAGCTGAGAAAAAATGGTTACATTCCTATGACAAACACAACTATGCTGACTACTTCCGTACACATTCCATCGGTCGTGTACATGGTCAAGAAGTATTCTTGAACTGGAATGGTGAAAACCGTAATAAAAACGAATACGAATACTTTGAAATGCCTAAATACAATAAAGAAGATGGCTTCACTAACAGCTATGGCTACAATGTATTGCGCGGCATGGTAGATCGTATTAACGAAATCGTCCAAAAACAAAAAGAAGTTGGCGGTCCTATGACTGACGACGAAGCACAAGCATTAGAAGATGCTATTTTGGATGTAATGGCTAAAGACCAAGAAAACGTTTCTAACGAAGAACTTCGTCACTACATGAACGAAACAATCTGGTTCGCAGCTAAACAAACAGTTAAAAAATAAAGCTAGTGAAGAACCTACAGTTCAAGAGGAACACACTGTAGATCTTCGCGAAGCAATTAATCGTCCAGCTAACCAAGAAACTAAAAAAGTAGACTTGCGCGCTGCGATTCAATAATAAGGTCGTTGTAAATTTTAACTATAAATCATTAACACACTGAGAGCTCGGCATAAACGATATACAATGAATTAGGAAGATGATGTGTGACGCACAGTGTATATAATGAACAACTACATATGGCCCTCTACGGCGATTGTTTGAGGGCCTTGATGTACCCGGCCCCCGACTAGGGCACACAATCCTTATACGCAAAACGACGCCATCCGAAAGGATGGCGTTGTTTTTTGCGTTTATGGATTGTTTTCTATACTTACATGATTCAATAATTGTGTAAATGTAAACAATTATAAAATAATAGACCGATTATATTAACTACCTTTTTCTGCGTGTTTATGAAGAAACGCTTGTTTGCTGTATTTAAACTTCATCTAATTTAGAATGTTTATATATATAAGATGAAGATGATCTCGTATAAGATATTCAAATATAATGTAAATATAAACTGTAGTAACCTGTTTTATACTCTTATATATATAATGTATTATATTATATATAATACTATTTTAAAGAAAACCCTTATTTTATGCGGATGTGGAGATATTTTACCATATCTAGAAAATTTGGTTTATCTTGTTTAGAAATATAAAATTTATTTTAATTATTTGAGGAATTTCTATTTACAATTAGTTTATAAATTGTTATTATATTAATATCTTAATGAATAGTATGTGAACGTGTGTCATAAACCATTCATGAAACAAAAAATGTATAAATAAGGCATTTAGTGTTTTCTTTATAAGAGAGAAAGGGGTTCATAGTTTCTATGAATAAGGTTCTTTAAGGTCGTTTATAGCAAATCTAAAGGCTGCTACGTAGTAGTACCTGAAACTGCTAAAAATAATAACGGCAAGAAAAAAGTATTAGCTAGCGTATTGGCTGGCTTGGCTGTAGCTGGTGCTATGGGTGGTATTGCGCCTTTAGAAGCACAAGCAGGTTATGATACTGGCAACAGTCATGTAAATATTTGGGCTGATACAAAACCAGGATTCAATGGTAGTAATTATAATGTAGGTCAAAACTCTATTGTTGTAGGTTACCAAAATACTACGGATAATGTAGCTGGTAATGATGGTAAAGTAGCTATTGGTGCTAAAAATACATCAACAAATAACGCGACTACTGCAGTCGGCAATAGAAATACGGCTACAGGTGGTGCTGCTACAGCTGTTGGGGCGGGTAATAACGCTTCTGGCGATGCTTCTTTGGCTGTAGGTAATGTAAGTAATGCTAATGCTAGAAGTGCTGTTGCTGTTGGTTCCTATAACAATGTGAATTACACAGAAGGTTCTTGGCAAACAACACCAAAAAATGCTGGTGAATACTCTACAGTAATTGGTAACTATTCTAGTGCTACTGGTACAAGCTCATCCGCTATGGGTGTATACACTAATGCTACTGGAGCAGGTTCCGTTGCTGCTGGTTATAGCAATAATGCAAAGGGTCAAAACTCTGTTGCTATTGGCTCTGAAAATATTTCTCGTGTAGCAAATACAATTACAATGGGTTATAAAATGATGCTAAAACAATGGGTGGCATCGCCATTGGTAAAATAACATGGTTGACTCCACAAATGGTGGAACCAACTTTGCTCAAACTCGTGATGAGAACTCCCAAATTGCAATTGGTCGCGATAATACGGCAACTCACTTAGATACAATTGCTATCGGCCGTGATACACATGCTACTGGTTCTGGTGCAACTGCTTTTGGTGCTCGTGCTGATGCATCTGGTAACAACCCATTGCTATCGGTCAAAGTGGTAAAGATTCGATCGTTGTTGCATCTGGCGTAAATGCTATTGCTATCGGTATGCAATCTCAAGCGACTGGTGAATCTGCAATTGCTGAAGGTCCTGGTTCTCGCAGGCGGTAAATATGGCGTTGCATTAGGTCGTACAACTAAAGCAAATGCTGAGGCTGCAACTGCTTTAGGTAATGCGGCAGAAGCTAATATCGCTAATGGTGTAGCTCTTGGCTCCTCTTCTGTTACAACTACAGATAAAGGCGTTGTAGGTTACAACCCATCTGATTTACATAACCGTAAATATACTAACTTACAAGGTAACGTACAAAAGGCTACTACAGCTGCTGTATCCATCGGTAATGGCGAAACATTGACTCGTCAATTGACTGGTCTTGCTGCTGGTACTGCAGATACTGATGCTGTTAACGTAGCTCAATTGAAAAACGTTGGCGTTGCTGTAACTGGTAATACTGGTTCTAGCGATTTCTTGACTGACGGCGGTAAATTGAACGTTCGTGGTGAAGGTCGTGTATCTGTAGCTGCTAGCGATGATGGTGCTAAAGATTCCAAATTAACTTTGAAATTCGATGACACTAACTTGGTAAAAGCTGGTAGAAACGTAACTGTTGATACATCTGTTACTGATGGTAAAACTACTTACACAATCAACGCTGCTGATACTGCTGCTAAATATGACTTCTTAACAAATGCAAAAGCTAACGGTGGCAACTTAGACGGCACTGCAAAACCTGCAACTGTAGCAAGTGGTAATACTGTCAACTACGCAGCTGGTAAGAACTTAACAATTAAACAAGAAATTAACCAATCTATTGGTGAACAAACATATACATACTCTTTAAATAGCGATCTTGGTGGCATTACTTCTATCACTAACAATGGTGGTACTACAATGCACTTTGATGGTGATAACATCAGCATCACTGGTGGTAACTTGGATCTAGGTGGCAATAACATCACTAATCTTAAATCTGGTGGCGATGTAAACAACAATGCTGCTAACATTGGCGATGTTGTTCGTATTTCTAAAGCGAACGACTTGCATGTAGCTCCTACAGCAGGGACTAATAACAATGTGGCTGAATACACTGTAGATGCTAACAAAAAGGTTACATTAACTTACCAAGATGGTAATGGTAAAACTGTTAACGGCCCTAAAGCAGTTATCGACTTGAGCGGTTTGAAAACTGGCGACATGAGCTCTTTCAACGTGAAATCTACTGCTACAGAAGGTAAAGTGGCACAAGGTTCTGCTGGCGTTCAAGAAATCCGTGACGGCAAAACTGTGGAAATGCAAGCCGGCAACATGACCATTAAACAAACTAATAAAATGGTAATGCAGCTGTTGAATTTGCATTGAACAAAGACATCGATTTGACTCCAGATGGGTCTATCAAAATCGGCGATACTAACATCACTGACAATGGTTTGACTATCAATAATGGTCCTTCCATTACAAAGACTGGCATCAACGCTGGTGATTTGAAGATTACTAATGTGAAAGCTGGCGTAAACGACAACGATGCAGTTAATGTTAGCCAATTGAAACAAGTTCGTGCTGACGAACGTCACATTAAACCTGGTGAATACGCAGTTGATAACAACGGCAAAGTAACAATGACTTACCTTGATGGTAATAACAAAGACGTAGCTAACGAAAAGGCTGTTATCACAGGTATTGCTAAACAAGATCTTTCCAATATCAACAAGGGTGGCGAAACAGTCATCCAAAATCTTGCTAAAAAATCCATCGATATGGAAAATGGTAAGAATACAAAGGTTAGCAACCGTGAAATCAATGGCGTTAAAACTTTCAAAGTAGACGTTGAAGGTGATTTAAACGATATTACATCCATCACTAATAAAGGTGGCGATGGCAAAGTTGTATTTGGTGGTAACCAAACTGTAAACGTTGCAGGCGATCACAACATTAACTTGAATGCTAAAGTTGGTGACATCACTGGTTTAACTAACGTAACTTTGGATGCCCCTGACTTCGCTAAAAAAGGTCGTGCTGCTACTGAAGAACAATTGAACATTGTTAATAACAAGTTCAATAACACAGTTGGTTTGACTGGTAACACAGGCGCTACTGATCTTCAAAAATTGAACAAACAAGGCGGCTTGAGCTTTGGTGTAGTTGGTGCTAACAATGGTGAGTACATTAAAACAACTGCATCCGGTAGCAATGTAGTAGCTGACTTATCCGACAGCGCTAAAAATAAATTGAACAGCACTGTTGTAGTAGAAGGTAAAAATGCTGCGAAAGTAACAAGCAATGTAATTCAAAATGCAGATGGCAGCACAAAAACTGTATATACTGTAGATGTTAACAACGTAAAACCTACTGCAGCTTCTACTGAAAAAGTACAAGCTAAAGCAGATGTAGCTGGTTCTAGCGACAAAAACATCGCTAAAGTTGCACCTAAAGCTGGTGAAAACTTCGGTGATGCAGGCGCAACTTACGAAGTAAACGTATCCCGTAACGACGTAAAAGACGCAGCTCGTGAAGCAGTAACTGTAAATACTACAAACACAACTAACAACCCTATCACTGTTACACCTGTACAAGATGAAGCAAATCATAACACTACATACCAAGTAACATTCGATGGCAACAAAGCTGCTAAACAAATTCCTTTGACTTACAAAGCGAATGGCCAAAATGCTCAAACAGTTACATTGGATAAAGGTTTGAACTTCACAAACGGTAAAAATACAACAGCCTCTGTAGATGCTGAAGGCGTTGTTAAATACGATGTGAATAAAGATTTAGTTAATATCAATTCCATTTCCAATACTATAAAAATGAAAAAAATGGAATTTGGTCCTAACTCCATTAACATCACAAATGGCCCTATCAACATGGGTGACCAAAACATCACTAACCTTAAATCTGGTGGCGATGTAGTGAATAACGCTGCTAACATCGGCGACGTAACTCGTATTTCTAAAGCTAACGACTTGCACATTGCTCCAACATCTTCTAACCGTCAAGGTGAAACTACTACATCTTACGCTTATGATGCAGCAAGCAAATCTGTTACATTGAAATATAACGATGGTAACGGTGCTAACCAATCTGGTACAGTGGCGAAAATCGACTTGTCCGGTTTGGCTGATCAAATCAAAGACGGTTATTCCTTCTCCACTGACGCTAAAGGCAATGTAGTTGGTAACCATGCTGTTACACCTGTAGCAAATGGTAAACTGTTTCTTATGCAGCGAATACAAAACTTAACTGTTGCTCAAAATATTGATAATGCAACTGGTGAACATACTTACATATGCATTGTCCAATGATGTTGATTTAACACCAAATGGTTCCTTGAAAATTGGTGACACAATTCTCAACAATGGTGGTTTAACAATTACAGGCGGCCCATCCGTTACTAAGACTGGCATCAACGCTGGTAACTTGAACATTACTAATGTGAAAGCAGGCGTAAATGATACTGATGCAGTTAACGTTAAACAGTTGAAAGACTCCCGTACAGTAGTTACATCTAACGATAAATCCGTAACAGTTAATAAAACTGAAAACGGTAACCAAGTTACTTATGACTTGCATGTAGCTCCAGGCGCTGCACAATCCGTATGGAATGTGAAATCCACTGGTAATACAACTGCTGACTCCGAAGCAGCTGCAAAAACTATCACTGACGGTAAAACAGTTGAAATGGCAGCAGGTAAAAACTTGACTGTTAAACAAACTAGCAACGAAGACGGAGCTAAAGTTGAATTCGGTTTAGCTGGTGACTTGACTAATCAAGACTATTAAAACGAGGTCCCTACTTTCACAATCGGCGGCAACGAATTCAAATTCGATGGCGGCAATGTGAACATGGGCGATAATAACATCACTAACCTTAAATCTGGTGGCGATGTGATTAATAACGCAGCTAACATTGGCGACGTTAAACGTATCTCCAAAGCTAACGACATTCATATCAAAGACAAAACATACACAGTGAACGCTGATAAAACAGTTACATTGGAATATGTTGATGGCAATGATAATGCAGTGAACAAAACAGCTAAGATCGACTTGAGCAACTTGCCAACAGGCGATAAAGCTGCTGTTGAAAGCGTTGTTAAAAAATCTGCTGCTGCAGGCGACACTAACATCGCTGACATCACTGTAGCTGACGGTAAACAAACTGGTGATGCAAATGCTAAATACGAAGTAAATGTTTCCCGTAATGCTGTTAAAGATGCAGCTCGTGAAGCAGTGACTGTAAACAATGCAAACAATAGCAACAACCCAATCACTGTTACACCTGTTCAAGATGAAACAAACCATAACACAACTTACCAAGTAACATTCGATGGCGATAAAGCGGCTAAACAAATTCCTTTGACATACAAAGCAAATGGCTCTAACGACCAAAAAGTTACATTGGATAAAGGTTTGAACTTCACTAATGGTTCCAATACAACAGCTTCCGTAGCTGCTGATGGCGTAGTTAAATACGATCTTAACAACAACGTAAACTTGACTCCATCTGGTTCCTTAACTATTGGATGCCAGTTTGTTAATAACGGTGGCTTAACTATTTCCGGTGGCCCATCTGTTCTTAAAACTGGTATTAATGCTGGTAACTTGAACATTACTAACGTAAAAGCTGGCGTAAACGATACTGATGCAGTTAACGTTAAACAGTTGAAAGATTCTCGATACAGAAGTAACTTCC
>SCPN01000431.1_pt1 | contig 31318 bp, 62 predicted proteins | sample 6106831 | NCBI WGS metagenome assembly SCPN01 (sample SAMN10720447, study PRJNA508395) | human gut metagenome | isolation source: Participant 1, 0 month
TAAGAAGGTGGATTTTCGGAAATGTGATATTTTTTGCATACGAGCAACCAAATCATTATAAGCAGATTCCTCAATGGTCAAATCTGGAAAAATCAATCCATTCCAGATTGCTGCAGCACATTATCAGGTTGTTTCAAGAAATTTTCGCCACAGAAAGCGCCTCTTCTTTATCTGAAAGTTCAGAGCCGGCTTGTTGATATGCGTCGATGACCTGATTTGCCAACTCGCTGTTTCATTGAGGAATTTATCGTTAAAAAAGAGCGCAGCAAATGGAATGATCCCACAACTCATCCGATTGATATAACACTTTACCATATCCGCCGTTACCGCTACAGAACCAAACGGTTCTGCCACACAATATCCTTGAATTTGACCGGACACCAATGCAGAAGGCATTTCCGCAGGAGATAATTCGGTTACTTGAACATCGTCTATGGTAAGACCATTTGTTCCAGCATCTCCTGTAATAAAATATTGTGAGAAGAGCTTCTGTGCGGAATTGCAAATGTTTTCCTTTTAAATCCGAAGCCGACTGAATGTCATTGCCTACAACAATCACATTACCGCTTGTATGACCAAGCGCGCTGCTTTTAATCCTATATTTTGTGATTGTGCCTGCATTGCCAATTCAATCAGCACAGATGCAACCGTCTACCTGACCGGAATTCAACGCATCCATCAGCTCCGGCCATGAACCGTATTTGACAAGTTCTACTTTACATTGTCTGACTGAGAAAGTTCATACACAGGTAATGCATGTGTAATAGGCAAATATGCTATTTTTACTGTTTTACATTTTCACTGTCGGAACCTCCTTCTGATGATGTTCCGCATGCGGTTAACAGTACAGTCATACTAGCCAACACTGCCGCAATCGGTATGATAAATTTTTAATTTCATCTCATTCTCCTCCTAAAGATACCGTCCAACCTAACGCTTTGCGTTTTCTTTGAAATCTTCTACCAGTTGGTTGGCAATTTTACATGGTCAACATCTACAATCATTTCAGAACCCAATAGTTCCTTTGTACCATGTGCCATAAATTCAGACACTTTTTCCGAACCCATGACAGGCGCATAAACGTTGTGATAAGAATTAATTCCCAATAATCTGAAGACAGTGCCGCACAAATTCCCTTTCATTGCTCCACTCAGGACTGGAAAGGCATACGGCAGCTCTTTTATCGGAATATTTAAAGCTGCGGATATTCCGTTGAAAAAGCAGACGCTCTTGCATTATCCAAACATTCGCCGAGATGCCAGACGGGAGGAATCTCTTTTAAAACTCCCGCAATGATTCGCCGGTCCACTCAAAGCTTTCTCTGAGCAAAATCCCAGCTTCAGCAGCGCAAATGACGCACAGCCGTTTGTAAGAATCAAAACGTTGTTTTTCAGCAGTATTTCAGCTGTCTCTACAATTTTCTTTTCGTAAATAACTCGTGGATTGCTGCAGCCTACCAAGTTCACAATGCCAATACTTTTCCGTCTTTTAATGCCTGTGCTAAAGTTGCAAGCCCTTTTTCAAAATAGTGGTGCCCATTCCACGGAAAATCCCATTTCAGCATCCACTTCATATTGAGGAATTTTAACGGAATATCCCTTCTTCCACAAAGCTTTCAATACCGCGTTGTACAATTTTTCTGCAATTTGATGAATTTCTCCTATATTGAATGCTCATGGTCCAGTCCGTAGTGTTCCGCACCGGGCAGTCTTCCGGAATCGCTGGTGGTAACCACGGTTGTTCGAAACATTTTGCTACTTCCATTATGGAAGGGAACACATCCTGCACATCTGCAACCCATAAATCCAAAGCTCCTGTTCCAAGCACCAATTCGGAACCAACTGCATTGGATAGCGGAATCACATTATCATAACGATACATTTGCGGACAAACCGGAGCAGCAGATACCGTAAAACTGAATACCTAAGGCACCTTTTCTTTGGCCAGCTGCACCATTTTCTCACTTCTTCCAACTTTTACAATTTCACTTACCAGCACGGGAGAATGTCCATGTACCGCAATATTGACATATCCTTTTTCAAAGCGCCTAAATTAATCTTAGAACGACTTCTATGAGGCAATCCATACAAGCTATCCATTGCAATGGAAGAAACCAAGGCAGGAGGACCAAGCGAAAGATACGCCGGTTCTTAAAACTGTTGCATTACGTTTCTCAGTCACTGTCCGTACCTGTGGTAGTTCTTTGTAAACTTTCAAACACTTCATGGGAAGGGCTGATTGGAATAATCCCAATTGTTCCCATGTTTCCACCCTTTCTTTCGGTGCAAAGGAATAAATGGTTTTGTGCTTATCCGGAACTGTTCGAGATAAATCTTCCAATAAAATATCTGCAACTTGTTCTGCAAGCTCATTGAGTGTTTTTCCTTCTGTTTCAATGCCAAAATTTTACATACGGCATAAATTTTTCTTTTCCTTCAATGGGAATTGAGCTTTTCCTTGCGCTGCAAATTTTAATGCAGCATACTTTCACGTCCGCGTGCTCCGTGGGCTGCTGTACCTGCTGCCACATGACGCAAAAGATTTCTGGCCGCAATTAAATCTGCGTCCGCGCCACACACGCCACGAGGGGATTTTTGTAATTTTGCAAGGTCCCATAAAGCAGTTTTGCAGCAGGTACCCGCAATACCAAATGTACATTGAGGTTGTTGCGCATCAAAACGGTCAAACGTTGTTTCAAGACCCATTTCTTCCATATGTAAAAGCATTTCTCTTACCGCAGGGTCAGGTGTTTGTTCGATGACATCTTATTTGTTCGGAAATGTTTTTCTGTATTCCGCTACTGCTTTCATGTAGTCATCAATCCCTCCATGATGATGGTGATGACTATGTGTGTGTTGTTCAGACATTCATTTTCACTCCTATTTACATACTGTGTTAGTATGTTTATTGGTTGTTGTATATTTTACTACATAAAACATCTTTTGTCTAATATTAATAACCTATAACTTGTTATAGGTTTTGCCTAAAATCAGTCTGACAATATGCAAATGTCCGAATACAAAATAAAACCATGCCAAACAAAATGTTCGGTATGGTTTTACCTTATATCACATAAAAATCGCTGCTGTCTATTTCATCCACCAAATCAGCAATGGTAACACTTTCTATATATTCATCTACCACTCTGTACATTTCCTGCCAAACGCGCACCGTTTTACAAGCAGGAGACCGCTTTACACAGGTTGGGCTGCATCTCTAAACAAGATACGGGTGCCAAAGATTTTTCCGTAACTTTTAAAATACGCCCTACCGTAATATCCATTGGGGCAAGCGCTAACTTTATACCCTCCGCCTTTTCCCGCAATCCTTTGATAATTCCCGCTTTGCTCATAGTCACCATAATACTTTCAAGATATTTCTCTGAAATTTCCTGTCGTTTTGCAATATCCTTTAAAGGAATATATTCACCATTGTTATTTTCTGCAAGATCAACCATAACACGTAAGGCGTATCTTCCTCTTGTAGAAATCCACACGATAAATTCCTCCTGTCCATGTAATAAACCTATTATGCAACAATGTTAATGGTATTTCAAGATATTTCGTATTCCCAATGATAAAAAAAAAATAGAGATATATGCTTGTTTCATTTTCCCGCAATTTAGGACATATATTAAACAAAGAACAAAATTCTAAATGGGGTTGTGGTATGAAAAAAAGGGTATTCTTTTTTAATGCAATTATTCTTACGGCATCTTCGCTGGTAATGCGGGCCAGCAGTATCGGATATCGAACCTATTTCTTCTAAAATAGGAACCGCAGGTGGATTATACCAACTGGTTTATGTCTGTTTTATATTGGCTATACGGTTTCCACTTCAGGAATCAGCTTAGCCGTTACGCGTATTGTAACAGATACCATTGCAAAAGGAGCGCCGTCCCAGGCAAAACGGGCAGTTCGCAAGTGTATTATCTTCGCGCTTTTACTAAGTTTGCTTGCTATGGTAGCCTTATATTTTTCATCTGATTACGTAGCAATCCATTGGCTGGGCGACCAACGTGTCGCACTCTCTCTGAAAATACTCGCTCCCCGGCTTACCTCTCATGGCAACATGCTCTTGTTTAAAGGATATTTTATTGCTTTATGCGTGGTGTTGCAAAACTGCTCTCGGGAGAACTTTTGGAACAATTTGTTACCATTATGGCAGTAGTTTGTCTGTTCACATTCGTGGCGCCGCAAGGGTTAGAGTATTCCTGTGCCGCAATTATGTTAGGCTCTACTTTAGGTGAGATTGCTTCTTGTACCTATACTTTTATCTTCTTTATAAAGACAAAATAAAAGCAAAAGACACCCCGGCAATCAATTTCAATACACCTTTCGGAAAGCATTGCAGGATATGTTCCATATAGAACTGCCCATCATGTTTGGTTCTACCCTGCGCCACGGACTTGTAACCATCGAAAATATACTCATCCCCATTGGATTTAAGAAACACGGCGCCAGTACGGAAACCTCATTGAGCAATTACGGTATGATTCACGGTATGGTAATGCCGCTGATTTTATTTCCTTCCGCATTTTTGGCATTTTCTTCTTTGCTGGTTCCTGAAATGGCTGAAGCAAATGCAGTGGGCCATAAAGAACAATCAGCAGGACCACTGCACGTTCCATGCAATTGACCCTGCTGTTTTCATTCTTTATTACTGCTTGTTTTATTGTATTTGCCGATGATTTTGGCCGCACCTTTTATCAAAGCGAAGAAGCGGGACGTCTGATTCGATTTTGGCACCGCTGATTCCTTTATTATATCTTGATAGCGTGGTAGACGGCATTTTAAAGGGTTGGACCAGCAAATTGCCTCCATGCGATATAATTTTGCAGATTCCGGATTACGCGTCATACTGGTCTATTTTTTAATTCCATTCCACAGGTGTAAACGGCTATCTGGGCATTTTGTTTTCAGCACGATTTTTAATGCTACATTGAGCATTCATCGTCTTCTGAAAGTATCTCAAGTGGAAATACAGTTTGTGGACTGGATTGTAAAGCCAATTTTATGCGGAGGCATTTCGGTTCTTTGCTTTTCCTTATTAAGACATTTACCGTTTATGAACGCAGTTCCTGTTTGGTGCTGCATGATACTGGAATTTACATTATCAGCCATTGGATATTACATTTTATTACGCGTGACACAATGCTTTAAAAGGAAGACGTGACCTGTATCAAAGAGATTTTCTATTAAAAATCCGCTACTTAATACGATGTTGTTCCATCCATTGAACCACTTCTGTGCTTAATTCTTTTACGCAGCCGTCTTCAAAGGAGAATTCAAACCAGAATCTTTGATTAATTGTACAAAACTTTTTGGTGCCTGCAGCGCTTACAAATGCAAAATATTCATCAAACGCTTTTTCCAGTCCCTATTTGATTTACTCCAGAATTCCAAAGCAACGGTTTGTGCCAAACAATAATCAATATAATAAAACGGATAGCAATAAATATGATGCTGTTTTGGAATCCTCCTCCGTCTTTGAAGAATGGCAGATTGTCAAAGTCCAGCCACGGACGATATTTTTCTCTAATTTCAGCCATAATTTTTGCGTTCCTGCGGCGTTAATTTTGGATTTTCATAGACTTCATGTTGAAACTCATCTACCAAACAACCATACGGAATAAAGTTAAGGGCAGACTCAATTGAAATACACGGAATTTTCAGCGTCATTTCCAAAACAACTCCGCCCAAGGGCGCGCCAACAATTCCATGGTCATGGAATGTACTTCCAGCTGTTTCCATTGTGTGCTTGCATTTTCACGAATCTCCATATTGCGAGCCTGATATGCCGCAAATGCGATGACCCGCTTCATGTGTCAGCACATCCACATCGCCAGGTACCGTTAAAATTAGAAAAATAAACGGAGACTGATAATCAGGCAGTTCCGTACAATAACCACCGCCTGCTTTATTTTGTTTGCTCTCCAAATCAAACAGCTCGTTTTCTCTCATAAAGGTAAAAACTCTGATGTCTTGGGACTCATTTCATCATACATTTTGTGCCGCGGACACCAGTTCCTGTGTTTCGCCGTTGGGCTTTGGATTGCCGTCTGTAAAGAAACACCCGTATCGTGTAATTTTATCTCATCTACACCAATTCGCTGTGCCTGCATTTTACGGATGGTTACGTCACGGGAACCAAATCTCGTATAATCTGTTCTCGGAACACTTTGACGTCGGAAGCTCTGTAACAGTTTCGTCCCAAACGGTCATATCCCAACTGCACATAATTGGCATAGCCCAATTTACGCGCTTGTTCGTCTCTGTTTTGACCAACTGATCATAAATTTCATCCATTTTGCGCATGCTCCTCAAAAAGGCGGCGCATTTTTTCCAAGCTTCTTTCTTACGGTGCTGTCTAAATCCTGTAGATAAGTTGTTATGGTGGAAAGATTCAATTCTTTTCCGTCAAATTCAATTTTGGCAGATGCCAGCAGCTTTTGATATTCTGTAGTCAACTCATTTTCCTGCTGCAAAGAGGGATAATTTCAGGTGAAAATGAGCGCAGTAACTTTAATATTTTCAAAACAAGGTGCCCAGTTCTTTCTCAAGCTCTTTTGAATCTGAATCATACACAACTTGCAGAAAGGCTTGTTCATATTCCTGTATCACAGGAGATTTTCGTTGTAGAACGCCTTTTCCTGTGCATAAATTTATCTGCGGTATTAATGCTGTTATGAATGTACGCAAGCGTGCTCATCGTTTGATACGCCTTCATAATGGATTCATGTTCCAAAATACATTTCATTTGCTCTGGCATTTTACAATTCGGAAACCGTTCTGTAATTTGTTTATACTGTTCTATCATTCCATCTACATCGGGACGTTGATACTCCATTTGAGAAAATTTCATCGTAGACCCTCCTATGATTACAATTGATTTGTATTGTTATTTTAACATATATTCCTATAGTATTTGCAAACGAATCGTAAAACATTCCATTTTTAGTAAATACCAAAGAAAACACGAAAGGAACGGTTCAATTCGTTCCTTTCGTCTTTTTCTTTATCAAATTGGTTTCTTCGTTCCGTAGACTGGATGAATAGTTTTTGATGCCTTCTTCATCTTCATCTGCTATCTTTTGTTTCCAGATTTTCTAACTCGGCAACAAAATCGTCAATTTCCTGAACCAAGTTCTTTTATTTAAAAGAACAGTTCACTCCATCAATGTCTCATTTATCTTTGCAATACGGGTCAAATCTCTGAAAGAATCTCCCGTATATTCTTTTAAATGGGTATTATCACTTGTATTCATCAAACTGACTGCCACTGCATGGGTTAATTGAGATACAAAACCAATCATCTTATCGTGTTCCTGTGGCGTAATGACTGCAATGTGATGAAACTCCAACAACTCTGCCAATTCTTTTGCAAACGCGATACCTTTTCCGTATTTTGTTCTGTTGGCGTTATAATAAAGTTTGCAGAGTGAAAAATTGCATCATCGCTATATTGCACGCCGCTTACTTCCTTACCGGCCATTGGGTGAGAACCAATAAATTCTACATCTTTGCGCAGAAAATCTTGCACTACATCAACCACGTTGCATTTTACCCCGCATACATCTGTGATAATCGCACCTGATTTTAAATACTGCTGATTGCGGGCAATCCAGTCAATCATGGTATGAGGATATAGTCCAAAAACAATATAGTCTGCCTGACTGATGATTTCCGGCTCTTCCTGTATGGTTCCTTTATCAATGATGCCGTTTTCCAAAGCATAGTCAATGGTTCCCTGCCCTCTGCTGATGGCATATACCGTGTAACCATGCTTTTTCAAACCTTTTGCGTAACTTCCGCCAATAAGACCTAAGCCTACAATTAAAATCACACTGTCTTTGCTATCACGGCTCCAACACCTCAATTCTGCCGCCTATGGATTGTATATCCTCAAAAGTTTGGATAAGATTTATTGATACATTCTGCCCCATTGATGATAACAGGAGTTTCACTGCACAAAGCAGCTATTGTCATACTCATTACAATTCTATGGTCTGTATGTCCTGACAGCTCCTGTTCACAACAATAGGTCGGTTTTCCCTTGATAAAATTTCATCTTCCGTTGTGGTAATATCCGTATGGAATTTTTCAGTTCCTCTTCCATGGCGGCAATACGGTCGGATTCTTTGTATCTCAAACGTGCTGCATGATAAATACGAGTCGTACCCTTTGTGTACATTCCCAGCACGTTTAAAACAGGCCCCAAATCGGGACAATCCGCCAAATCAATCTCCGTAGCTGTCAGCTCACTTTTATGTACAAGATACCCTTCTTGTTTGGGCTCTATCTTGCAATTACAGGCTTCCAGAATGGACAGAATCGCTTTATCTCCCTGTTTAGAGGAAGAAGTAATGCCCTTGCAATATAAATCGCTTTGAATCGCTGCCAAAACAGCATAAAATGCCATTTGAGAGTAGTCGCCTTCCACGGTATAATCACAAACTTGATAGGATTGATTGCCCGGAATATATAGTGTATGGTTATCTTGAAATTCTGCTGTTACGCCAAAAGTTTTGAGCATTTGCAAGGTTAGTTCAATATAAGAACGGGATTCAAACGGAGGCTTGATATGAATTATGGAATCCTGCTCCAAAAGCGGCAAAGCAAACAATAGGCCTGTGATGAATTGGGAGCTGATGCTTCCATCAATTTCATAGGAACCTGCTTTCCAGCGCACCCTGCACGATAAGCTGCTGTTCCGTTTGTTCAAAACGGTGTCCCTGCTGTTCAAACATTGTTTTATATACTCCTGCGGACGCTTTAACAACCGATTTCTGCCCAAAAGTAATGGGCTGACCCGATAACGTAAACAACGGTACAAAAGCGCAGGGTAGAGCCTGATTCATTGCAATCTACCTGTAACGGTGTTTGCGGTAAAGATTGTATGCCTTCTATCACAACGGTATCTTTTTCTATCGTAATGGATGCACCAATGCTCCGCATACCTGCAATGGTAGCCAGAATGTCGTCAGAATACGCAATATTTGAAATAACACTTTTCCTTTTGCCAAAGACGCACACATAATCGCGCGATGTGCCATACTTTTGGAGGCGGTATTTGTATTTCTCCTGTACAAAACAGAAGGATATACTTTTACTTTCATGAATTGTTCACTCCGTTTGAATCAAAAAGCTCATTTCTTTTGGTGAAATGAGCTTTTAGAATAAGGGATTACATATCCCTGCCAATTACGTTTGCAATTTTCTTGCCTTTTCAATCAGGGTCTTGAATGCATCCGGAGTCACGGATTGTGCGCCGTCAGACCATGCACATTCAGGATTGTCATGCACCTCGATAATCAAGCCGTCCGCACCTGCGGCAATTGCTGCCAATGACATGGATTCCACCAATTTTCTGTCACCTGTTGCATGAGATGGGTCAATGATGATTGGTAAGTGTGTTTTGGATTTGATAATCAGGAATTACGCTTAAATCCAAAGTATTTCTGGTGTAAGTTTCAAAAGTAACGAATACCGCGTTCACACATAATGACATTTCGTTGCCTCCTGCCATAATGTATTCTGCCGCCATAATCCATTCTTCCCTAGTATTGGCAGACCACGTTTTAACAAAACAGGCTTTGCTTTTACCCAAAGCTTTAAGCAAGTCAAAATTTTGCATATTGCGTGCACCAACTTGAATTAGGTCAACATATTCCTCAAATTCATCCAATTTTTCTCGCTCATCAATTCACTGACAATTGGCATGTTGTATGCTTGTTTTGCTTTATACATGCATTTTAAACCTTCTAAACCCATGCCTTGGAATGAATATGGAGAAGTTCTTGGCTTGTATGCACCGCCGCGCAGCATGCATCCGCCTGCCTCTTTACCGCCTTTGCAATGCGCATAACAGATTCCCTCACCCTCAACGGAAGCAAGGGCCGCCAATCACCACTATTTTTTCTTTTCCTCCCACTTTGATACCGTCTACATCAATCACGGAATCAATGGATGGAACAAACGGTTTGCTTTTTTATACGGCGCAGCAATTCTCTTTACATTATCTACGTAAGGATTTGCCGTAATCATTCTGTCATCAATAACAGTGGTATCACCAACAAGGCCAAATACATTGTAATTGGTACCTTGAATCATGGTAACTTTAACGCCTTTTGCTTCAATAGACCTCCATCAGGTTTTAATTTCCTGCTCAGGAGCATCTTTTTTCATGGTAATAATCATATACTATCTGTCCTTTCAAAGCCGAATCTATCGTTATGACTGCTGAGTCAATATTTCTTTAATACCCGCATGGCAGTGCGGTATCCTTCAATACCTTCTCCATAACGGTATGAAAGCAAGCCTGACCTGCATAAGAAATTTGCCGAAAGTCTTCCCCTTTCTTTTACATTGGAGATATGTATTTCCACCGCGGGCAAAGCCACGGCCTTCAGAGCGTCTAAAACAGCAACGCTTGTATGCGTATACGCTGCGGGGTTGATGACAATGCCGTCCGCTTCATAATAAGCACGCTGAATTTCATCCACAAGCGTTCCTTCGTGATTGCTTTGCAATATTTCCACTTCTACCTGCAGTTCTTTGCCGCTTGTTCCACAAACGTACCAAGTCTGCATACGTGGTACTGCCGTAAATAGCCGGCTCTCGATGCCGAGCATATTCAAATTAGGCCCATTGATGACAAAGAATTTCATGGTAGCCCTCCAATATTGTATTCATAAGTTCGTCCAATTCCTGTTGAGAAATCTCCATAGGATAATTATTTGGAACCCTCAAATCTCCGTATTTTGTATAAAGAGGATAACGTTCTTCATACAACTTAGCAACTGCATTTGTATCTTTGGACAACGGACGGTCATCTGTTACAAGCAGATGTTCAAATCTCTGTCAATAAACATAACAACGCCGTTTTGTTTTAAAATTCTGAATATTTTCTTCATTTTTATCGCACCGCCGCCGGTTGCAATAATCAATCCGTTTTGTTTCGAGAATTCTTCTATGACATCATGTTCCCATTGGCGAAAATATGCTTCTCCATGCCGGGCAAACATCTCTTTGATGCTCATGCCTGAACGCTCTACAATCACAGCGTCTGTATCTACAACTGTTTATCAATATACTTGCAAAGCGCCTTTCCTGTTAACGTTTTTCCACTGCTGGGCATTCCGATGAGTACAATATTGGTCAGCTGTTTTAGCAGTTCCAGCGTAATTTGGTCAATTTTATCATTTTCAATTTCTGTTGACAAGAAATGTTCCACTGCAAATTTTGCTTGCGCTACCAACATCTCCAAACCATTGACTGCCTTCATGCCAAGCTGCTCCGCCTGCTGTAACAATCTGGTTTTCAGCGGATTATATATCACATCCACAACCGCTTTGCAATTTGGAAAATTTGATAAATCCAGCGGACTTTCCCATTATCGGGATACATTCCCTTAGGAGAAGCGTTCACAACCACGTCTACATCTTTGTGCCGGATACATTCTTCGTATGTAACAGCATTTTCTTTTGGAACGGCTTACCACCAAAATTTCTTTTGCGCCCATATATTCCGCCACCGCTGTTACCGTTTTACAAGTGCCGCCGCTGCCGCATATCATCACTTTTTATCTTTTAATGTAATACCGTGTGCGTTCATGTTATATAAAACCGGCAAAATCCGTATTATAACCAAAGAGTTTCCCGTCTCTGTTTACAATGGTATTGACAACCCCGATTCTTTTGGCCGAATCGTCCAGAACATCACAATATGGAATGACATCTTGTTTATACGGAATGGTTTACATTAATGGCTTTAAACTGTTTTGCTGTCATAAAAGCATCCAGTTCATCTTTTGCCAAGGGACAAAGTTCATAGGTATAGTCCGCAAGCTTCTCGTGAATGATTTTTGAAAAGCTATGTCCTAGTTTTTCTCCGATTAAGCCATATTCCATTACTACACGTCATTCCTTTCCTTGTTATCTTCATTGGAAGCCATCCACATATATCCGTAACGGTCGGCAAACAAATCCACCAATCCAATGGCAACCATACTGTCTACCACAACTCTTGCACGGTGAATGATAGCAGGGTCATGACGACCATGTATTTGCAGCTGCATTTTCCTTTTGAATATTAACCGTCTGCTGAGGCTGATAGATTGACGGGGTAGGCTTGACTGCCGTTTTATCATAATGGGCATACCATTACTGATACCCCGTTAATACCTCCGTTATGATTGCTTGGTACAGACCTTATCTTTCATCACAAACGGGTCGTTTGCCTGACTGCCAAACAAGTTAGCAAAGCCAAACCTAACGAACTCCACACCCTTGACAGCAGGTACACTGAACAGAAGATGTGCCAGCACACTTTCAATCGAACCAAAATGGTTCCCCAATTCCAGGCATATTGACAATTGCCGTTTCCAAAATACCGCCACGGAATCGCCGTTGCTGTGCGCTTGTTCAATGAGCTTGTATCATTTCTTGTTCCGCTTGATTGCTGATGGTTGGAAAATAGCTGTCATTTAGCTTATTCGCTTGTTGGAGCATAGCTTCCTCTGTAGTTCCAAATGGTTCGTCTTCAATCCCTTTACAGGAGGCAATATGCGTAGCGATTGTAATGCCTTTTGTTTTAAGATTTGCAGACAAATGGCGCCTGCCGCAACAAGAGGAGCTGTAATTCTTCCCGAAAGTGACCTCCGCCGCGATAATCTTGAAAACCACCGTATTTTCAAACGCTGTATAGTCGGCATGGGACGGACGCATGAGGTATTTGGTAGCTTCATAATCTTTGCTGTGCTGACTTTGATTACGAATAAAATACACAATGGAGTTCCTGTGGTATAGCCGTTAAAAAGCCGCTGACAATTTCAAATTCATCCGCTTCTTGGCGCTGTGTGGAAATTTTCCTTTTGGTTTCGTTTATTCAGTTGTGCCCGTATCAAATCAAATCCAGCTTTATGCCCGGTGCCAAACCGTTGATATTCACACCAATGGCTGCCCGTGAGATTCGCCGAACAAACTGATTTGAATGTGTTCTCCAAATGTACTTTTCATGTGCTGTGTTGCCCCGTTCCTTTTATGATTGTGGTTTGATTTCTTTAAAAATTGATACAATTGCTCCATTGAAATTTTCTTGAGGGGTTGCTTTTCCCGCTTCTTTTACTTTTACTACGGTAATGGAATCTCCCTGTGCTTTTTATCTTTTTCATAACGTCAAATACTTCATCAGCGTTATAATGCACATCGCTTTTTAAACCTAATTTCATAGATACGCAATACGCGTTCTTTCAACGCCTCATCTTCCAGCATAGGAATCATACCGATTGCAACGCATTCGCCATGCAGTAATTCCGAAAGTCCGTATACGCTTTCAATTCCGTGACCAGCGTATGTCCAAAGTTCAGTATTTTGCGTAAATTCTGTTCTTTTCATCCTGTTCCACTACCGCTTTTTCACCAGCAGAGAACGATAAATAATTTCATCTACCTGTGTTTCGGGATTGCCATGTTCAAATAAATCCAAAATGGAAGCGTCATAAATCAGGCCTGCTTTCACCGCTTCAACCAAACCGTTTACAAAATGGCGTTTTGGCAATGTTTTTAATGTTTCAGGGTCGCTTAATACAACGGACGGATGATAAAAACAACCGATGATATTTTCACATGTTCCAAATTAATGGCTACTTTTCCACCAATGCTGCTGTCGATTTGAGACAAAGTGGTAGTAGGAATACCGATAAATTCAATACCGCGCAAATAAGTAGACGCTACAAAACCCGCCAAATCTCCGATGACGCCGCCGCCCAGTGCGATAATGCAGTCTGTTCTGGTAAAGTTCAGTTCCAGCAATTTCCGGCAAAGTTCCTCATAAACAGGAAACGATTTTGCCCCTCTCCTGCTGAACAATATGATAATATCCCTGCGGACACTGTTTCATTATTGTATTTACGTACTCCATAGGCACGCCGGTATCGCTGATAATCAGCACTTTTCGATTTAAATCCGCAAAATTTCCAATACGGTTTAATACTCCGTGTTCTATGATAATATCATAGCTTTTTTCTTTTAAATTTACACTTAACTGCAAAACGGTTCCTCCTGCCAACATGTCTGTTTCTATATCGAAATCATCGTTTATTACAAATTGAGAATTATTTTATTATACTGCGTTGCAGGCTAAAAATCAAATAGAACCAATAAAATACGCACAAAAATGTAGGAAAATATATTTGATACTTTCTCTATGGTCATGTATAATAAAGAATACACATACATGTGAATCAAACTAAACTATCAAAAGGAATCTATTATGAATCAAAAGCTTTGGCTGTCATCAGTTTGGCACCATATACGCTGGCACAGGACGCAATTATGCAAATCGAATCTACGCTGTCCTGTCATGTAAAGAATATGATTGTTTCCGCGCATTTACCTCCAAAATGGTAATTGCAAAAATTAAAACGAGGCAAGGGCAATACGATGCTTACTCCCGAGGAATTGATGGAACAATTGTATCAAAGGGATATAAGGAGGTTCTCTGCCAACCGCTTCATATCATCAATGGGTTTGAATTTGAAAAATGTATAAAGCCTTATCGGCATTTACAGACAAATTTGATAAAATTCAAATCGGCCGTCCGTTGCTTACCTTTGAAGATGATTATAAAGCATGCTGCGATATTGTTATGAAATACGCACCTGCTCCAAAGAAGAAACAGCTTTGGTATTTATGGGACATGGAACCGCACATTACGCAAACGCCTCCCATTGTCAGCTGGAAAATACCTTCCGTGCATTGGGACACGAGCATGTTTATGTAGGTACGGTAGAAGGATTTCCAAATCTTGACTATATCATCGGCAGATTAAAAACATAACATTACCCGTGTACATTTAATGCCGTTTATGATTGTTGCGCGACCATGCACAAAACGATATGGCGGAGAGGAACCAGATTCTTGGAAATCCGTTTTAGAAAACGAAGGATTTCAGGTTACGGTACAGCTTGACGGTCTGGGCTCTTTCCGGAGACGGGGCAATTGTTTGTTTCCCATCTGGACAAAGCAGAAACCATTCCAAAGACAATTTCATACTGTAAACAGGAACTCTCGGGGAAGTTGGGCGAAAATCCCGCGCAAAGTACGTTACCGTAACAGCCGGATTACCGACCTGTTGCTTGTATTTACGGCACTGAAATGCAAGGCAAAGCTTGAGCACACCTCAGGTTTTCTTTTGCATGTCATTTCTTTAAAGGGAAAATGACATTTTGTTTTTTTTTTAATAAGAAAAGGAAACATGGCATGGAGCATTACATCTATAAAACCGACAAAAGCTGCGTTGCGGATATACCACAGGTTCCTGTGCTGCAGCAGCTGCAAAAGCTGCGGCTGTGATGCTGCTGTGTCAGTCTTCCTTAAAGAAGATAGACTTAATGACGCCAAAGGCATTTTACTGCATTTGGACTTGCACGATGTGCAAATTACATCAAGCAATGTAACATGTGCAGTAAAAAAGACAGCGGCGATGACCCGGACATTACCAATGGTGTACTTGTATATGCAACCGTTGAAAACAAACAAGAACCGACTATTTCTTTAAAAGGCGGCATTGGAGTGGGTACTGTTACAAAAGCAGGGCTGGAACAGCCTATAGGTGAGCTGCAATCAACCGTGTTCCACGGCAAATGATAAAACAGGAATTGGAACAAATCAAAGAGGATTTCGACTATACGGGCGGTTTTGTGTAACCATATCCATTCCAAAAGGCGTGGAACTGGCACAAAACGTTTAATCCCAAACTGGGTATTGAAGGCGGCATTTCTGTTTTGGGAACCAGCGGAATTGTAGAACCGATGAGTGAACAAGCATTAATTGAATCTATTTATATTGAACTGAACATGCTTGCCGCCAACAACACTGAAAAACACTTTTAATTACTCCCGGAAATTATGGCGAACATTTTGTACGTGAGAACACCAATTTGAATTTAAGCCGCAGTATCAAATGCAGCAATTATATTGGACAAACCTTGGACAAAGCAGTTAAACTGGGATTTGAACGTATTTTATGCATCGGGCATATCGGAAAATTCATTAAGCTGGCAGGCGGAATTATGAATACTCATTCCAATATGGCAGACTGCCGTATGGAATTGTTTGCTGCTCATACAGCAATGTACTGTGCAGAATGCCGGTTGATACATAACATTATGGCTTGTATCACCACGGACCAAGTATTAGACTTGCTCGAAGAACGCAATCTAACAAAGCAAGTAATGACTTCCATATTAGAAAAATTGATATGCATTTGACTCACCGCGTTGGTGGGCAAAGTGAAAATAGGTGCGATTCTTTTTCCAATCAGCATGGTTATTTGGGAGAAACATCGCAAGTTCAAGAAATATGTATCCATGATATACAAACAAAAGAGCAAAACGAATGAACGGAACTTTATACGTAGGCATTGGCCCGGGCGACCCGGAATTGATTACACTGAAAGCAGTCAGAATCATAGAGCAAAGTCCTGTGATTGCAGTACCAAAACGGGAGAATCCCGCCGCGTGGCTCTGAGCATTGCGGAACAAACCATACCGCATATCCATGAAAGAGGTGCTGTCCTTACACTTTCCCATGACAAAGATAAATGTATGATTGATACCAATCGTGACGAGATTGCCAAACAAATCATTGACATTTTAAAAGAAGGAAAAGACATTGCCTTTTAACATTGGGCGACCCTTCCGTTTATTCTACCTATTGGTACATTCATCAGCGCGTTGTAAAACAAGGATATCAGGCACAAATGATTGCAGGCGTTCCTTCCTTTGTGCTGTAGCCGCAAAATTGGGTATCAGTCTCGCTGAAGCAGAACAGCCGCTGCACATCATTCCCGGTTCTTACCCATGTACGGAACAAATGCTGCTAACAGAAGGTACCAAGGTCATTATGAAAACAGGTCGTTCTGTGGAACAAGTAAAAAGCTTTTGAAACAACACGGTTATTATGAGAATGCAAAATGGTGCAAAATTGTGGACTGGAACAGGAACATGTATTTCAGTCTTTAGATGAGGCCACAAATGATGCAAGTTATTTTTCTATTATTGTCTGCAAAGAGGAGGACAATCAATGATTCACTTTGTTGGTGCAGGACCCGGCGCGGCAGATTTAATTACCATGCGCGGTCATCAGCTGTTAACAGAGGCTGATGTGATTATCTATGCAGGCTCTTTGGTCAATCCTGAATTATTACAGTACGCCAAAGCATCATGCAGTATCTATAACAGCGCGTCCATGACACTGGAAGAAGTCATAGACGTAATGAAACAGGCGGAAGCAAAAATCAAATGACCGTACGCCTTCACAGGAGACCCAAGTTTATACGGTGCTATCAGGGAGCAAATGGACCAACTGGACAAAGATAACATTTCATATGACGTTGTACCCGGCGTCAGTTCGTTCTGCGGTGCGGCGGCGGCGCTAAAGGCAGAATATACTTTGCCGAATGTATCCCAGTCTGTTATTATTACGCATGGCAGGAAAAACTCCTGTGCCCGAAAAGAAGAAATTGCATTGCTTGCAGCTCATCAGGCAACCATGGTCATCTTTTGAGCACAGGTATGCTGGAACAATTAAGCCAGCGCCTTTAGCAGGTGGTTATCAGACCGATACCCCTGCGGCAATTGTATATAAAGCAACTTGGAATGATGAAAAGTTTGCCATTGTACCGTTGCAACGTTAGCACAAACAGCAAAAGAGCATAACATTACAAAACAGCTTTAATTATTGTAGGAAACTGTCTGGGAAACGAATATGACCGTTCTTTGCTGTATCATCCGTCATTTACCCATGAATTCCGCAAAGGAACTGAATCTTAACAAACAAGAGGTGATATTTTATGAAGCTGGCAATCATCAGTTTTACCGCAGCAGGAAAAGATTTGAGCATTCTGCTTATCCAATGCGCTTGCTCAAGATTCCTGTATGCTTTTACCACAAATAAGCTGGCAGATGAAACTGTCCCCTCTTATGGAACTGACCTAAACACCTGGACAGGCAATGCATTTCAAACTATGACGGCATTGTTTTTATCAGTGCCTGCGGCATTGCTGTACGTGCCATTGCACCCCATTTAAAAAGTAAAACCACCGACCCTGCCGTTGTGGTAGCAGATGAAAAGGACAGTTTGCTATTTCACTGGTTTCGGGTCATATTGGTCAGGCCAACGAATTAACCTTGTCCGTAGCTCACGCAATACAAGCCACTCCTGTTATTACTACTGCTACAGACGTAAACGGCTTGTTTTCCATTGACAGTTGGGCTTCCCGCCATCACCTTTCATCAGCAACATGAAAATTGCAAAGAAATTTCCGCACGGCTGCTGCGAGGGGAACCTGTGGGCATGACTGCAGATTGGTTTGTTTTGCCGCAGTTGCCCAAAGGATTTACAGCAGATTCTGCATCTGTGGAGCGATGATTTCCGTATATGAAGATTCCTCTCCATTTCAGCAAACCCTGCACTTGATTCCCAAACTGGTATCAATCGGCATTGGCTGCAAGCGCGGTACTTGTGCAGACACCATTGAAACATTTGTATTGGACTGTTTGCACCAGGAGGGAATTTCTCTACACAGCATAAAACAGGTGTGTTCTGTTGACTTAAAACAAGACGAACCCGGACTGTTAGAATTTTGCAAACGGCACCAACTGCCAATGCAATTTTATTCTTCCGAACAGCTTACCTGTGCAAAGGAACATTTGCTTCCTCTGCATTTGTGAAACAAACCACAGGTGTGGACAATGTTTGTGAACGCGCCTGTGTTCTGGGTTCTCAACAAGGAGCGTTGATTGTGCCGAAATTATCAAAAACGGAGTTACATTTGCAGCGGCACTGCAAGACTGGAGGGTTACCTTTGAATATTAAAGCTACATGCATTGACTATACAAAAGCTTCTGTGGAAGAACGTGAAGCTTTCTCTTTGTTCCCTCCAAAATTCAGGAATTGGAACAATCCATTCTGCAAACTTATCAATTGGACGGCTGTATCATTCTTTCTACCTGCAATCGAACCGAACTTTGGATTTCTGCCCTAAGGCAGTGCTTTCTTCCTATCTCCAACTGCCATTTTATGCGATGCTTTGCAAGTACCTGTAGAACAATATCTGTCATTTTTATAGAGCGTTCCGGAAAGATGCTGTTTCTTATTTATTGGAATTGACCTGCGGACTGCATTCTCAAATATTTGGTGAAGATCAAATATTATCACAAGTAAAGATGCACTTTCCACAGCACGAATCAACGGTACTACAAACACCGTATTGGAAGTATTGTTTCGCACTGCAATCACTGCGGCAAAGAAGTAAAACAAAAGTAAGATTAACAACTGCCGACCACACGGTTGCGCTGGGAGCTGTCGCTTTACTAAAGGATAAACTCCATGTACCCATGCAGCTGCCATGCCTGGTAATCGGCAATGGTGAAATGGGACGCTTGGCTGTCTCGGCATTGCAAAGAAGGCTGCAAAGTAACTATGACACTTCGCAATCATCACAGTCGAGAATCTGTGATTCCCGCCAATTGCCGCGTACTGAACTATGATGAGCGCATTGAAAAATCAATCAGTTCCGTGTTGTAATCAGTTACAGCAACTTAGTCCCCATCAAACCATAAAAACAGGATTTGGTTCCTGTGCTGGACAATCAGCCGCATATCTTTATTGACCTTGCCATGCCAAGAGACATAGACAGCCGCGTGACACAGCTTCAAACGTTTCACTGTTTGATATGGATGACCTTTCCTTTGCCTCCGTCCGTTGTAACAATCGAACAAATACAGTATGCAAAAGAGATTTTATTGGAACACAAACAGAATTTGAACACTGGTATGCGTTCCGTGAGTGGGTACCTACGATTCAATCTATCAGCAAAACAGTTGCGCAGGATGTACACATTCGCACAGCAAAATCTTTGAAAGACTGCCATTTAAAGGAACAATCCATTGCCATGCAGGATACCATTGATACTGCCGCAAACAAAGCGGTTGCAAAATTGCTTTATGGACTGCGAGAACATTTGACACAGGACTATTTTCAAGTTTGTATGGAAGCATTAGTAAAATCAGCTGAGGGATACCAAGTCATAAGGAGATTGTGATGAAATTATATGTAATTGGACTGGGACCCGGAGAACAAACACAAATGACGCCAAAAGCAATGGCTGCCATTGGAACAGTGATGTGATTGCAGGGTATACGGTTTTATATCGACTTAATCAAACACTTAACGGAAGAGAAAGAAATTCTTACCACTCCCATGAAACAGGAAGTTGACCGATGCCGTATGGCAATCGAAGAAGCGGTAAAGGAAAAACCGTTTCCATGGTATGCAGCGGAGATGCAGGTGTTTACGGAATGCAGGGCTTATCTATGAATTAAGCACAGACTATCCCCCCATTGAAATTGAAATCATTCCTGGCATTACAGCTGCTTGCAGTGGGGCAGCAGTTCTTGGCGCACCATTGATTCACGATTTTGCCGTCATCTCACTCAGCGACTTACTTACCCCTTGGGAGTTAATCGAAACAAGACTTCACAGCGCAGCAAAATCAGATTTTGTCCTATGTTTATACAACCTTCCAGTAAAACGAAAGTGATTATTTAGAAAAAGCATGTAATATCATTATGGAACATCAATCCCCGACACCGTATGCGGATATAAAAACATTGGCAGAGAGGGACAAATATCTCAACTATTCACTTTAAAAGAATTGGCCGTTACCAAAGTAGATATGTTTACCACTGTTTACATCGGTAATTCTCAAACTAAAATTATCAATGGAAAAATGGTTACTCCCGCGGTTATAGAACTTAATTTTGCTTTGCAAAATTAAGTTCATGGAAATATGGCAAGGCCATATTTCTCTTATTATTTTCTTGCTTTACAAAATTAAGTTCATTGAAAATATATCAAAGCTATATTCCTTTTATCATTTTCTTGTCTTACAAAGTTAAGCACCATGAAAAAGACGGCAAAATCGCATTTCTTTTATCTCTTTTCTAACCTTACAAAATAAGGTGTACTGAAAGTAGGCAATACCATTATTCCTCCTATCACTTTCTTAATTTACAAAATCAAACGCATGGAGAAGATGAAAAATCGCGTTTTTATCTCTGCTCTTCACAAATCATATTCATCGAAACTTCAGAAACACGATTTCTTCCCTATCATCACTCTTAGCAAAATCATAGTACAATTAATATATGTATTTTGTATAAAATACACTGAATGAAACTATTAGAAAGGGCGTAACTGTGAAACAGATTTTAATCTTTGCAGGTACCACGGAAGGTCGTCAATTGATTGAACGGTTATGCCAATATCACATTCAAATTCACGCATGTGTCGCCACAGAATACGGAAAAGAAGTACTCCCTCATAGCAAACAGATTACCATTCACGCAGCGTATGGATTCTGCACAAATGGAAGATTTCTTATCTGCACATGCATTCGACTGCGTCGTTGATGCTACCACCCTTATGCAGTGGAAGTCACAAATATTCAATCTGCCTGTACAAATAAATCTGTTCCCTATTTACGCTTGCTGAGAGAAAACAGTGAATATGAAAACTGCGTGTTTGTATCCAATACGCAGGAATGTATTTCTTACTTAAACCAAACAAGCGGAGCTGTACTGCTTACAACAGGCGAGTAAAGAATTGGTAGCTTACACGAATGTTGAACATTTTAAGGAACGCTTATACGCTCGCGTTCTTCCTATGACGTCTGTTGTAGAACAATGCATTGCATTGGGATTTCAAAGGCAAACATTTGATTTGTATGCGGACCGTTTACGGTTGAGTTAAATCAGGCTCTTTTAAAGCAAATTAACGCTAAATATATGGTCACAAAGATTCCGGCAGCAACGGCGGTTTGGACGAAAAACTGGAGGCGGCAAAAAAGCAAATGCCATTCCCATTGTGATTGGTCGTCCAACGCAAGAGACAGGTTATTCCCTTGAACGAGTTGATTCAAACATTGGTGCAGGATTTTACCTTGCAGAAAAAGAAAAAGATGTGATTCCCTATTTTCCTTTTTCTGCAATATAAAACAAACAAATTTTGGTTGTGGGCGGCGGTGTCATTGCACAGCGCCGTATTCAAACACTGTTGCGTTTTGGATGTCAAATTACCATGATAACCCCTGAATGTACAGATATATTAAGACAACATGCGGAACAAACGCATTACAGCTTGTTTCCGTACATATCAAGCAGACGATTGTGCTTCTTTTGATATCGTCCTGGCCGCTACCAGCGACCACATGTCAATGAAGCGATTGTAATGGAATGTAAACACACCATATTCCTGTCAATGCGTGCCATTGCAAAGAATTATGTGATTTTTACTTTCCCGCTGTCGTGCAACAGGACAATGTCGTCATTGGCGTTACATCCAGCGGCGTTCAACACAAACAAGCCGGTCGTATTGCCCAGCGTATTGACCATATAAAAACACAACTTTTAGAGGAAGGAGGCAGTTATCATGAATAAACGTATTGTCCGTATCGGCAGTCGTGACAGCAAACTTGCCGTTATGCAAACAGAACTGATGATACATGCGGTTACAAAATATCATCCTGAAATTCAGTTTGAACTGGTTACCATGAAAACAACAGGTGATATCATTTTAAATCAAACACTGGATAAAATCGGCGGCAAAGGTCTGTTTGTGAAAGAACTTGATATAGCATTAGCTGAAGGTCGCATTGACTGCTGTGTCCACAGCCTGAAAGATATGCCTATGGAAGAAAACCCTGACTTTCCCATTACCGCACTTCCAAAACGAGGCGACCCCAGGGACGTATTGGTGTTACCCCAAATGCAGCACTTTGAAAATATAACTGCCCAAATAGGTTCCTCCAGCTTTCGCAGACAAATACAACTGAAAAGCTGTTTCCTTCCCCATTGCTTGCCTGTACGAGGCAATATCATTACCAGATTGCAAAACTGGATTGCGGAGAATTTTCTTCTTTGGTATTGGCAGGCGCAGGATTACAGCGTGGGATTATCTGAACGCATCAGCCGCTATTTTTCCACAGACGAAATGATTCCTGCGGCAGGACAAGGTATTTTGGCTGTACAGAGCCGTAAGAATGAAGATGTTTCTTCTGTCTTGTATTCACAATAAAGAAAGCGAATATGCTGCCTTAGCGGAACGTGCTTTTGTCCGTACATTAGACGGAGGTTGTTCCTCCCCCATTGCTGCATATGCACAGATACATGGAACAGAATTAAAGTTAACGGGATTATATGCAAAAGAACATCAATGGGAATATATAATTGATTCTGTCATAGGGAATACAGACAACGCTGTACAGCTTGGAGAACAGCTGGCACAAACAATGAAAGGCAGGCTCTAATCATATGAAACAAGGAAAAGTATGGTTGGTAGGCGCAGGTCCAGGAGATATGGGACTGTTAACGCTGAAAGGAAAAGAGGTATTGGAGCAGGCAGACGTTGTGTTATACGATAAACTGGTTGGAACAGGCATTTTAAATATGATTCCGGACTCTGCTCAAAAATTAATGTAGGCAAATGTGCAGGCAATCATACCATGCCGCAAGCAGAAATCAATCTGCTATTGTTAAGTGAAGCGCAAAAGGAAATCATGTGGTTCGACTAAAAGGCGGAGACCCCTTTTGTTCGGCCGTGGCGGAGAGGAATTGGAATTACTGGAAAAACACCATATTCCCTTTGAAGTAGTTCCCGGCGTAACCTCTGCCGTTTCTGTTCCTGCTTATGCAGGTATTCCCGTTACTCACCGTAATTTTGCTTCTTCTGTCCATATCATCACAGGACATAAAAAAGCTGATGAAAACGATGCTTTGGATTTTACTGCCTTATCCCAACTGGAAGGTACGCTTGTATTTCTCATGGGAGTCAGTGCTCTTGACAATATTTGCAGTGGTTTGGTGCAAGCAGGAAAATCAACTGATACGCCTGCCGCAATTTTGGAACAAGGTACCACTGCTCATCAAAGGCGTATTGTTGCTGATTTAAAAACACTGCCTGAAAAAGCAAAGCAAGCAAATATTCAAACACCGGCTATCATTGTAGTGGGAACTGTCTGCACCCTTGCAGAGCAGTTTGCATGGGCCGAAAAACGTCCTTTGGGACAAAGCCGCATCATTGTAACAAGACCGCGTCAGCTGATTTCCTCCTTCCAAAACTGCGTTGATTTGGGCGCGGATGTCATAGAATTGCCTGCAATCCGAACAGAAGAAATTGCGGAAAACCCTGCATTGACCATCAATTACAACATCTGCCAAGTACACTGGCTGGTATTTACCAGTGCTGCCGGTGTAACTGTTTTCAGCGCTTAAAAGCGCAACACATAGATATTCGCACGTTAGCACATTTAAAATTTGCCGCTATCGGACGTGCGACTCAAAAGGCAATTGAAGCATACGGCATTTTACTGACTATATACGTGAGATATACCATGCAGAGGCGCTTGCGCAGGGACTTGTCAAACACGTAAAGCAGGAAACCGTACTGCTGCCCCGAGCCATGGAAGGAACCCTTGTTTGACCGAAATACTGGAAAATCACAATATTTTATATTGATTTACCAGTCTATCGCACGGTTTATAAAACGCCTGTTCCCCTGTTCTTTAGAGAATGTAGATGCCGTGGCATTTTACAAGTGCGTCTATGAGAGGATTTTGCAATGCCAAAAATCAATCGTTTACATCTGCGTGCTTATTGTATTGGAAATCAAACCGCCGATGAGGCTAAAAATTCGGATTTGCAAATTGTATCATAGCAAAAGAAGCCGCTATTGACAGTCTTGTACAAATCATCGTAGAAACTGAAACAGCAAAAGGAGCGTAACTGATATGGATTTATTGGAAAGAAGCCGACGTTTGAGAGGCACCTATATTGAGAGAACTGGTGCGTGAAACACGCTGTTCCAAATCATCTCTGGTTTATCCCATGTTTGTAAAAGAAGGAACCAATATCAAAGAAGAAATTCCTTCATGCAGGGCAATATCGTTATTCTCCTGATACCTTATTGTTTGAATTGGAACACCTTTCAAACATAGGTATTAGCAGTGTCATGTTGTTTGGCATTCCAAATCATAAAGATGCTTATGCTTCAGGCGCTTATGCGCAAGACGGTGTCATTCAAACCGCTTTACAGCTTGCAAAAAAAGAATTCCCAAACTTGTATTATATTACTGACGTTTGCTTATGCGAATATACCTCTCACGGTCATTGCGGAATGCTCTGCGGTGAAACCGTAGATAACGACAGCACTACCCGTACTGGCAAAACAGCTTTGTCCCATGTACAAGCAGGCGCCGATATGGTAGCGCCTTCCGATATGATGGACGGACGTATTTTAGCACTGCGCCATGAGCTGGACAAACACGGCTATACCAACACGCCTATTATGTCTTATGCCGTAAAATACGCTTCTGCGTTCTACGGACCATTTCGTGACGCAGCAGGCTCCGCTCCTACATTCGGCGACAGAAAGACCTATCAGATGGATTACCATAATAGAAAGGAAGCTCTCAAAAGCAGAACAGGACATTGCTCAAGGAGCTGACATCATTATGGTAAAACCGGCTATGTCTTACTTGGACATGTGCGTGAGACAGCCAATCAATTCCATGTTCCTGTTGCCGCTTACAGTGTCAGCGGCGAATACGCTATGATTGAGGCTGCCGCAAATGCAGGTCTGGTAGACAGAGGCCATGATTTGCGAAACAGCCGTTGGCATTTATCGATGCAGGTGCAAATATTTTGATTTCTTACCATGCAAAAGAACTGGCAAAATTTATGGACGAAGGGAGAATTGGATGATGACGCGTTCAGAACAACTATTTGCTTTGGCGCAGCAATTGATTCCGGCGGTGTAAACAGTCCTGTACGCGCATTCGGCAGTGTGGGCGGTACTTCCTCGTTTTCAGGAAGCAAAGGGCTCTTCCATAAAAGATGTGGACGGAAACCAATACATTGATTTTGTTGGTCATGGGGACCAATGATTTTAGGACACAATCATCCCGAGATATGCAACGCTGTGATAGAAGCAGCAAAAGATTGAGCTTTGGCGCGGCAACGGAATTGGAAGTACAAATGGCTGATTTAATTACTTCTATCGTCCCGTCGATTGAAATGGTACGTATGGTAAATTCAGGAACGGAAGCAGTCATGAGTGCTATTCGTGCCGCACGCGGTTATACCAAAAGATAAGATTATCAAGTTCGCAGGATGTTACCACGGTCATTCAGATGCCATGCTGGTAAAAGCAGGTTCGGGTGTGATGACAGCAGGAATTCCTGACAGTGCAGGTGTACCTGCAGGCGCGCAGGATACGTTAACCGCAATTTATAACAATATCGACAGTGTTCGTGAATTATTTGAAGCGTATCCCAACGAAATTGCCGCTGTTATCATAGAACCTGTTGCGGCAAATATGGGTGTTGTATGTCCGCAGGCTGACTTGCTGCGCGCTATGTGACCAATATCATTCCGTACTCATCTTTGATGAAGTGATTACAGGTTTCCGTTTGGGAATTGACGGTGCCCAAGGCTGGTTCCAAGTGACTCCTGACCTTACTACCTACGGAAAAATTATTGGCGCAGGCATGCCTGTGGGCGCATACGGAGGAAAACGTGAAATTATGGAGACCGTTTCCCCTGTCGGTCCTGTTTATCAGGCAGGTACATTAAGCGGCAATCCTGTTGCCATGGCGGCAGGTATCACCCAGCTCACCATATTAAAAGAAAACCCTCAAATATATCAACATATCAACCATCTGGGTGTTATATTGCGAGACGGTTTTCAGTCTATTTTAGAAGAAGCCGGGCTTCCCTTTACAGTAAACGGTATTGGCTCTTTAAACTGTTTGTTCTTTACAAAACAATCGGTGAACGATTATACATCGGCAAAACAGCAGACACTTCTCTGTATGCCAAATACTTTCAATATATGTTACATCACGGTATTTATCTTGCTCCTGCTCAATTTGAAGCAATGTTTATTTCCAACGCTCACACAGAACAAGAAATCAATACTGTATTATCCGTTGCAAACGACTTTTTCGCAATGAGATATAACCCACAAACAGGAGGTTATCACGTATGAAACAAATTACTTGTATCGGCATCGGTCTTGGCAATCCGGATACCCTTACCATTGCCGCGAAACACGCAATTGAATCCTGCGATTTGCTCATTGGCGCCTCGCGGATGCTGGCTTGCTTTCACATGTGACTTGCAGTACGTTTGCTTCCTGTAAAACAAATGAAATTTGTGATTATATTTTACAGCATCCTGAATTTCAAAACATAGGTCTTTTATTTTCAGGCACCGGCGATTTTACCAATGAATTCAAACAGTGGTTCAAGAATACGAAATATCTGCGGAATCAATCTTTCTTCTTTATTGCCAAACTGCAAATTCCTGGGACGATATCGCAATCATCAGCCTGCACTGGAAGAGAAACTCCCTGGATTTCCACTGTGCGCACCAATCCAAAAACTTTTATTAACAGGCGGGGCTTATTCTGTGGAAAACATCTGCAAAGAGCTTTGTTTATATCAAATGCGGGACGCAGTTGACTTTAGTAAAGAATCCTATGAAAACGAATCCATTGTCAGCGGCACCGCTGAAACTTTGGCAAAGCAGTCATTTCCTGCTTTAAGCGTAATGTTAATCGAACATACAAATTCACAGTCCAAAATTGTAACTCATGGTTTGCCTGACAGGTATCTTTATTCGTATGTCCCATGACCAAAGAAGCGGAAACGTCTTCTTCCAAACTGCAAATTGGAACCTCATTGATATTGTGTACGACATTGGTGCCGGTACCGGTTCCGTTGCGGTTGAAATTGCCTGCAAATTCCACGGCTGTGTATATGCGGTTGAAAAGAATCCTGAAACTTGCCTGCTGGAGCAAAACAAAGCTCAATTAGGTGCTGACTGAACATTGTCCGGGCATTATGCGGACATCTAAAAAAGAACTTCCCTCCCAATAAAGTATTCATAGGCGGCTCATCGGGCAATATGAAAGAGATTTTATCCTTACTTTTGGAAAAAATCCTGATGTTCGCATTGTCATAACCGCTATTTCTATTGAAACATTAACAGAATCCATGACCTGTTGCAAAGAGTTGGAACTTCCTGTTTTGGATATTACACAAAGCCTGCATCTCGAAAGCAAAACATATGGGCGGTACCATATGATGATGGGTCAAAATCCCGTTTACATCATAACCGCACAGCGCGTACATATAAGGGTACCATGCAATTACCACGAATTTATTCACAGCAGCAGTCAGGCAGTAAAACCACCGTAACCTGCCGGCATTTTACCAAGCGCTTATCAACCCGGACAATCCGTTTCTTCTTTAAAATGCGGACCTGACTATGTGGACCCTATGTTTCACAGCAAAGTCATTGGAAAAAAGCAAGAAATCTTGACCATTTATGATGACAGAACTGGTGATGAAACATTTGCTTTGTAAAACAGCCATCATACTGATATTTCCATTATAGAAGGCGTAATGGGTTATTACGACGGTCTTGGAGAACTTAACACCACTGATGCCAGTACGTATTGGAAAATCTGATTTTCCATATTAGAAAGTCACTCTTTCCTATTAGATGTTAAAAAGGAAAATATATTTTGCTTTTTTATTGTATTAATGGAAATTTAAATATTCCTTTGTGGAAAATCAAATTATACTTTTTCACCGATATATAGAAAGTCAAATTTGCCTAAATAGAATGTTTATGGAAAATAAGAAAGTACTCAAATTAACCGATTTTCAAAAAAACGAAGAAAACCCTTTATGAAACAAACAATTGAAGGGATTGAAAATCACGTTGTTAAGAAATACAAAGTAGTACGGGAAGTGATAAAAAAGCTGTAGTTGCTGTTGCTGATACAGATACAGGAGAAGTATTCAAAACCTCGTTTATCCGACAAATAGAAGTAGATGAAGAGCAATTTGCAAAACTATACCTTGCGAATTTTGCCGCTTTTTTCAATCTATCACAATCAGCTATTCGGGTTTTCGGGTATATTCTAACTTGCATGAAGCCTAAGAATGATATGATAATTTTCGATAGGCGAAAATGCTTAGAATACACCAATACAAATCAGACAAAGCCATATACAAAGGATTGGCAGAGCTCGTACAAAGTGAAATCATAGCAAGAGGTCCAAACGAATATAATTGGTTCATTAATCCGTTGATTGTCTTTAATGGGGATAGGGTTTCATTTACAAAAACATACGTTCGGAAAAAGACTTTAGCTGCCCAAAAGAAAGAAGAAGCAGAGAAACGACAGTTATCACTTGGTTTTGATGAACTGTAACACTCCATTGAGTGAAGCTGCCGTTTGGTCGCTCCCCCTTTGGGGGCGGGGGGGGATAGATAAAGTTCCTCTATGTAAAGTTATAATGGGGGATGAAAGGCAAGGTTCGCTAACCTTACCCCGATTGTTTATGCTTCCCAGCATTCAATCTATCCCCGTTTATGGGTTTCTCTTTCACCCTACAAAGATAACCTCATGGGGGAAAAATGTCCAAGAATATGGGGTAAAAACTATCAAGTCGGTAGAAAATAAGTATCTTTGAAGTACATTTTTAGTAGAGGTACTGGTATGCCTAGACGAAGCAGATAGGCAAAAATAAAGCCGCTGGGGATGTCGGATGTCCGTCAATTAACTCCAGCGGCTTGTATTTTGGTTAACTCTCCCGTATCGGTCAGCTACCGTTTGGTCAGCAACAAAGGTAGTACTTTATTGTCGCAAATCCAAATGTTTTCCCCTTTATTTGTGCATTTACAAAACATTCACTAACTTCGCACCTATGCAGTATGGTGATAGCACACTAGCACCCTAAAGGGTACGTGTGTAAGGGGACAAGCCCCCTTAACCCCCTGTCAGCCGGCTGTCACCGGCTGTTATCGATTGTCACAAAAATGTTAACTTATGGGAGCAACAAGTATTCATGTACAAGCAGTGAAGCCGGGGAGCGAGATTCACAACTTTAGGGAAAAAGAGTTGGACTATGTTCGTCCGGAACTTAGTCATTTGAATGAAAGCTGGGTTGGAGATAGCATCTCCCATCGGCTGGAGAGTGCGAAACAGAGATATTTCGATACGGTTGGGCAGAAGATGCAGACTAAAGCAGCACCCATACGGGAGGGGGTAATAGTAATCAAGCAAGAAACCACCATGCAGGAACTCCAGCAATTCGCTGCGGTCTGCAAGGAACGTTTCGGTATTGAAGCGTTTCAAATCCATATACACAAGGACGAAGGATACATGAACGCAAAGCAATGGACACCTAACCTTCACGCCCATGTAGTTTTCGATTGGACGCAGCCGAACGGGAAGAGTGTGCGTTTATCGCGTGATGACATGGCAGAACTCAAACCATAGCATCTGAAGCACTGGGCATGGAACGTGGTGTTTCTTCTGATCGCAAACACTTATCGGCTATACAGTACAAGACCGAATGTGCGAAAGAACAGCTTCAGGAACTATCAACGATATATCCAGTGCGTTAGACAAGCACAAGGACGTGCAAAACCAGCTTCTTCAGCTTCAGAAAGAACTACGTTCCATTGAAACAAAGAAAAACGTCAAAACTCATTTCTAAGGCTTCAGAGAAGTTTACGGCTTGATAGGAAAACGGTTAACGATAGGGAAAAGATGCCTTAAAAGCCAAAATAAAGGCTTTGGGGAAAATGAACAGCTATCCGATAGACTGGGAAGGCTATACTTGAAAAGAGCAGAAACGGCACAAAGGTATTCAAAGCCGAGGAACGACAAGGGTATTATAGACAGCAAATGGACAATGCAAGGACAACCAGTAACCGACTAAGAACGGAGAACCAAGAACTAAAGACCGAAACCAAGGAATTGAAAAAAGAACTTGGTAAGATGAAAGACTTGTTCAATTCCGAACAACTGGAGGCTTTAAGGCATCATTTCCCAAACATATCAAAGCTATGGAAGGGAAAGACCTACTCAAGCAAATCACCAGAAGCAGAGGTTTCGGCATGGGTATGTAACCCCCCAAAGGAGCGACCAAACGGCAGCTTCACTCAATGGAGTGTTACGCCGTTCGGGTTCGGAAGAAATTTTGCAGGGTTCGAAAAACGGTTGTGTGCTTATTCGAAAAAAAGTTTATGGTGTGGGCGCTCGTCAGGACGGTGGTCCCGCCCTTGCCGCTGGCGCTCCCCGACCGATGATTTTTTAAGTAGTTGATTATATGCCGTTTTTAGGGTATAATAAGAACTTAAGAAATAGAATAAGTTAAGTAGTTGATACTCAATATAA
>SCPN01000406.1_pt1 | contig 31293 bp, 51 predicted proteins | sample 6106831 | NCBI WGS metagenome assembly SCPN01 (sample SAMN10720447, study PRJNA508395) | human gut metagenome | isolation source: Participant 1, 0 month
TATAATTGGTCACCATTAACGGCCGTAACAACAGCAGTAGTGCCCATACCTGCAAGACGTTCTTCATGAGCTACGCGATTGGCTATACGTTCATTGGCATGAATAATAGCATCACATAAATCTTGTTGCCCCACTGTTTTAAGGGAGGCCAAATACTCTTTAATTTCATCAACAGCATAGGTACTAGCGATTTCACCGCCACTATATCCACCCATACCATCAGTGACAGCACAAATAGGACCGTCTATAAAAAATCGATCTTCATTGCGCTGACGCACAAGTCCAATTTTACTTAAACCAACAAAATTATTCATGATTCTCCTTTTTCCGACCATGAGCTGCTTTTAATTGCCCACATGCGGCTTGGATAGCATCGCCCATCTCTTTTCGTACCGTTACAGATACGCCATAGGAAGCAACGATGTCTTTAAATGTATTCATATTTGTAATAGATGGTTTATATAATTCTATATGTTCATTGCCAGTAACAGGTATTAAGTTAACATGGCAATTTGGGAAATCTTTACAGATTTTCCCCAATGCATGAGCCTCCTCCATAGATGCATTTACTGAATCTATAAGAATATACTCAAAGGTGATACGACGTTGTCGTATCATAATAATATTTTACCGCATCTAAGACTTCCGTCAATTCATAACGAGCCCCAACTGGCATAATACTACGACGCACTTCATTATTTGTAGCGTGTAATGAAAGAGCCAAAGTTATAGGCAAACCTTCATCAGCTAATTTATAAATATTAGGAACCCAACCACAAGTGGAAATAGTCATCTTACGATAACTAATATTACAAATCATAGGATCATGTAATAGTTGCAGTGACTGCAAAACATTATCATAGTTTTGTAATGGTTCCCCTGCCCCCATAACTACAACAGAGTGGATTTGCTCTTTTGTAAGAGCTCCGAAAATAACGACTTGTCCAATGATTTCAGACACTGTTAAATCACGATATAAACCACCTTGTGTAGAGGCGCAGAACACACAGCCCATGGCACAGCCAACTTGAGAAGAAACACATACAGAGTATCCATAATGTTGCTCCATTAAAACGGCTTCTACCCGGCTTTGATCTGTCATTTCAACAAGGATTTTACGAGTCTTCCCATCTGGAGATACAGACTCCGTAATTAATGTAGGCAAAGAGATAATACAATTATCACTTAACCATTGACGCAATTCTTTTGGGAATTGTGTCATTTCTTGAAAATCGAACACATATCTATGATAAATATAGTCTATTAACTGTTTCGCTCGAAACTTTTGTATATTATGGGTCTTAAAGATAGATTGTAACTCTTCTAAAGACTTACCCAATAATTCTATCATGGTACTCCATTTCTATTATTATGATATGCGTTTTACACGAGCCATAAAGAATCCATCCATCTGATCTCGTGGCGGATATGTTGTAATCATACCCTCTACAGCTTGTGGCAACCCATCAAATGATACAGGATCAATGATAAAGTTCTTATGAGTTGCTAGGAATTTTTCTAGTACATCCTCATTTTCCTCCACTATTGATAGTACAAGTAGAGTATACTAAATATCCATCAACTTTAACCATTTCAGCAGCTTTTTCTAATATTTCAAGCTGTAATGGAGGTAAATCAGTAAGTAAAGATTGTGTTTTACGCCAACGCATATCCAATTTTTTTTGTAATATGCCAAGTCCAGAACACGGTGCATCTACTAAGACGCGATCGAATTGTCCTTTCCAATTACCGGGTAAATAACGACCGTCTTGTAGCTTAGTTGAAACTATGGATACTCCAAGTCGTTCAGCATTTTGATTCATAAGCTCTAATTTGTGATCGTATATATCACAACTCATAATAGCACCCGTATTATTCATGAGACTTGCCATATGCATAGACTTACCCCCTGGTGCAGCACAACAATCTAATATGCGCTCTCCTGGCTGAGGATCAACTACATGAGCAACTAACATAGAGGCTTTATCCATAAAGGTAATATGACCTTCCATAACAGGTTTTGCTTTTTCCAAGTGCCCTTGATGTGCATCAATATAAACTACTTGAATCTCATTGTCCTGTTCAACAGTCCAACCTAAATCTCTGTAGTTCTTTTAAACAATCCTCAATAGATACTTTTACAGTATTTATACGTGCTGTCAAACGAGGTTGTTCATTAAACCAAGCACAAAGATCTATAGTCTTATCCTTCCCCATTTCATTTATCCATAAATTAACTAACCATAAAGGTTGATTATAAATGAAAGAAATTTCTTCAGCCTCAGACTTAGCAAGTTCTCCAATAGAAATACTATCACTTTCACGTAATACTGAACGTAATACGGCATTTACAAAGCCAGATAATCCTCTAGTTAACTTTTTTGCCAGTTTTACAGATTCATTGACTGCTGCACTTTCAGGAACTTTATCCATATAGATAATTTGATAAATGCCAAGTCTAAGAATTTCTACAACCATGGATGATAATTTCTTTAATGGTCTTTTGGCGAAATGAACAATAATGGCATCTAAATAATTTTTTCTACGGATGACACCATAGACCAACTCCGTGAAAAATCTTCGATCTAAATCGGATAAATGATATTTTTGTAAATACTCTTGTAACTTGATATTGGCATAAGCACCATTACGATTAATATCACTCAAAGCTTTCACTGCGAGCAATCGAATATTTAGTTGTTGATTCGTTTTAACTTCAGTCATCGTTTTTCCTACCAATTAATTGTTCAACTGCGGCGCGAACACGTTTAGGATCTACTGTAGTATTGCAACAAGGTCCATTAGGTCTTTCATTTAAAACGCCAATGACAGGTATCGGAAATACATCAGCCATACCACTTGCTAAATCACGTTCACAAGCAATAGCTACAATAGCCTTTGGTCGTGCTTCTTTTACCTTCATTCGCGCTAATGTACCACCTGTTACCACTATAAATTGACAGCCATACTCTTTAGCAATTTGCAATAAACTTCCAACTTGGCATCTACCACATTGCTTACAATTGTATACACGTCATGTGTAACCTTATGAACACATGAACTTTCCTGTAAACAATGAGGTGTTAATAACAATATACGTTCTGGATCAACTGTATACATATCAAGCATCACTAGATGATTAATCAAATCAATCATAGACTGACGCAATTGATCCTTAGTAACCCCTCTCACTTTACCAATCAATAGGGACACTGGAAACAGTCCATATATAAACTGGTTAGCAAGCCTTAAAACAATAGGATGTAACCGTAGTATACCAAAACTAGCAATAATCAAAGATGCGCACAATAACCATATAACACAAATGCATACAGAAAAAAACGACTGTACTTATTATGGGTGCAATAGGATGTAATTGTGAAAGCCCCGGCTCTAACACATACATTAGAAATCCGATTATTGCTGTAATTAAAGTACATGTAATTGATGACAATATCAGGTATAACGGATACGTTTCGTACTGCTTATATTGAGTCTCCAAAAACGATACCTTCCTTAATCTGATGTCCATTAATAAAATCAATAGCAGAAATACGTTTTTTATTTTCTGGCTGGACCTCTGTCAATAGAATTATATTTCCATCACCACAATATACACCTAAACCGGCTATTTTAGATACGATTGTACCAGGTATAGTTGTGGCTGATATAGCAATTGATACATGTTTACCATGGATATCTATCAAACCGTGAGTCGTATCATTTGGAACCACTTCACCAGACCATACTTTTAAACGTTTTCCATCGAGGTACGTATAACATCCAGGAGCTGGATTAAGACCTCTAATAAGATTTACAATTTCATGGGCTGACTTAGACCAGTCTATGTGCCCCATTTCCTTTGTAATCTTAGCAGTATGTGTAGCCATTGTATCATCTTGTGGCGTAGCCTTAATTTCTCCCCATTAACCCAACGAGTTAATACGGGAACAATAGTTTCGCCACCAAGCACCGCCATACGTTCAAATAATTGACCTGTTGTTTCACTAGGTAAAATATCGGTCTCCACGATATCAATAATATCGCCTGTATCAAGGCCATCATCCATATGCATAATTGTAACACCTGTCTTAGTATCACCATTTAAAATAGCATAGTGAATCGGCGCAGCCCCTCTATACTTAGGTAAGATAGATGCATGTACGTTAATACATCCATATTGTGGTAAACGAATAAGCCATGGCGGTAAAATTTTACCGTATGCAATAACTACTACTACGTCGGGATTTAGAGCTTCTAGTTCTGCTTGTACTTGTTCATCACGTAATGTTACCGGTTGGAATACAGGTAAATTATGATTTAAAGCTGCCACTTTTACAGGTGGCATTTGAACTTGTTTACCGCGACCTTTTTGTTTATCTGGCTGACAGTATACACCAACAATAGAGTGACCAGCCTTTATTAATGCTTCCAAAGTAGGAACAGAAAAATCAGGCGTCCCCATAAATACGACGCGCAATTGTTTTTGATTAGACAATTTCTTTCTCCTCTGGGTGATCAGTAATCAATCGTAAGTTAGTTGCTTTTTCAATAAACAAATGACCTTCTAAATGATCAATCTCATGTTGAAAAATACGCGCTAAAAATCCTTCTGCTTTAATTGTTACCTTTTTATTATGAGGGTCCATACCTTTAACGGTAATTTTGTCGAATCTTTCCACATCGCCAAAATACCCTGGTACACTTAAACAACCCTCTGGACCCACTTGAGATCCCTCAGCATGCGTAATTTCAGGATTAATCAATGCAATGAGACCACTACCGGCATGATCATCTACGACGATAATTCGTTTTGACACCGCTACTTGAGGTGCAGCAAGTCCAACGCCCTCAGTCTCATACATTGTTTCCGCCATATCATCGATAAGGGCTCTAAGTTTTTTATTAACATGTTCTACAGGTTCCGCAATTTGTTTTAAAACGGGGTGACCTGCTTTTCACAACATCTAATACTGCCATTTATACTCCTATGCTAAACAGGATCTACATCAATCAAAAGTCCTTCTTGTGTGAAGATCCATGAATTATATATATATTCTTTTAAATTTGATAAGTCAGTACCTCGAATCATAATCGCTAAACGATACATATCCCGTACTTTTTTGATACTTGCTTCATAAGGTCCATTAATGAGAATATCGGTATCACCTTTATGGACCTCTAAATCGCTTACAATACGATTAGCTATGGCCTCTAAGGTCTCCATATTTTGATGACGCACTACCATGTGAATCATCTCTCTAAACGGAGGATATCCTAATGCTTTACGATTTTGAATTTCTTCATTGTAAAAGCCTACATAATCATGAGCCTTACTCTTTATTATAGCATAATTTAACGGATTATATGTTTGTATTACTACACTGCCCGGTTTATCACCACGACCAGCCCTGCCAGATGTCTGTGTAAGTAAATCAAAAGTTCTTTCAGATGCGGAATATACAGGAATATTTAAAACTGAATCGGCTGTTAAAATACCAACAGCTGTTACATCTTTAAAGTCATGACCTTTTGATACCATTTGGGTCCCCAATAAAATATCATATTTATGGGCTCCAAAGTCATGTAAAATATCTTCTGCTAATTGTTTATTTTTTGTTACATCTTGATCAAGTCGAGCAATACGAGCAGACTTAAAGTGTCGTCGCAATTCTTCTTCTACCTTTTGTGTACCTGATCCAAAGAATTTAATGCGTTGACTATTACACTTTGGACAGACCGTAGGAATCGGTTCATGATGTTCACAATAATGGCACCGTAATTCTTCACCTGCTTGGTGATACACCATAGCTACATCACAATGAGGACACATAATAGTTTTCCCGCAATCGCGACACATTACAAAGGTACTATAACCACGTCTGTTCAATAGAATAATCATTTGGTTATGTTCATTCAATGTTTTTTGAATTAAGCTACTCATAGCATCAGAAAAAACAGAATAGTTGCCATGAAGAATTTCTTCCTTCATGTCCACAATAGTTACTTTTGGCATTGGTTGTTCAAAAATACGATGTGGTAATTCAAGCAACTGATACTCCCCTTGCTTAGCTTTGTAATAGGAGGTTACAGATGGTGTTGCAGAACCTAGTATTACAGGACAACCATGTGCTTCCCCACGCCATAATGCAACATTTCTAGCATGGTAACGAACCATGTCCTCTTGCTTATAAGAAGTATCATGCTCTTCATCTACTACGATAAGTCCAATGTCCTCAGCTGGAGCAAATACTGCTGATCGTGCACCAATGATAATATGACTATCCTTGCGACGTAAACGCTCCCAGTTATTATTGCGTTGTTGAACTGTTAACTTACTATGAAATACTACAACTTCATCACCAAAGGTTTCTACAAAACGACGCACTATCTGATCTGTCAAAATAATTTCTGGAACCAAAATAATAGCAGTTTTATCTTGGCTAATACATTTTGCCGTAGCTTTTAAATACAATTGGGTTTTTCCACTACCTGTTACGCCATGCAACAAAAAGGTTTTATGCTGATATGTATTCATCACCACTTGTATCGGTTCATACACAGCTTGTTGTGCATCAGTTAATGGAATATTTACTTCTTCTGTAAATAGTTCATCAAAAGAGGTTTTTGTAGCTTTAAATCTAGATTCAATAGTAATCCCCTTAGCTTCACTAACTTGTTTAATGACCATTCGAGAAAAACCTTTAGCCAATAATAAAGCTTTTGATGCGCCCCCTACTTCAAGTAAATATTTGGCCAATTCCCGTTGTTTCTTTTTTCGCTCACTAAATTGTTCTACCGTAAAAGTAGGTGTAACCACAAGCCATTCTTCCTTAGGCGCCTCATAAGATTTTAGAGTTTTATTAACTGTAAATAAACGCAATGCATCGCCATAGGAGAATAAATAATATTCATTTAAACGACGGGCGGTATCCATCATTTCAGGTGTAAACCAAGGTTCATTGTCTAATACTTGAACAATATTTCGCAATTTAAATTCAGGAGGTTCTAATAATTCTTCATAACCAATCAGAATTCCCTCTTCACGACTATTTCCTAAAGGAATGAGTACGCGTGTACCAGGTAAGACATTACCAAACTTTTCAGGCATTAAGTAGCTCAATGGTTTATGAAGTTGTTTAGCAGGTCTATTGATGATAACTTGTGCGACACGCATACATTATATCCTTTCATTTACTATAAAAGGTCTCAGTAGAAATTCTACTAAGACCTTTTGTATTATAAGCCAGCTTCAGCTTTTAAAATTGCTGCTTTGTCAGTACGCTCCCAAGGTAAATCAACATCAGTTCTACCAAAGTGACCATATGCTGCAGTTTTGCGATAATGAGGTTTTAACAAATCAAGCATTTCAATAATACCTGCTGGACGAAGGTCGAAATGTTTCTTAACGAGTTCTTGAATTTTAGTTTCCTCAATGCGACCTGTACCAAAAGTATCAACTAAAACGGATACAGGATGTGCAACACCAATAGCGTAAGCAACTTGTACTTCACACTTATCAGCAAGGCCTGCTGCTACAACATTTTTAGCTACATAACGAGCTGCATATGCTGCAGAGCGGTCAACCTTAGATGGATCCTTACCAGAGAAAGCACCGCCACCATGACGAGCCATACCGCCGTAAGTATCTACGATAATTTTGCGGCCTGTCAAGCCAGCATCACCATGAGGACCACCGATTACGAAACGGCCAGTTGGGTTAATGAAATATTTTGTATTTTCATCAACAAATTCAGCAGGCAATGCTGCATCGATAACAAAGCGTTTCAAGTCTGCTTTAATTTGTTCTTGCGTAACTTCAGGGCTATGTTGTGTAGAGATAACAATTGTATCAATACGTTTTGGTTTACCATCAACATATTCAACAGTAACTTGAGTTTTACCATCTGGACGAAGATATGTTAAAGTGCCATCTTTACGAACTTCTGTAAACGACGAGGATAAACGATGAGCCAAAGAAATAGGCATAGGCATTAGTTCAGGTGTTTCATTAGATGCATAACCAAACATCATACCTTGGTCACCAGCACCGATTTTATCAAGTGCTTCACCATTACCATCTTTAGATTCAAGAGCTTCATCAACGCCCATAGCAATATCAGCAGATTGTTCATCAATAGAAACTAGAACACCACAAGTATCGCAGTCAAAACCAAATTTAGCACGTGTATAACCGATATCTCGAACAGTATCACGTACGATGCGAGGAATATCCACATATGTGTTTGTAGAAATTTCGCCTACTACATGAACTAAACCAGTAGTAACTAAAGTTTCACAAGCTACACGAGCAGTTGGATCTTTTTCAATAATCGCATCCAAAACAGCATCAGAAATTTGGTCAGCTATTTTATCTGGATGGCCTTCAGTAACAGATTCAGAAGTAAAAAACATATGTTTTTCAGCCATTTTATCCTCCTAATACGAAAAAAAGCCTCTCATGTACTCATGAGAGACCCTCCCATCTAACGACATTTGTCATAGGAATTAGCACCTTTTCCTCTTGGAATGGTTGCTGTAGCTTCATAGGGCCTATCCCTCCACTACTCTTGATGAGTTACAGAAATATTATAGTGTATTTACATTGATAAAGCAAGTCATTATTACATATCTTTCTATCAATTACAAACTACAAACATAAGATTCTCTCATGTATCGTGTTATTTATTTTTTACTAATTCCACAACTTCTTTCATAATATTATGGGCCAATTCAGATTTTTTCATATTCGGCATTTCTTTTGGATCTTTATGAGGATATAAGAAGTATCCTTCATTTGTATCTACATTAAAGCCTGCATTAGATTTACTAACATCGTTTGCTACGAGCATATCTAAATTTTTTCTAGCAACCTTATCTTGACCGTATTTAATAACATGCTCAGTTTCTGCTGCAAAACCTACAAGAATTTGATGGTTCTTTTTAGCACCTAAACCTTGTAGTATATCTGGATTTTTAACAAGTTCTAATGTCATGGACTCCATTTTCTTTATTTTTTGTTCTGCCTTGTGAAGGACTCTAAAATCAGATACTGCTGCCGCCATGATAACCACATCTACCTTGTCATATTTAGATTCAACAGCATTTTGCATAGATAAAGCAGAGTCAACAGGAACAAAATCTACTCCACTAGGTACGGCTAAAGATGTGGGTGCACTGACCAAAATAACGTTAGCCCCCATCCGGGCTGCTTGCTCAGCAATAGCATACCCCATCTTTCCACTAGACCGATTACCAATATAACGAACAGGATCGATATTCTCTTGTGTACCACCGGCTGTAACAAGCACTGTAATACCTTCAAGTTCATTAGATTTGCACATCTGTGATTCAAGCCAATCTACAATAGCTTCAGGCTCTGGTAAACGCCCAACACCGGTAACCCCACAAGCAAGCCATCCTTCCGCAGGTTCCATAATATGGTAGCCAAGAGAACGTAAACCTTCCAAATTACGTTGAGTAATCGGATTGTTATACATTTCTGTATTCATAGCAGGACAAAGATATTTTGGAGCCTTAGTAGCCATTATTGTTGTTGTTAGCATATCATCTGCAATACCGGCATAGATTTTACCAATTACATTAGCCGTAGCTGGTATTACTACATACGCATCAGCCCATGTAGCCAATGCAATATGCTCCACATCCCATTGATGTACTTGTTCAAACATGTCGATAGCTACAGGATGTCCACTAATTTCACCAAATGTAAGAGGTGAAGCTATATGAGTGGAATTTTGAGTCATAACAACCTTTACTTCAGCACCTTTTTTACGAAGCCTGCTCACTACTTCAATTGCCTTATACGCAGCAATACCTGCAGATACAGCGACAATGATATGTTTTCCGCGCATGTTCTTCTCCTTTTAAAAATTCCTTGTATCAATGATACAAGGAATTGTTTGATCTTATTTAATGCCTTCTTTAGTACGTTTATACGTCACTTCACCTTCAGCAATTTCATAGAATGCCAAGGAAACAGGCTTGTCAGTTGCATGTGTAGATTCAGCTAAGCATGGTTCACCATCTGTTAGTTCACGAGCTCGTTTAGCTGCCAATGTTACCAAAGTGTATTTGCTATCTACTTGATTTTCCAATTTTTTCAATGGAGGTTTTACCATCATACTATCACTTCTCCTTAGACTCTTTATATTGTTTATAAATAAATTGAATTTGCTCTTTATTGCGACTAATCTTACAGGATTCAGCCCGTAAAATAGATGCAACCTTCTCTGATGCATCTGCAAGATCATCATTTACAACTATATAGTCATATCGATGGGCTAATGCCAATTCAGAACAAGCTAATGACAACCGTTTATCAATAACTTCTTTCGCATCTGTACCGCGATTATGTAAGCGCTCAGATAACTCAGTTAATGACGGTGGTACTATATAGATAAATACGGCATCACTAAAGCGTTCCTTAACTTGCATAGCACCTTGAATATCAATTTCTAATAGTACACTTTTACCATCATCCAATAAATCCATTACATGTTGCTTCGGTGTACCGTAGTAATTATCATATACCTTTGCATATTCTAAAAATGCATCTTCACTTAATAGAGTTTCAAACTCTTGTTTCGAACGAAAGAAGTAATTAACCCCTTCCACTTCACCAACACGAGGTGCCCGTGTGGTCATTGAAACAGAATATACTAAATTAGGCATTTCTTTTCGAATATTCGCACAAATCGTACCTTTACCTGCGCCAGATGGCCCGGATATAACGATTAATAATCCTCTGTCTGACATATGTACTCCTATGATTCTACTGTATCTTCGTCTACATCATATTGCACAAGTCGATGTGCTACGGTTTCTGGTTGAATTGCAGATAATACAATTTGACCACTATCCATAACTAATACAGCACGAGTCTTACGACCATATGTAGCATCAATGAGTAGGCCCTTGTCACGCGCATCTTGAACCATACGTTTTATCGGTGCAGATTCGGGACTAATAATAGCCATAACACGGTTAGCAGATACCATATTACCAAAGCCTATATTCAATAACTGAATACTCATTTATGGACCTCCTATTACTCTACATTCTGTACTTGTTCTCTAATTTTCTCTAACTCACATTTTAGTTGAACCACGAACTCTGTAATACTGGAATCCATAGCTTTGGAACCAATTGTATTCACTTCACGATTCATTTCTTGCAAAATAAAATCCACCTTACGACCAATTGAATTCTCATCTACAAGTGTGTTTTTTAATTGTACCACATGTGAGCTGAATCGGACAATCTCTTCCGTAATATCAGTCTTATCAGCCAATAAAGCAATTTCCTGCAAAAAACGATCTTCACTTATACTCGCCTCTAAAGACACTAAATATTCTTGAATTTTTCCCTTTATATGCTCACGATACGCATCTACAGCGCCGGCTTTATTCTCATCAATAATCTTGATTATATTTTCTAAAGTAGTGATACGAGACAACAAATCTTGTTCAATATGTTTACCTTCTACTGTACGCATTGTTATTAAGGCATCCAGTGCTTGGTTTGTAGATTCTTGTACTATTTCTGAAAGCACATCTTCTGCAATCGGAGTGTCTTGTTGTTGTATCCATTCATTAGAAATGGAATTGACCGCTTGTAAAGGCACTTTTTTAGGGTCATCATAAAACTCTTCTTGAACAAGCAATTCTTGTATCTGCTTTCTCAATACACTATTTATAGTAAAAGTTTTAGGTCTTTCCCCTGCATCCTGAATAGAAACAGATACTTCAACTTTACCACGGGTAATTCGATCTTGTACTAATCCACGAATAATACTTTCAAACGGGTTTATTTGCTTTGGACTACGTATAAATAAATCCAAGAAACGTGCATTGACGGACTTAATTTCTACCGTACAGGTAATGCCATCTTTGGTTGCCGTACCAGAACCAAAACCGGTCATACTTTTCATATGATATCCTCCTTAGCAGTTTTTATTATTGTACCACGAATTATACATTCCGTGTTTAAATACTAAGAATTATATGTGCATTATGTTATACTAAACTATACTTCTAAATAGAATTGAAAGGAGTACCATGAATTTAGACGGACTTACCATGTCTGTTCTCGCTAAAGAACTAAATGAGCGATTACAAACAGGTCAAATACAAAAATTATATCAAATAGATAAAACTACATTACTATTTAAAATTCGTGCACTTAACGAAGATCAAAGCTTGGTCATCACTGTTGGTGCAACCCCCGCAATGTATCTCAGTAAACCTATTCAAGATTTACCAAAAGAACCTAGTTCTCTATGTATGTTTCTTCGCAAACATATTGAAGGAAGCCGTATTGTAAAGGTTGAACAAATCAATGGGGACCGAATCATGTGTATCCAAACGGATAAGCTTGAAATGGATGGTTCTATTACGAGCACATTTATTTATGTAGAATTAATGGGCAAATATTCAAACTGTATTTTTGTGCAAGATGGAGTGATTTTAGAATCATTAATTCACGTATCACCTTTAATGAATCGTGAACGTTCTATAAGTCCTAAACTACACTATGAATTACCACCTAATGCTAATCGTGTAAGTTTAATGGATTTTGATTATGATGAAATCAAAAATTTACTTACCTCCTTCGGTGATGGCACTGTACAACAATCTATACGTGCCATCTTTAACGGTTTTGGTAAACCTTTGTTGGATGAAGTATTATTGACTGCAAATCTTAGCGGTAATGAGATCATAAGCGACTTAATTCCCACGCAAGTTGATGACTTAGCTAAGGCATTATATGAGTTAAAAATTAAGCTCAATGAAAGTAATGGTTTGCTTACTTTAATTAATGATAATAATAAAAAAGCACACGCCACTTTTATCCTACAAAATTATAAAGTCCTTAAAGAATATAGTACGATTTCAGAAGCCTTAGAAGAATCGATTCATAATACAAAATCCATTCACACTGCAGATAAAGAACTAGAAAAGATCTTAACAGCAGCCATAAAAAAAGAAGAAGTTCGTCATCAAAAGATTAAAGATGAATTAGATGACACCAATAAAATGGATACATATAAACTATATGGTGATATCTTAATGATTAATGCTCACTTACAAGTTCAATATGAACCTTCTATCCAATTACCAAATCTTCTTTCTGAAGATGGAGAATTATTAACAATTCCTCTAAAGCCAAATCTTACAATTGTAGAAAATGGTCAATGGTATTATAAGCTCTATACTAAATTAAAAAATCGTATGGTCAGTGGTGAATATCAACTTAATGCTAGTACTACAAAACTTGAATATCTCAAATCAATTTTATATAGTATTTCATTAGCCACTACCCGTGAAAGCTTAGAAGAAATTCGTAAAGAATGTATGGATGCAGGCATTATCAAAAAATCGAAGAAGCCATTATCATATAAATTAGGTAAATCAAATTACATTCATTTAACTATCGATGAAGGTGAAATATTTATTGGCCGTAACAATCAGCAAAATGAATATTTGACTCATCGATTTGCCAAACCAACAGATATTTGGTTCCATACACAAGATATACAAGGTTCCCATCCATATTAAGACTTAATGTAGATCCTGATGATATGATTTTATCTAAAGTTGCACAATATGCAGCGTACTTTAGTAAGGCACGTGAAACTAGCAAAGTTCCTGTAGATTATACGTACATTAAAAATATCAAAAGCCACCTGGGTCTCCCTTGGTTTTGTTATTTTAATACTCATCAAACAATGATCGTTGAGCCTAAAAAAGCCTGATAATTATAATGAATAAAAGCTGAAGGAAATCCTTCGCTTCTCTATATAATATTATTGGTTTTCTTCTGTACGTTGTTCAGTTTGTTTTCAAACTTTCACGATTTTGACGTAAGCTTTCCAATGTTTTCTCTAAGTTATTTTCTACATATTTAAGAACATCACCAGCATATTGGATGGAGCTGGATTTCAATTCCTCAGAGGATTGGTTAGCTGCATTGATAATTTGATTAGCTTGTTCTTGAGCTTGTTTAACTAGTTCACTTTCAGCAGTTAATTTAGCAATGTAGTCTTTAGCTTGATCAATCAAAGTTTCAGCTTGACGTTGAGCATCAGCTAGTACTTTATCTTTATCTGCTACAATACGACGAGACTCTTCAAGTTCCAATGGTAAAGACTCTTGAATAGAATCAATAATACGCATAATTTCGTCTTCCTCAACCATACGTTTTGTAGTCATAGGAATACGGCTGCTAGATTCAATAAGAACCTCTAAATCTTCTAATAATTTTTCTGTTTTCATACATTTCACCCCTATTTATTATGGACCGTATTAAAGCGTTCTTCAAGTTTTTCCTTAACATCATCCGGAACTAAACCATCTAGCTTACCGCCAAATTTTGCAAGTTCACGAATACCTGTGGAGCTGACGAAAGAGTATTTATTATTTGTCATAATAAATACAGTTTCAATATCATCATCCAAATATTTTGCAAACAACGCACGTTGAAATTCATATTCAAAGTCACTTAAAGCTCGCAATCCTCGAATGATTATAGTGGCATTCTTAGATTTAACATACTGGTTAAGTAGACCACCTGTACAATCAATTTCAACATTAGGAATATGTTTGACAGAATTTTGAATCATCTCAACCCGTTCTTCCATGGTAAATAAGGAATTTTTATTTGGGTTAGAGCTGACAGCAATGATTAATTTATCAACTAATCGACTGCCTCGTTCAAAAATATCAACATGTCCATTTGTTACTGGGTCAAAACTACCCGGACACACACCTATACGCACAGGTTTAGCTCCTTTCAGCAGTGTTTACAAAATAGGAAACCATCGTATAACCAAATTTCTGTTCTTTTATACATTTCCATGATTCAGGCAAGGTAAATGCCTCGTCCTTATGGTGCTCTAGTAATAAAACACCTTCGGGCTTTAATAAATCACAGTCTACAACCATATCTATGGTCTCTTGTATAAATCCATTTTCATATGGTGGATCAGAAAAAATATAATCGAACTGTCGTCCCATTATATAATTTTTTAATTGTGAAAGTTTCCTCGGAATGATTTCTAACCGATCCTCCACATGACAATGTTTGGCATTCTCCAAAATCAATTTTCCTGTTTTAAAGTCTACCGCTACTGCATGTGATGCACCACGACTTAAGGCTTCAATAGCTACTGCACCTGTACCTGAAAATATATCTAATACATGAGTACCAAATATACCTCTATTAGATAATACGTTAAACACACTTTCACGTACACGATCAAGTGTAGGTCTAGTATCTACCCCTTTAGGTGCTTTTATAGTATGTCCCTTTGCAGTTCCGCCAATAATTCGCATACAACCCTCACAAGATTATACTCATTAATTATAGTATATAAATAACCAAATTAAAAGTATCTTTTATTTATGATACTTCAATTTTAATATCTCGTCCCATCAATTCTGCTAATGCCAAAGCAGGAGATTTTTCTTCATATAAAACTTCATATAAAGCCTTTGTTATAGGCATTTCAATATGATGTTCACAAGCCATTTTATAAATAATGTCAGTAGCAAAGAAACCTTCTACAACCATATTCGTATGATTAATAATATAGTCCATCGTCTTTCCATCTGCTAATTTTTGGCCAGCTGCCTCGATTGCGACCATGGGGACTCATACATGTAGCAATTAAATCACCCATTCCAGCTAGGCCAGCATAGGTCTCTTTTTGTGCTCCTAAGGCTACACCAAAGCGGGTCATCTCATGCAACCCACGTGTTAAGAGTAATGCTTTACAGTTATCCCCTAACTTTAGACCGTCTACAATACCAGCAGCGAGAGCAATAATATTCTTTGTAGCCCCCGCTAACTCAACACCAGTAATATCGGTATTTGCATAAATTCTAAAGTTTTGACTACATAATGCTTTCTGTAACATCGTGGCCACATCAAGATCTTCTGTACTTAAAACAGATGCAGCCGGTAAATCTCGTCCAATTTCTTCCGCATGGTTTGGACCAGATAAAACAGCGAGATTACATCCAACTGTTCCTAGAACCTCTCTCATAACTGTAGTCAGCAATTTGCCAGTAGTACGCTCTACACCTTTTGAACAAAGTATATACGATTGTTCTTTATGAGCATATGGTCTAATAGACTCTAAACTAGTACGTACATGTACAGATGGCGTAACCATGAGAATGATATCGGCCCCTTTAATACAGGTAGCAAGATCTGAACTATATACTAATTCATTTGGTAATGTTACGCCAGGTAAATACTCTTTATTCTCTAGATCTTTAGCTAATTGATCTGCAAATTCTGGGCGACGACAATATAAAGTTGTAGTATTTCCAGCTAATACGGATTTAATAGCAAGAGCAGTTCCCCAGCTACCAGAGCCGACAACAACAACATTCATATATTAATCCTTTTTGATACGTTCTACTTTTAACTCATTACCTGCAAGTAAACGTTTGATATTATCCCAATGGCGAACAATGACAAATAAAGCAGCCAAAGCGCCAAAGCCAACGAACCAATAAGATTCGCCTGTAAAATACATTAAGATTGGTACCAAAGCGGCAGCTATAATTGATCCTAGTGATACGAGCTTAGTGAAATAGACAATAACGCCCCATACCAAGAAGGCAATCAAAGCAACTAATGGTGACAAAGCAATTAATACACCTAGTCCTGTAGCTACGCCACGACCACCTTTAAAGCCTAAGAATATAGACCAGTTATGGCCCATCATAGCAAGGATACCACCTAAAATCATATACATAGGTCCATAAGAGGATAATAATACTACCCCAGCTGCGCCTTTTAAGGCATCACAGAGAAATACAGGTAATGCAGCTTTGAGACCTATAACGCGATATGTGTTAGTGGCACCTATATTTTTAGAACCATATTGGCGGACATCTGTATTAAAGAAGGTTTTACCGATAATTAAACCACTAGGAATTGAACCAATAAAATACGCTAATACAGCATAAACGATAATCATAATATCCATTAGTCTTCATCATCCCGTTTCTTACCACGCAACACTAAACGAATTGGTGTTCCTTCAAAGCCAAAGGACTCACGTAATCTATTTTCCAAGAAACGCATATACGAGAAGTGAATTAACTCTGGTTCATTTACAAACAAAATAAATGTCGGTGGCTTGACACTTGCTTGTGTCATATAGTAAATCTTAGGAATTCTACCATTGCGAGATGGTACAGGATTTACTGTTTGAGCATCTTGCAATAATTGATTTAATGTACCTGTAGATACACGGCGATACTGTTGTTCAGAAACGAATTTCAACATATCAGCTAAGCGATGAATACGTTGCTTAGTCAATGCAGATGCAAATAGAATCGGCGCAAACTGTAAGAACCCTAATTCATCATAAATATCTTCAGTAAAGCGCAAAGTTGTTTTATCATCTTTTTCAACAAGATCCCATTTGTTTACAACAATAATTACACCCTTACCTGCTTCATAGGCATAACCAGCAATTTTCTTATCTTGTTCTGTAACACCATCTTGAGCATCAAGCACAAGAACAACAATATCCGAACGGTCTACAGAGCGTAAAGAACGCACAATACTATATCGTTCAACAGCTTCTTCGATTTTAGATTTACGTCGCATGCCTGCAGTATCGATAAGGACAAATTTTTGATCTCCATGAGTCCAATATGTATCGATAGAATCACGTGTTGTCCCTGCTACATCAGATACGATTACGCGGTCTTGCCCTAATAATGCATTAGTCAAAGAAGATTTACCTACATTAGGACGGCCAATAACTGCTACGTGAATAGTATCTTCATCATCAACATTTGTACCAACTGGAGGGAAATGTTTAACCGTATCGTCGAGCAAGTCACCTAAATTCATTAAATTCTTAGCGGAAATACCAATAGGATCACCTAAGCCAAGATTGTAAAATTCATAAATATTAGGTTCTTGATTAACACTGTCAATTTTATTAACAACTAAAACTACAGGTTTGCCGCTAGCACGTAATATATTTGCAACTTCTTCATCGGCAGGAACAATCCCTTGTTTACCATCGACAACAAATAAGATTACATCCGCTTCTTCGATAGCCAATTCAGCTTGTAATCGCATCATTTTTGGAATAACATGGCTATTTTCAGTAATGAACTCGATACCACCAGTATCGATCATTGTAAACTCACGATTTAACCACTCTGCATCGAAGTAAATACGGTCCCTTGTAACACCGGGAATATCTTCGACTATAGAGATACGTTTATTAACAATGGCATTAAAAAGTGTAGATTTCCCTACGTTTGGACGGCCTACAACAGCCACTAATGGTTTTGCCATAGTTTCACCTCATTATCTAATCTAATACATTACTATATTTTATCATATTCTACGTATAAAGTACGCAAAAAGGCTAACCAAGTAAACCTTGGTTAGCCTTTATATTAGACAATGAATTATTCAGCGTCTTCTGCAGTTTCTTTGGATTCCATCATTTCAGTTAAAGCCAAACCCAATTTCTTTTCGTCTTTGTTAAGAGAAATAATTTTAACTTCAACTTCTTGACCGCGGTTTAAGTAATCTTCAACTTTCGCATTACGTTGTTTTGTAATTTGGGAAATGTGAAGTAAGCCTTGAATGTCGTCGTTAACAGCTACGAATGCACCGTAAGCTACCAAACGAACAACTTTGCCGTTAATAACATCGCCAACATGCAATGTTTCTTCAGCAACGTCCCATGGGCTCTTAGACAAAGCTTTTAAGGACAAGGATAATTTGTTGCTTTCAGCGTCGAAGGATTGTAATTTAACTTCGATTTCTTGACCAACGGAAAGAACATCTTCCACTTTTTTGATTTTTTGCCAAGAAATGTCGGAAATGTGAAGTAAACCTTCAATACCGCCGATATCTACGAAAGCACCATAAGGCATGATTTTACGAACAATACCTTTATAGTTGTCGCCAACGTTGATGTTTTTCAATGCTTCAGCTAATTTAGCTTGACGTTCTACTTCTAATACTGCACGACGGGAAAGAACCAAACGGTTTTTCTTTTCATCGATTTCAAGTACTTTAGCTTCAAATTCTGTACCAACCAAGTTGTCCAAGGATTTCACGAAATGAACATCACCTTGGGACAATGGAATGAAACCACGAAGGGATTTAACTGTTACTACCAAACCTGCTGGGATAGCATCAATACCTTTACATACGATAGCTTCATCTTTTTCTTGTGCTTCGATAACATATTGCCAATCTTCATCTTTAGCCAAGCGAGTCATGGAAAGATAAATAGGATTATCTTCTTTGATGTGATTCATGATAACTGCTTTAATTTCATCACCATTTTTTAACACATCTTTGGCAGATTCTGGTGCTGGATAAGAAATTTCAGTTCTGTTCAAAATGGCTTCAGTTTTGTAGCCAAAAGATACATAAGCGCGTTCATCTTCAACTTGAACTACTGTACCTTCTACAACGTTCCCTTTCTTAAATTCTTCTTGACCTTCGGCTGCTAATAATTCTGCAAAATCTTTCATTGTCTCAATGACCTCCTTAATAATCCAGTCGGGAGTCGATGCTCCTGCTGTTAACTCCTACCGTCTGTACTCGGTTAAACCATTCCAGTTGTAATTCAGTAGAAGTTTCAATGTGATACGTTGTACATCCAACGTCACGACAAACCTCTGCCAATCGGTTTGTGTTGCCGCTGTTCTTACCGCCTACCACAATCATAAGATCTACATTACGTGCTAATTCAACGGCAGAGTTCTGTCGTTCTTGCGTTGCATTGCATATCGTTTTGAAAACCTTAAGATTCTTAGATTTTTTCTCTAATATGTCTATTATACTGTTAAATTTGAATTGTGAAAAGGTTGTTTGTACAACAACGCCCATTTTTTCCACAATTTGTAGTTTTTGGATTCTTCATCTTCGATGATTATTCCTTCGTTATCTGCCCATAAATTGATGCTTTTTGACCTCAGGATGGTTTTTTTCTCCCAAAATCACCAAAGTCATCCCATCTTCTATGACAGACTTCGCATCTTGTTGTGCTTTTTTTACATGAGGACATGTAGCATCTACAATATGTAATCCCTTTTTCTTCAGCCTCTTCATAAATAGCAGGGCCTACACCATGAGAGCGAATAATCATTGTCCCTTCGTCAATATCTGCTACCTCTTGAATAGGACTTACACCTTTACTTTCAAGACGACCTACAACTTGAGGATTGTGAATAATAGGACCTAATGTATAACTTTTACCCTTACCCTCGGCAGCTTCATTAGCCATTTCAACAGCTCGTTTTACACCATAGCAAAAACCATGGTTTTCAGCCAAAATTATTTCCATAAAGTCTCCTCTACACGATTTTCATGATAAGAATCTATCATTCGTTGGATTTCACCTTTAACACGCGCTCATTAACCTCTTTGATTGCTTCAGGTGTTGGTTTAGCTTTATTTACAGGAACTTGTTTACCAATAATACAAGCTACTTGATTTTTCTTCATATTATGAGATCCAATAATAGCAACTGGTGTTATACCAATGCCTGTACGCAATGCAATTGATGCTGCGCCATCATGAAATCTTCCAAGCTTACCGCTCTTTTGACGATTTCCTTCAGCAAATATCCCCAGCACCTTATTGTCTTTCAATAACCCTAAGGCATGACGTATAGCTACCTTGTCGATAGCACCGCGATTTAATGGAAATGCACCAAGCCATGTACAGAAAAATCGAGAAATGGGATTCACAAATAATTCCTGTTTCGCCATGAAATGTACATGTCTAGGTAATGCATAGCCACAGATAGGCGGATCATTGTTACTCAAATGATTTGGTACAACAATAACGGGACCTTCCATAGGAAAATTATCACGCCCATATACCTTTAGTCCATAGCCGACTTTATAGCGCAACCAAAAGGCAGTACGCCAAAGCCATGTAGAAAATTTATTCATCTTAGATTCGCTCCTGTACTAGATGTAATATATGTTCCACTGTTTCATCAAACGTCATGTTACTAGAATCCACAACAATAGCATCCTCAACGCACACCAGTGGAGATTCCTCGCGATTTTTATCCATTTCATCGCGACTTTCAACATTCTTTTTAATGTCTTCTAATGATTGTTCATTAGAAGTACCTTGAACTTCAAGCCATCTACGTTTTGCTCGTGCATCTACAGATGCTGTTAAATATATCTTCAACTCAGCCTTTGGTAGTACAACAGAACCTATATCGCGACCATCTAAAATAACACCACCAACAGCAGCCATAGCTTGTTGGCGTTCAACTAAGTATTCACGAACACCTTTATAAGAAGCAATAGTCGATACATTTTCATTGATTTGTTGTTGTCGAATTAAATCTGTCACGTCTTGACCTTTTACAAAAACTTTACATGCTGTTGCAGTAGGCTCTAATGTTAAATCTAATGAAGGGAGCAATGATTCTACATCTTTTTGATTGTTCACATTAACATGGCTATCGAGAACCGCCCATGTTACACCACGGTACATGGCACCTGTATCAATATATAAATACCCTAATTCATTGGCCACTACTTTAGAAATACTACTTTTACCAGCCCCTGCAGGACCATCAATAGCAATGGCAATTTTTTTAGTGTTCATAATAACCTCTATTCTTCATCACCGTGTACGGCATGCATAGCCGCCACATAGCCTGTGGAAAAAGGCAGCTTGTAAATTATAGCCTCCCGTAAAAGCATCTATGTCTAGTACTTCACCAGCACCATATAAGCCACCAATCAATTTAGATTCCATGGTTTTGGGACTAAACTCTTTTAACGAAATACCACCGGCTGTAACAATTGCTTCTGCTACAGGGCGTAACTCCTTTACAGTTAATGTCATATGTTGCAATACATGACATAAGCGCAAACGCTCTTCCTTTTGTAATTTGATTAATTGGTTTAGCCGGATTTAACTCAGCAAGGTTTATCACAATGGGAATAAGATTTACAGGTAGTAAATCCTTCATCCCATTAGCTAATTGTTTTTTTAGAATATAAATCAAAATCCTTTTGTAAGCGTTTGTCTAAAACTTCTGCAGTTAATGCAGGCTTCAGATTTATTTCAATAGTGATTTGTGGATTTTTCTTACGCAACAATTTGCCTACTGTGTGACTTAAAGACAAGATTGTAGGCCCCGTTAGGCCGAAATGAGTGAACATCATTTCCCCAAATTGTTTTGCTTGTACTTATTTTTCGAAACTAACGGACACTTCAACATTACGAAGACTAAGCCCCATAATATCTTTTACCCAAGCTTCGTTTGTAACGATAGGTACCAAAGATGGACGAATATCAGTGATAGTATGTCCCACTTTTTCGGCTAAAACGTAACCATCACCAGTTGAACCTGTCAATGGATATGATGCACCGCCTGTACAAATAATGGCAGCATCACAAGCATATTGTTCCTTATCTGTTGTAACTCCTACAACACGACCATCCTCAACAGTAATCGATGTAACAGGTTCATTCAAATGAACTTGAACATTATACTTTTTAAGGATTTTCATGAACGTATTGCGTACCTCTAAAGCTGAGTCGGATTCTGGGAACACACGGCCCCCTCGTTCAACCTTGGTTTTTAATCCCCAACTATGTAATAATTCAAGCAAGTCTTCATTACTAAAGCGTTCATAAGCACCGTACAAGAACTTACCATTACCAGGCGTATTTTTTATAAATTCGGTCATATCTGCACTATTCGTAATATTACAGCGACCTTTACCGGTAATGCCCATTTTCTTGCCAACCATATTCATTTTTTCTAATAAGATGACACGTGCCTCCTTCACGGCCAGCTATAACAGCTGCCATTAGACCTGCTGCACCACCGCCAATGACTACAATTTGTTTCATTCCTTACCTGCTCCTAACGCTTTTAGAGCTTTTACTTCACGAATTGTAAGCTGACGAGAACCACCACGTTTAACACCACCTAAGGTAAGCCCAGCATAGGCAATACGTTTTAAATTATGAATGCGGTAGCCAAAGTGTTCAAACATACGGCGAACTTGTCGATTACGACCTTCATGGATAGTAATTTCTACTTCATGTACACCATTATGATCATCAAAACCTAAATCTACAATTGTTGCAGGAGCAGTTATACCATCTTCAAGCTCTACACCATTTGCAATAACCTGTAAATCTTCATCACGAACACGGCCCTTAATACGCACCTCATATGTTTTTCTACGCCCTTAGACGGATGAGTTAAGTTTTGAGCCAACTCACCATCATTAGTCAACAACAATAACCCTTCTGTATATAAGTCAAGGCGACCTATTGGATAGATTCGTTTTGATTCATTTTAATATAATCTATAACAGTTTCGACCTTGAGGGTCAGACACAGATGTAATAACCCCCTTTGGTTTATTTAACAAGTAATAAACTGGTTTCTCTTGGGCTAATAATTGACCATTAACCTTAACTTTATCCTTTTGAGGATCAATTTTCACACCTAATTCAGTGATTCTACGACCATTAACCTGAACTTTTCCTTCTGTAATCAATTCTTCTGCCTTGCGTCGTGATGCTACACCACAACTAGCAATAAATTTTTGTAATCGTTCCATATTATCCTTCTGTTTCTGAAACTTCTTGATGTAAAGCCTCAATAGATTCTACGCCAGCACTTCTTAAAAACTCGTCAGTTGTTCCGTAAAGAATAGGTCTTCCTACAGTATCTTTATGACCTAGTTCCGCAATAAGAGATCTAGTAAGCAATTGTTTTATAATTTTATCACTATTTACACCGCGAACTTCTTCAATTTCAGCTTTAGTAATTGGTTGTTTATAGGCGATAACAGCTAATGTTTCCATCGCTGCATTAGATAATTTATCTTCTCTCTTACGGATATGTCCCTACATAGTCAGCACTTTCCATGGCACTAACTAACTCAATACCTGCTCCAGATACTCTCAAACGGATGCCGCGATTTTTCTCTTCTAGTTCCCGTTGTAATGTATCTATATAATCTTGTACTTCCTCTTTTGAAAGTTCAAATACTTCTTCAAGCATTTCGATTGATATAGGTTTTGCCGCTGAAAATAAAACGGCCTCTAAATGCATTGTTGGTAAGCTCATATAGCCCCCTTTCTATACGGTACCTTCTAAGGCTGCAGTGAATATAATATCATCATCTTCATAGCGCATTTCCATAACTTGTTGCTTCAACAATTCTAAAACAGCCATAAAGATTGTTACCATACCACTTTTTGTTTCAATTGCTATTAATAACTCTCTAAAATATAAACTTTCACCACGTCGTACTCGACTAGATAAAGACAAAATCATATCCTCTAAACTATAACTGTCTTTTTCAACTTTGACCTCGCGAATAGGCTCCTCTTCAGGTAATTCCTTAGCGCGTTTTATAGTCTGATAAAAAATCTCATATAATCGGGAAAGTTCTAAACTATATACATTGTCTATCCCAAGTACGCTTGTTTCTTCAGGTCTACTAAATATGTTGGCGGATACAGCTGTACGTTCCATCAATATAGCTGTAAAATCTTTGATTTTTTTAAACTCTACTAATTTAGCTACCAATTCATCCGTGGATCTTCAGCATCCTCCGGCTCAGGTTCAGCCTTAGGCAATAGCATACGCGATTTGATTTGTAATAAGGTGGAAGCCATTACAAGAAACTCACTACTATAATGAATATCAAAATGGTTCCAATTATCTAAATATTCCAAGTATTGACTCGTAATTTCAACGATAGGAATATCGGTGATTTCTATTTTATGTTTTTCAATGAGATGCAGCCAGATCAAGTCCAAAGGACCTTCAAAAACATCCAACTTGTAGTTATAATCTCCCATAAACCCCAATCCTTAGAAAAGATATACTTTAACTATATAATTATAAAGCATTTATAGTAGTACTTTCAAATAATTGTTTTTTTTACACTCATCTGCTATCTTTATTATTGTAATTATTATATATTATAGAAATAAATTATTGTGTATTCCTTCAAGAGAGGATTTATTATGTCATCTAGTTTAAAGCAAATTGGGCGAAACCCCATTTTTCGCTTTGGTATCATTGGTATTGCTTTATATATAGCCTTATTTTTCATCTACGAGCCTATTACCCTAGGGCTAGATGTAGAGGATATTACGATTTTAGCAGTACCAACAATTGTAGGTACTTTTTTATTTCAATATTTTATGGGCTGCACCGTTTTTCATAGACCATTTTTGGGATATGGCTTAGTCGGTATCTTTGGGCCCTTACATTCCCACTTTTGTTCCACTGGTCTTATGTGAAGCATTATACTTCTATGAATTTGCTAATGATTTTTTATTTGGCTTATTAATTTTTATGGGTTTATCGGGGCATTCAATTTTTACTGAACCAAACGAATCGTCTTCCATAAAACAACATCCTTAATCATGGCTATCATTTCCATGATTCTTAGCCTCATCCCATTCTTACAAATAGGCTACTACATGACTACATGGCATTGTTTAACGCCAGCTAGTCTTTTAGCAGTCTATATGACAAATCCTGAAGAAGCATTTGGTTTTTTAAAAGAATGCTGCTGGTATTCCTGGTCTTATCGCAGTTGGTATTGGCCTTGTAATATGGACATATTTACTATATTGGTCTAATTTAGGTATGAAAGCGGTAGTAAACTTAAATACTACACGCCCTATGCGCTCTACATTGCTCATTGCATCTATAGTAGCATTCTTAGTATACGTACCATTCTTCTTATTCCCACAAACATGTATTGTAGCGAACTGGATTGCAGCAGGCGATTATGTAAAACAAATGCAGCAATATAATGATAATCACCACTATAGTATTCGATTCCTTCAATTTAGATACTAAAGGAAACTTCTGCTAATAAAACACCAGGTACTATCATATTAGTCATCGGTGAATCTAGTTCTCGTGATTATATGAAAGTATATAATCCGAACTTCCCTTATGATGATACACCATGGCAAGGTAATATGCGTGCAGACAATAAAGATTTTGTATTCTTTGACAACGCATATTCCTCATACGTACAAACAGTACCTACCCTCGAACGTGCTTTATCAGAACGTAATCAATATGATGATAAACCGTTCCTCGATTCTGCAAATATTTTAGATGTTGCTAAAAAAGCTGGATACACGACTTCTTGGTTTAGCAATCAAGGTGTATTCGGTGAATATGATACAGCTATTTCATTAATGGCTAAAACTGCAGACACCACAAAATGGTCTCATGAATCCTATGCGTTCTCCGATCGCTATGATGAAGCACTATTACCATTATTACAGTCTGTTGATCCAAGTAAAAATAACTTCATCGTCATTCATATCATGGGTAGTCATATTTATTACAATGACCGTTACCCACATGAATTTAGTAAATGGAAACAAGGTCCGTATCCAGATGGTCAAGAAGCATATGCTAATAGCCAATTATACACAGACTGGTTATTACAACAGATTTACACTTATGGCAAGGAGAAATTGAACTTGCAAGCCATGGTGTATTTCTCCGATCATGGTGAAAGCCTGGATAAATCTCATAATCCTGATACATTCGACTTTGTTATGACACATATTCCATTCTGGGTATACTTATCACCTCAATATCGTGCTGAGTATCCTCAAACAGCAGAAGAACTCTCTAAACACGAACATCAATACTTTACAAATGATTTACTATATGACACATTGATTGGTCTTATGCACGCACCTAATCAACGGTATGATGTAACAAGAGACTTTAGTAATGGTAAGTATCGATTCAATTTACATAACTTAACTACATTACTTGGTGAACAACCACTAACTAATGATCCTGTAAACGCAGGAAAATAAACCTTAACATTTTCAGTAATATAAAAGCATTTTATTATGTTAGTATAAGTATTGTAGGTTTCACTAACACGAAAAAAGAGATGAGTTAAAAACTCATCTCTTTTTTTGTTCCATTAATAGGTCAATATCTTCTTCCGTATAAACCTCTATATTATTCATTAATAAGGCCTCTACAGTACATCCGTGCCCCTCTCGCAGGGTTTTACTAAAGGTACCATCATAAATGCGCTTATAACCGCAACTAGGACTTTTTGCTTTCATTAGAGCCTGCTTACATCCCTGTTGAATTGCTATATGCAATGCAATTTGAGCTCCTTTATGGAATTCTGTGGTTACATCAGTTCCATTAGCCGTACATACACGTTTACCTTGTCGTTCCGCAGGATCACGAGGTGTGCTAAGCCCACCTAATACTTCTGGACATACGGATACCAGATCAAAAGTATCCTTTAACAGTGGTAACTGTTCTATAAGATTATCTTTTCCATCATAACGACAGGATACGCCACATAAACATTCACTAATTAATAATTTTGCTTTATTATTCATAACTTTATTAAACATAGAGAATCGTATTTGAACTATGCCATTCTAATAACAAACGCACTCTCATATTTTTAAATTATACACATTTAAAATCTAGATTTACATAAGAAAAAAAGACTAACCGAAGTTAGTCTTAATTGGTGCCGAGGACCGGAATCGAACCGGTACGGTTGTTTCCAACCGACGGATTTTAAGTCCGTTGCGTCTGCCTGTTCCGCCACCCCGGCATGGGTAACGATTGTGGAGGCGGCACCCAGAATCGAACTGGGGAATAAAGGTTTTGCAGACCTCTGCCTTACCGCTTGGCTATGCCGCCATATAAAGTTGGAGCGGGAAACGAGATTCGAACTCGCGACCCCCGCCTTGGCAAGGCGGTGCTCTACCGCTGAGCTATTCCCGCATGTACATGGTGCCTCAGGACAGAATCGAACTGTCGACACACGGATTTTCAGTCCGTTGCTCTACCAACTGAGCTACCGAGGCATAAATGGCGACCCCGATCAGATTTGAACTGACGATCTTCGCCGTGACAGGGCGACATGTTAACCGCTACACCACGGGGCCGTATCCAAAGTACTTGCTTAGTATATCGGTTATCAGAAATTTTGTCAACACTATACTACAATATTTTTGATGAATTCTTCTTCATCTTTTAATGTTGTAGATTCTTTATGTCCTGGTTCGACAATTAAATCCTTTGACAACGTTAATATATGCTTCAAACTAATGATTAAATCATGAGGATTACTTTTATAATTATCTGTATTTCCCACATTTTGTTTGAATAAAGTATCTCCAGAAAAAAGATGTCCACCAATCTCCAAACAAACTGAACCAGCACTATGGCCTGGTGTATGATGTACCATTATTTTAAAAGGCCCTACTTCTAATTTACCGGCCACTAAATCTTTACAATTCGTGTACATCTTCTTTTTATATACACTAGGTCTACGTCGGATCAGTTGTAATAACTCTTGATCCAAAGGATGTAAATAAGCAGGAATATTATAATACTCACAAATCTCATCAAGAGCCGATACATGGTCACAATGACCATGTGTTAATAATACTGCTATAGGCTCAGAATCTCCTACCATTTCAATTATATGCTTACTATGAAACCCGGGATCAATAATAAGAGATTTTCCATCTTTAATTAATACATAACAATTTGCTTTATAGAGCCCTAGAGGGCGTTTTATAATATTCATATTATTCGCCCTCCTATAGGATACGATACCGTTTAGTAGATTGTTTTTTTATAAAATACCCTTCCCAGAATTGAGGATGAAGCATAACAAGAATTGTAAATAATTCCAAACGACCTAATAGCATATCTGCCATTGCTACGCATTTAGCACCATCAGACATACTACCAAAGGCATCCGTAGCCCAAAACCACCAAATCCAATGCCTACATTACTAAGAAAAGCTGTTATAATTTGCATCGCATCATAAGTAGACATTCCCGAACAAGTCATTAGAAAAACAGATACCACATAAATCATTAAATATAAAAATAAAAATTGATGTGTCATCTGGATCCATTTAGTAGGCATCGGTTTGCCATTAATACGCACTACTTGAACCATATCAGGATGAATGGATTTTCTTAAATAAATAATGCTGCTCTTAATTAGAATAATGAGGCGAATAATTTTTACGCCCCCTGTTGTAGAACCACTACAACCACCAAAAAATGATGAAATAAATAACATCATCTGTGCAGCGGCTGGCCATAAATCATAATCGCTTACAGCAAATCCACTACCAGTTTGAATCGATACATAATTAAAGGAAACATCTCTGAAGATTTGAATTGGGTCATTAATATTTGATTGTACTGCCATCGAAATTGATATTATAGCAATTCCAATAAAAATAACTAGCCAATACATACGTGTTTCAAAATCATCAATCAAAACACGAATGCCTCTTTGCAGTGCATTATAATATACTGCAAAATTACCACCAGCAAGTATCATGAAAAATATAAATACAAAACAGATATAGTTGCTTTGTTCATAAATAAATGTACCTGCAGATGTAGGTGCAAAACCACCTGTAGCAATAATGGAAAATGCATAATTTAATGCATCAAAAGGCTCTATACCACCAGCCCACAGCATAACGAAACAAATGGCGGTAAAAGCAACATATAGACGCCAAAGTTTACTGGCCATTGATTGAATACAGGCATAACAACACCAGGTTTTGGTACCGATGCTTCTGCATTAAACATATGAGCTGCATCTGCACCTAAGTTCTTTAAAAACGATAAGATGGAACAATAATACCCATACCACCAATCCAGTGCATAAGCCCACGCCATAAAACATATGTCTTAGGTAAATCATCTACGCTATAATAATTGTAGCACCCGTTGCTGTAATCCCCGATGTAGCTTCAAATAGAGCATCAAATACATTGGTTAATATACCACTAAGAATAAATGGTAAAGAACCTAAGATAATAGTTAATATCCATGTAGCTGATACAACTAAAGAACCCATCACGAAGACTAAAGCTTTGACTTTCATGACCATAATAGGATAAAAGTCCACCTAAGCCAAATGAAATACCAGTAGTAACCAAAAACGACCAATATGCAGTTTCAAATACGACACTATATATAAAGGAATTAATGTAAAAATTCCAAATATATATAATAATCGCCCCACTAAGGACATGACAATTTGAATGCGCATAGTCCCTCCATACTAAGTAAGATATTTAAGTAATTTACTTACAGATTCAGGTAACGCAAATAGAACAATGTGATCTCCATCTAAGATTTCAGTATTACCACGTGAACGATGGCTTCATCACCACGTAAAATTACCTAACTAACGCCTTCCCTGGTAAACGAATATCTTTTAATTGTTTACCTGCCACAGGTGATTCACTTGTAATGGCAACCTCTATAGATTCCGCTTTTCCACCTTCAAAGGTCGAAATAGATACAACCCCTTCTCCACTACGCACGAAACGTAAAATTTGACTCGCTGTAAATAAACGTGGCGAGAATGACATCAATACCCACTTGTTCCATAAGCATAATGTATTCAGGTCGACCTACGCGCTACTGTCTTTGGGATGCCCATATGCTTACCTACAAGAGCAACAAACAAGTTAGGCTTATCATCATCTGTAACAGCAATTATAACATCACTATCTGCAATTTCTTCTGCTTCTAAAGGTCAAAGTCACCATATCTCCATTGATAACCATGGACTTATCTACAAGATTAGCAAGTTTTCACAGCGGTTAAAATCTTTTCAATGACCTTAACAGAGAATCCAGCTTGTTCTAAAGAACTGTTAGATTTCTACCTAAGAGACCAGCACCAATGATGACAGCCCGTTTATAAAAAGCATTATAATTATGGAACCAAAGATTTTCTACTTCCTCTACAGACTCTTTTAATCCCAAGAAGAATACGCTGTCATCAGCTTGGAGAATACTTTCACCATGAGGAATAATCATTTCACCATAACGTAAAACCCTACCAATAACAGAACACCTTCAGGAATTTAATTTCTTTTAAAGGTTGACCTATAATGGAATATCATCTGTAATCTTAAACTCCATAAGGCGCACTGTACCTTGACCAAAATCTTCAACATCAATGGCAGATGGAGTCTCTAGAGATTTGTAAAGCTCTTGAGCTGTAACCATTTCAGGATTGATAAATAAATCGACCCTAATTTAGCACGCATCTCATCATCCATATGTTCTGCTACGGTATTATCTCGCACACGAGAGCAATCGTTGTAGGAACACCTTTTATTTTAGCTACCGAACAGGATAGCATATTACTTCATCAAGAATCGGTAACAGCAATAACATT
>SCPN01000524.1_pt1 | contig 31293 bp, 25 predicted proteins | sample 6106831 | NCBI WGS metagenome assembly SCPN01 (sample SAMN10720447, study PRJNA508395) | human gut metagenome | isolation source: Participant 1, 0 month
TGGTACAAATATAGTTAAGGTTGAAAATAATTGTTTTATTTTTTCTAATCTAGTTATATCCATATACAAGCTCATTAATTCATCAACCGTTTTTCCAGAAGTTAATCTATAAGAATTAATAGATAAATATAATACATCATAATCATAATCAAACATCTTTAAAGCTTCATTTTTAATAATACGCCTTAATTCTATTGAAGAATCTAAACTATAAGCTAATGCCTTACTAAATTCTTCTAATAATTCATGATTTGTTATTGTATCATTACTAACAGTGGTAATATTACGGCTTACTTCATTTCTTGGTAAACTATAATCTATTTCCTCTACACAAGACATTAATAATAATACTGATAAGGAAAACATTATTTTAATTATTTTTTTCATAATAACTATTATTTATAATTAATATTTTAATTAATATTTTAATTAATAAAATCTATAGAAATAAGAATCCATATACATTGTTATAACCATCTGTTATTTGCAACACACCTTTTTCTTGATCTTTTAAAGGTATTACTAAAGATGGCATAGTACTCGTTTGTACCATTTCATTATAGATCACTTCTCCCGTAGAACTAGTAACGATAACACGCACATTACCTACATTTTCATAGAAGTTCACTATCAGTTCTCCACTAGCTTCTTCAATAGAAGCGTCCATAGGCAAATCTACGAGAATAGATTTTTTTGAATGCTTCCAGTTACCATCTAAGTGAACCCGCCTACCAAAACAGGGAATAGCACTTAACAAAGCCATTACTACAAATAAAAATTTAAATAATTTCATTTCTCATCTCATTTTTTGATTTGGATGCGAAGAACAGGCTAATAGCTCGAATAACAAAGAAAAAGGGCTAATAAGTGACGGACAAACTCAATTTATAATTTACTGATAATTAATAAATTATAAATTCATGGATAGGACAAACATTTCATGGATATATACATATATCTATCTAATAAACAAAAAGTTACATCATATTAATAATATAGGTATACAAATCTAGCTCCTCCCCTATAATTCCTAGCTTCTGACGTACACGTTGGCGACGCTTATTTACAGAATCCGGCTGAATGTTTAATAGAATAGCCTCACTGATCGTATCTAAATGAAATAAAACTAAATAACAATAGCGTAAATCCGCAAGAGTCATATTGAACTCAGAGAATTTCTTTTCTAAAGATGGGTAGACCTCATTTGCTTGAGTAATAATATTTCGCCAATATTTTTCTGAAAGAGGGGATTTTGTCGTACCAGGAATTACTTTTTGGGATAGTTTAATCACTTTCCTTGCTATCATAGATGATAAAAACAGATTATTACGCTGTTCTGCGATTCTCTGGATAATGGATTTTTCTTCTTGTTTCGTTCGTTCATATCGCTCCTCTAACTTCGCTCTAGAATAAGATATATTGAGCAATTCATCTTTTTTTGATAACTTATCGAATAAATCCTGAAGCTCACGTTGTTTTATATTCAAGCTATTCTGCAGTTTCAATAATTCAATATTCTTTTGCTCAATATCGATTTGCTGGACATATATTCTCTTATTTTTCTTATTCATTTGCAACTGATAAACGAATAACAATAATAGACAAACAGTAATAGAAGTAACAAGAAGTATAAAAGTCCATTGTTTATCCATCTTTAATTGGGTATTTTCTAACGATATTTTTAAATGATTATACGCTTTTTCTGTCTTTACGATATTCGCTTTATTTTGTAATGCTAAGATAGAATCTGCGGCTTCATTATATTGCTCTAAATAGGTTAAAGCATTTTCTATATTACCTTCTGCTTTTTCCAGTTCATAATAATTATAAATTATGGAGATATGCGTATTTTCATTTAGGGTTGGTATGATGTTCGCTTGCTCTAAACATAGGCGAGCATTCTTGAAATCTCCTTCTTCTATATAGACACCGGCTAAAGCGGAATAGTCTGGAGCATTATCCAATTCAGAAACATTTATTGATTTCCATAAGTATTGCTTAGCGAGTTCTATATTGCCTAACACACTATAAACATTTCCTATCCCATTGGATATATATCCTATATCAGAAGAATCCCCTAGTTCCGCTATAATAGTATCAGCTTCTAGCAAATATCTCAACCCGACCTCTGACGAATCCGCAAAAACATACATACGTCCCACATCTCGCAAAGCGAAAGCTGCGCTCCGCATATTTCCGACCTTTCGAAAGTACTGTTCCGCTTTTTTATATTTATCTTTTCCTAATAAATAATCACCGTCAAAATGATACAAGTCTCCCATATAGCTACAAATATACCCGGCTTGATTATAGTCTTGACAACGTAAAGCGATATCCAACGCCTGTAAATAAGCCTTCATAGCCAGCTCGTTATCCTTATCCTCCACATACGAACGCCCCAAGTACAAACCGATCCTCGCTTGCTCCTGCCCCGTTCCGTGCGACTCGTAATAGGCTTGCGCACGCCGCAATTGCTGTACGTAGGGCAGATCCGTATATAACGTGTCCGCCACTTTACCGGATAGCATACACCAACGAGCCAATAATTTATCGCTCAAATTATCGGGCACGGCTATGCTATCCAATAGGATAAGGGAACTATCCGGATCAGATTTCAACAAGGATTCCGCACGATCGATTAGGTATGTAGCCTCGCTCTCATCTTTACAACCTATAAAAGAGAGCGTGGATAATAGTAATATCAGAATAAGCAAATGCCTCATCGGTTCCTATCTTTAGATTCTATGCGCAAGATAGGCATATTTTTTATCAAACCTTAAAGAATAATTGATTATTAGGCTTATTGTATAAAATTATTATCGCTTGGATATCTCCATCATCTTTTGGAAAAACACGTACGTGTTTTCATAAATTCTCGTACGTGTTTCCGAAAAAAGATGTACGTGTTTTTCCTAAAACATGTACATCTTTTTATACATCTGATTTTCAATATACTAAAAACAGTATTCCCAAAGGCAGGGATATTGTAGGAAATTCCATTATCTTTGGACTTTCATTGGTAACTTTTTAATCTACTATCAATATGGCACAACAATCCGGAAGATTGCTATCCCTCGACGTGATGAGGGGAATTACGATCGCAGGGATGATTTTGGTAAACAACCCCGGGTCATGGAAGTATGTATATACGCCTTTAGAGCATGCACGTTGGAACGGCCTCACTCCCACCGATTTGGTATTTCCGTTCTTTATGTTCATCATGGGGGTCTCCATGTTTTTCTCACTTCGGAAATATAACTTCAAGCTGTCCAAAGAGAGCGTGACGAAAGTATTGAGACGCACGGTATTGATATTCCTCGTGGGATTAGGGCTGAATCTGTTCGGGCATGTTTGCTACAATGGATTTACCGATTTCCAGAATTTACGTATCCTTGGGGTGATGCAAAGGTTGGCGCTGGCATATGGCTTCGGCTCGTTGATAGGATTAGCGATTAATCATAAGTATATTTTGCAGGTAGCCGCTGGTATATTGATATTTTACTGGGCATTACTAGGTTTCACGCATAGTATGGAAATGTCGGAGGATAGCATTATAGCGATCGTGGACAGAACTTTATTCGGTACATCGCATATGTATCACGATGATATGGCAGATGGTACACGGATCGCCTTTGATCCGGAAGGGCTCTTGAGCTGCATTGGTAGCATAGCGCATGTATTACTTGGTTTCTACGTAGGAAAGGTAATACAGGATTGTAAAAAGAACAATGAGTTGATTATCCGTAATATCTTCATTTTCGGTACGATTATTCTTTTTGCCGGTTTCTTATTGAGTTACGGCTGCCCGATCAATAAGAAAATATGGAGTAGTACGTTCGTATTGGTAACTTGCGGATTCGCCTCGTTATTCCTCGCCTTATTAATCTGGATCATCGACATAAACGGGAAGAAGAAATGGACGTTATTCTTTGAGTCGTTCGGTATCAACCCCTTATATCTGTATGTACAAGGGGATATATTCGCCGTATTGCTGGGAATGAGCGGTATCTCCGCCTTTATGTATATGGATCTGTTCAGGCCGATATTCGGCGATTTCGGAGGCTCATTAGCATGGGCTATCTTCTTCGTGGTACTAAACTGGATACCGGGGTATTTCTTGTATAAGAAGAAGATTTATATCAAGTTGTAAAAAATGATCTATGCTCTGTATATAGAACAAAAAATCACTATATTTGCTCTATATACAAAGCATAAATACAAAAATCAAATTAATAATTTAACTATGGAAAATGAACTTCAAGTTATTGGAACGAAAGAAGTAGAGGAACGTATTATTGAGTTAAGAGGACAAAAAATACTACTAGATAGAGATGTAGCAGAATTATATAAAACAGAAACAAGGGATATAAACAAAGCCGTGAGAAATAATCCTGAAAAGTTCCCCAGTGGTTATTTTTTCACATTGAAACCCTCTGAGAAACAGTATGTGGTGGAAAATTTCCACCGGATGGAAAACTTAAAAAAATCAACAGTAGAACCTAAAGCTTTCACTGAAAAAGGACTTTATATGCTGGCTACTATATTAAAAAGTCCAAGAGCCACACAAACAACTATCGCTATAATAGATTCTTTCGTAAAACTACGTGAGCTTATCCGAAATGTAGATGCGATTCAAAATGAACCTGACCTAATAAAACAAAAAGGTATTGTGAAACGAACTGGCCAACTCTTATCTGATCTGTTGATAGATGATGCTGATACAACTGAAATGGAATCTACCATAGAGTTGAATCTTATGGCCGTAAAACTTAAACATACAGTAAAACGTATTAAAAATAACAATAAAACCGAAGATAAATCTGAAATTTAGAATTGCAAAAAAAATCCAACCACTCTCCTATTCATATCGGAGAATGGTTGGATTTTTTATAGGTATCAGCCTAGCTGACTAGTTCACGTTATAACCGGAGATAACCACCTTCGGGGTCTCGCCTCTCGTATCTACATCTTTCCAATGGATGTTGATCTCTTTCTTCTCGCCCGGAAGCAAGGAGAAATAGTTGTCGCTATAGAACATCGGGAGGAATTGCTCGCCATCCTTCTCGCCCACTACATTCACACGGATCATCAGAGCCGGGGTGGATGAAGTATTCTCTAAGGTAGCGGTAGCGGTCCAAGTACCGTCATTACCCTTATTGGTTGCCACGTTGGATCGTAAAGTAACCTTTGGCATCTCACGCAAAGCTTGGTAGTTGCCTTCCTCTACGCCACGCAGATAGAAGTTATCCGATACGATCTTGCCATTCTCTGTCAACGTCAACTTGACGAAATGAGCGCTGGATACGCTAGCTGGGAAATCCAGTTTCATACATTTGTTGGTAGTATCTTCTTTACTATCCACGGAAACCTCGTTTTCCCATGAAATAGAACCGTCCATATTGATGATTTGAGCCTTTGCCGTCAAACCATTACGTACGCCGGCGCTATAGTTCACTACCTCGATCTCGTCCGTAACCGGATTCCATTGAATGTGCAGAGGCTCGGAGGCCTTCTTGCAACCAAAGTAAGCGGCGGTAGGCTCGAAATAATAATCGTAAGTCTGCCATACCATAGAAGGCCATGCCGGATGCGTCATCCACAGCAATAATCCCTTACGGTTCAAGCTTCTTGATTCGAACATACCCCGGTAACCATCATAGTTTACCCACTGAGCCAGATCGGCGAATTCCTTGGCGTTGTTCGGCTTACCGAAGCCCTTTTCGATGATAGCGTTGAAAGAAGCGCAAGACTGGGCGCCTTCCATCGTATAATCGTGTTGTCCCCATTGAGCGTTTTGCGGCCAAAGCGCTTCCGGAGAGAAAGTACGAACCAAGCTCTCGTAATTCATCACGTTGGGCATACCCCGCTCACTATGGAACTTATCACTACCATTCTTCAAGCTAAAGTATTCTTTAACAGGAAGCGCACGGTACGGGCCATGGCCACTTACCACCTCATCCGCCGAGCTGGAGATATAATGTAAGCCCGGATGATCCTCTTTCACGATACGGCGTAAAGCCTTGTCGATCTGCTCCGGCGGGAAGCCCTCGTTGCGCCCGCAATAAATACCGATAGAGGCATGGTTACGGAAACGTTTCACATAATCCTCAGCATTGGCGATAAACATCTCCGGATCATAAGGATCGGGTCCGTCGGAAGGATTCGCCAACCAGAAATCTTGCCAGATCATGATACCATGACGGTCGCAAGCCTCATACAATTCCTTGTCGCCGATTTGTCCTACCCAGTTACGCATCATCGTAAAGTTCATATCAGCATGGTAAGCCACGGCGATGTCGTACTCACGACCCCGGTAATTCAGGTTAGACTCACCGAATCCCCAGTTACCGCCACGGCCGATAAAACGACGCCCGTTGATAAAGAGACTCAAGATGCTATTATTCTCGTTGAAGGTCATTTGTCGGATACCTACCTTGAAATCCTCAGAGTCGGATACCTTATCGCCTACCTTAAAGGTGAAATTAGCGTCGTATAAATAAGGAGATCCGTACCCTTTAGGCCACCACAGACGTGGGTTCTGAACCTTCAATTGGCTGAAGCTATTTGGATCGAAAGTAACCGTCTTCTCCTCGTTTGCGGCCAATTCTACCGGTTGCTCGAAAGTGATATCGCCGATCTTCCCTGTCAATACACCCTTTACAGGAGCAGCATCATGGTTCTTCACGATCACTTCCGGAGTCAAGGTAGCGGAAGTCGTATCCGGCAACGGTAATACAACCTGTACGAACGGGTCTTGAATCGTTACCTTGCCTGTAGAAGTCAAGTACACATCATCCCAAATACCTATATTACGACCACGGATCGTCGAGATCCAATCCCAACCGATCGAAGCGTGGAAGGTTGGGTTATCAGCGCCTAAGATACCACCGTTGAAATCCGTATTCTTCTCACATTTCTCCTTGATAGCACCGATATGCTCATTCTTGATGATCTCCACTGCGACAACGTTCTTACCCGGTACGACCCTGTCTGTAACGTCAAATACACCTCGGATAAACGCTCCCTCGATACGGCCGATCTTGTTACCGTTTAAATATACATTCGCTTTCCAGTTGATACCATCGAAATTCAAGAACAAACGATCTTGCTTGAATCCTTCGGGTACCTCAAACTCATCCCTATACCAGAAATTAGAGTTGAAGAATGACTCGGATATCTGCATCAGGTTATCCGCGTAATTCGGATTCGGGATAGCTCCGATATTCTTATAACTACTCAATACCGTTCCCGGCACAGTCGCCACGATCCAATTTTCCGGAGAGAAAGAAGGTTTCGATATTTCCTCGCCGGAAGCGGTTACCTCGGAAGCTCGTTGTACTTTCCAGTTTCCGCCCGATAAACGGATCTCGTCTTTTGTAGCAGCCGGAGCAGCAGCCGGTTGGGCAAGCAAGCCACCTTTACCCATCACCTCTATCTCGCTTAAGATATAACGTCCGTCATTAGCCGGTTGCTCCATCCATACCCGTACGTAGCGGCCTTTTCCTTTTAGCTTGATCTCATCCAGATTAGCATCTCCACCCGGAAGATTCGCTATGTCAACCCATTGTTTAGCGTCGTCGGAAACTTGAATCTTACCCTTGATCGCTTTATTGATCCAATGTAATTTTACTTTGTCGAATTCGGATTGGCTACCCAAGTCCACATAGACCCACTCCTCTCCTGTCGTGGCACTCATCCAAGCGCTATTAAAGAATTTGGAAGGAAGCAAATCTATCAACTTATCTTGGTTATAGAAATTCATCTCGAAGAATGCCCAATAAGCGGCACCTTCCATTTTCAATCGCATCCGATAATAAGCATATTCACCCGGTTGATCGAATGTCAAAGTCTCATTCAACATACGGGTGGGCAACGTACCCGGATCCCAGCTATTCTTGTTCGGGTCTGAATGGGCCTTATACTTGCTGGCCTTACCCGGCATACCTTTACCCTTTAAGGCAGCCAATTCCGTCCAAGTATTTCCATCATTCGATCCCTCGCAAACAATCTCATATCCATCCTTAATCTTATTCTCGTCATAAGCCACGCTGCCGCGGAATTGTACCTTGTCGGCTTTCTCTTTCCAGTTATTCAGCGTGAACAAGAAATAGGCATCCTCTCCCGTAACCGCATTACGAGAATAAGGACCTTGATCGATCATCCACTCACGCTCACGACGAGCTATATCCCCATTTTGCGTGGAGAGATCGAGATACTGAGGTTGTTTATCGCTAATAACACCATCCGTCACCAGTTGGGCCGTTAGATTGTAATCATAACTGGATGAGTTGTAAGCGCTACGCAAAAGAGCTATGTTACGATACGTGGAATAATCCGGACGTAATGAAGGAGAAAAATCCTCCCCCGGATCTCCCGGATACGAACCGATACCTCTGGTATAATAATCCGACCGATCGAAAGATTCCGCCGGAACACCGCTCTGCCCACATCCTCCTAGCAATGCTGAGACCGCTACCGCTCCACAAAGCGTCAAGAGTCGAGGCAATTTTTTCTTTTTACTGAATGTTCTCATACTACTTATTGTGTTTCTCTAAATTAGTTAGTTTAATAAGATACCGTCACGTCAAAACCCTCCTTCCGGGCCCGTTCCGCAATCGCATCTAATTCTTCTTTAGTAGCTTTTTTCAAAGCTTTAACCGGGGTCTCCCTATCTATCGTATAAATCATGACTTGTTTCGGACGGATTTGTTTTAAGGCGGAGATCCAGCCCGCTATCTCCTCTTCTGTCATATTATTAACCGATTTCCCATTTACTTCCCCCTTCAAGAACATGGTCTGTATAATCAAGTTTCCGTTAAAACGACATAATTGCTTTAATAAAGACTCGAAATTAAACGCCGGAGAATTAGGTACGTCTATCTGCCGAATCCGACTGTCTAATACAGAATCCAGTTTCAATATGTTATCCTCTATTTTATTCAAGGCTTGAAAGACCTCCTCTTTCTGGAGCATCGTAGAATTAGAAAGTACGGCGATTTTAGCATCAGGGAAAAATCGATCCCGGGTAGCGATCGTATCATCAATGATTCCACCGAATTCCGGGTGTATCGTAGGCTCTCCGTTTCCGGCGAATGTAATTACATCCGGAGCGATCCCTTCCGCTTTCATGGAACTTAGTTTTTGCTCTAAGGCTTCCCTCACTTCCGTACGAGTAGGCAGTTTACTATGGGTCCTATGATTCTCATTCAATCCACATTCGCAATAAATGCAATTAAAAGAGCATAATTTCCCGTCTGTAGGAAGTAAATTCATCCCTAAAGAGACACCTAGACGCCGACTATGTATCGGGCCAAATACTATTTTATCAAAAAGAATTGTAGACATAGCGCTGTTTGTTTTTACCCACGCAAATCTACTCTAAAATTTCCAGCGAAGCAAAGCATAAAGATCTGTTTTATCAGAACCGCTTATCTCCTCCGTATCAGTACCTATCAAATCCCTGTCCCAATAATGGGTGTAAGCCAGTTTCGCAGATAAGGATAAACGTTTCCAAATATCCAGACGAAAGGTAAGGGCAAACCGCATCCCATCCCCATAAAAAGAGGGCATATTAAAGGCATACAATATATTCTTCTCATACGAACTGACCCGGCTATTGTAATCATCCGTATGAAACCACGCTAGATAACCATCCATTTGAAGAGGTAGGGTAGTGGGCTTCCAGCCTATACTTTGGGAGATCATAATTCCTTTATTAAGTTTCTTTATAGGATCATCGAATAGAATACCATCTAAGGAAGTCTTAAAAATAAAAGGAGAAGAAAAGTTATAAACCTGTTGAAAACGAATACGATGTTGTTTATAAGAATTGATTCTCAATAAATTATCATTTTCAAAAGTTCTATTCTTTTCTTTTTGCCGGTATTTATAACGAAGATAAGCTGAATAGTTTCTACTAGGGGTATAATCTATCTGAGCCATATATTCCTGTCCTCCGGAAGGAGCGTCTATCCCGTATTTCAACCAAGGAAAACGGAATAAGTCCGCATAAATGGATAATTTCCAGCGGGCGATCGGGGTTAATTGCAATCCCATATAAACCCCTTGCTCATTCTGAACCGTAGAGCCTTGCGAGAAAGCGTTCCCAAACAAAGCTTGATAACGGCGATCGTAATAGCGGTATAATACCAAGAAAGATATATAAGAAGCGGGTGTTAACTGCAAGGCATTCAAGGTAGAAATAGCTCCGTTTTTCGAAAGAGCGGTCTCGCCATAAAACTTAATACGGTTACTTTTCAACATATAGTCAACACCGATGTTGAAATTGTTGGAACCTCTGAAATAGAACAAATTATAAGGTTTTGGATCGGGGTCCATCTTAAACTTACCGAATGAATAGGAGAGAGCCGTTAAACCTACATGAAAATGAGGCTTAGCATAGCGGATATTTCCTCCATATACCTGCATCGTTATCGTTTTCCTCTTTTCCCAATCCCGTTGCAAACGATGAAGTCCGTCTGTTTTTAATGAGGTGAATGTCAAGCTATCTACGGCCGCATCCATTTTTCGGTACGAATAGAAAACACTTATATCCAAGTTTTTAATCGTGATCGTACCGGCCACCCCTCGAAAGAAATCCTGTTCATTGGTAGAAAAGTGCCTACGGAAGCCGTTTGTCCTTCGCTCTGCTTGAGCGACTACTGCCGTACGACTAGGAGAAAAGTCATTGCTAATCACCAGACCCTGTCCGAAAGACATCTTGTAATCCCCTATAGCCAAACTTTTTAACCAGTTGATATCTTTTAGGAATAGATGTGCGGAATAAAAGTCATATCCTTTATAATATGCGTTCCAAAAAGGTTCGCCCGCATCTTTCTCGGCTACGAAGCCTGCTTGTAAACGATCCTCGAAAGTATAGGAATAACGTAAGGAGTGATAGAAAGGTTCTCCTCTATATTTACGATTCGGATGTAGCGAAAGTATGCTGTCCGTTTGTTCACCATATCCCTTTTTCTGTTGAAAACATTGATCATACCTGATTTGTAATTCATTACGACCATATTTCAACAGGTTCTTAACCGTAAGTAACCGTTTTTCAACAAGATTATCACCTATATAAACAAAGGGAAGGAGAAGAGATATCGTCTGAAAATCGATATCCTCTATATTCTTCAACTCATAGATGCTAACCATATTTCCGTATCGTTTCCGATAGGAGAGGAGCTGCTCGATTTGGCGATCGGATAGAAAAGGTAATCGCTTCAGTTGTTCTTCCGTCACGGCATTCAAATCAAAAGGATGCTCAATTAAATAAGATAAATCGGCATACAAACTTTCGATACGCTCCGTATCCTCGGTTTCCAAGGCTAGTTCCTCTACATACTCCATCCACTTATCAACAGAATATTCTATTTGAGAATTAGCGTAATATATTTATCAACAGGATTATCGACAAGATTATAATCATTTAATCAACAGGATAATCGACAAGATTATAAACAATCACCTTTCAGGATGATTGTATCATTTAAAAAGAGGATAAACCAAGACCGGTACTCATCCCTAAAATCGGATGGTAAATGGAGACATCTATGTAAAACAGGAAAAGTTATAACCGATCCCTAAAGAGGGAGAGGAGCGGTCTGTATTCCGGCACGAATAAAAAGAATCGAAAGCGGTGTATTCAAGACCTAAGTTTCCAACAACTAGGTTTTCATTTTCCGTTCCTGCACTTCCTGTAATTAACAGTACTGTTTAAATCTCCCATTGATTAAGTTTGAAATAAAATTTCTATTTCAATATATTTATCTCCTATAGAAAACAGATGGTAAATTCATTATTAACATTCCTATTAACAACTTATCAATAGGAGAGAAAGTGATTCCAAGATCTGTTGACAGTCTGGATCTTGTATTTTCCAATAGATCAGTTTGCAAGAAACTATAGTGAACTCCAAGCCCTAACGCCCATTGATCCCCCAAGCGTTTTCCTCCCAGCACACGAACCATCATCTCCCTGTATTTATCAAACCCGAAAACAGAGATATCAACACCTACGGATAATAGTTGATTCGGATAATAAAAACTACCGGACATCGTACCCAGTTCTTTCAACATGTACCGATTAAAGTATTCTAAATGAATGGACTTTTTCTCTTTATCGACAATAAGGGCCGGATTGAATAAAATAGATTGCGTCGCCACATTCCCTCCCATTCCCACGCTACGGACATCCGGTAAACGTAAGTTATCAACACCATGTACATACAATGAAAATACCCCCGCAAACAGGGATAGCAATAGATATTTCATAGTTAAGATTTTGTATGGTTTCTATTTATTCTTCAAGGTTTTCTCATTATCCTTATTTACTCTACGCTGTACCTTTTTAATATCCTCATCCGGGGAAAGTTGTTCAGGCTTAATTCCCCTTTGCAATAGCATATCACGAACAGCGGTGTTGTTATCAATATGTTCTTTCTCAATAGGAGATTGTCCATATAGATCCTTCGTTTGCACATTTACGTTTGTCATTTCCGCCGCTAGGTCTTTAGCTTTTATACTTATAGTCGGTAAAAAATCAGCGATAGGTCTATTCGTGGGGACGTTCATTCTCTTTTTCAACATCTGTGTACTTAAATTGAATAAGGCTTGATCTCCCTTAGAACGGATAATAGCGAATCCTTTATTATCAATGCCTCTTTCGTATAAAATACCAGATAGTTGCTTTTCAGTCTGACTTAATTTTTCTCTAGCCTTTAAGCGTTCACAATCCAATAGGCGTTGTTCAATCACCTCGGCCTTACGGGTTTGTACCGCAAAATAAGTCTGTGCAAAAGCTACTTGCGGTTTACGACTATCACCATTTTGTGCGATTAAGTAGCATGCGTAGCGTGTTAATAAGATGTCATTTATTTGTTGCTCAGCACCATGCCCCACAATAATCACTTTCCCGACGTCGGGAAAGTGATCCTCTATATTTTCTCCCGCATTCCGGCACGCTTCTTTGGCTTTCACCACTACATTATTGATAAAGTTATCCCATTTGGCATATCCTAATAGGGGTTGCAACTCTCTGGCACTCCAGCATTCTATGCCTTCTACCTCACATGAAATGGATTCGAATTTTCCGAATAGGGCGGTAATTTCTTCTTTCTTCATAGTTAATATATTCTTAAGTTGTTGTCAATTGCGCAAATGTAATGTTTTATATTCATTTAGCAAGTTATTAACAGATAAATGATGCTGAGAGTCACGCAGTATTTATATTTTCGCGGTATATGATACGAAAAGGGATATATTGTGTTTTGGCTCTACTCGCTCTCTGTAGCTTTAAAGGGATGGCGCAGGCGGTAAAGACAAATATTGTTCCGGAAGGTTATCAGAAAGCTCAACTGTATGAAGGTGATACAATGGCTGTCGTCAACCTTCGGGAAGTTTTCATATATCCTCAAGTTAAGTTTAAGAATAAGCGTGAACAACGAAGTACAATAGAAGTTGGTACGAGACGTAAAGCGTACTTTGCCCTATGCCAAGATGGTGTATGATACGTTGATAGAGACCTACGAATACATGGAAACCTTACCGAATGACAAGGCCCGCCAAGCCCACTTGAAACGGATGGAGAAAGAGTTGTTCGCCCAATATAAACCGGAACTAAAAAAATTATCCTTCTCGCAAGGTAAACTACTTATCAAACTGATCGATAGGGAATGTAATCAATCCAGTTACAATTTACTGAAAGCCTATCTGGGAAGTTTCCGTGCGGGCTTTTGGAATTTCTTCGCCGGCATGTTCGGAGCCAGTCTGAAATCGGAATACGACCCGAAAGGTAAAGATGCCATGACCGAACGGGTCGTCGTATTGGTTGAGAATGGTTTAATCTGATAGTTGCTTGAAGAAATCCCAGATCACGATACCGGTAGTAACCGATACGTTCAAGGAATGCTTTGTACCGTATTGAGGTATTTCAATACATATATCACAGTTATCAACTACATTTTGTTGAACGCCTTTTACTTCGTTACCCATGACGATAGCGTATTTCTTTGTCTTGTCTAACTGCAAGTTATCTAACATGACACTACCTTCCGCTTGCTCTACGGCACATACCGTATACCCCTCTTGGCGCAGTTTATCAACAGCCTCCGGGGTATCCTTGAAATATTCCCAATCTACGGTTTCTTCCGCTCCTAAGGCGGTCTTATGGATCTCTGCGTTCGGAGGGCAAGCCGTAATACCACAAAGATAAATAGCCTCTACCGAAAGCATCGGAGGTACGAAACACGGAACCCACGTTGTTTAGACTTCTAACATGGTCTAAAACAACGATTAAAGGTATCTTCTTACTTTCTTAAAAGCCTCGGGAGTCAGGCGGTTCAATTCGGTTACTTTTAATTTCGCATAACAAATATCTTTGACCGCGAAAGTAGCGAATATCCGTGGATATGCCGTTGAAAGCTATTAATAAGTAGTAGGACATAAAATGAAAATATTTCTTGCATTACACCCCCTTTCTCAAATTAGCAAATGAATAAGCCACTTATTTATTACGCGCTATCAACAGCCCTTATACACTATTGACAGCCTTGCTGGAGGATCTGTTTTTTCACAATCAAGGTTATCAACAATAAACAACTAAATATTCATAAAGTCTATAACTATAAGAATTACAATCTATAGATAGACATCCATGCTGTTGGTATCTTTTTGATAAACCGTTCACAGACTTTAATAAGTCAATAACCAAAGATTGTAACAAAAATGTATTAACCATTTCAACAGCCTATCATATTCATCATATTTATTTTTAAAATTAAAGATTAATAAGAATATAATATAATGATTGTGGATAACTCTTGATGGTTCACGACAGCTCATCCATCGATGGCAAAGATAAGAATCTTTCTTGTTATTTCTATAAATGAAGAAAGTTTATACCTTTGTGCTTTGTGAACAATAGGTTGATAAACTAGATAAGATAAAGATTATCAGTAATACTTTCTGTGGATAATATTGTTTATATATAGTGAAAAGCCTATTGGGAGCAGTAGAAACAGGAATCATTAATATATAAGGCTATGTTGACAAACCAATCAATCGGGTACATGGATGCGCCCGTTCCTAAGGATTTAGACCTTAAGGAAGCGATCGACAAGTTACGTAAAGAGAAGAATGCGATTATTTTGGCGCATTACTATCAAACAGGCGATATACAAGATATAGCGGACTATGTGGGAGACAGTCTGGCCTTGGCACAATGGGCGGCTAAGACGAAGGCGGATATCATCGTGCTTTGTGGGGTTCACTTTATGGGAGAGACGGCGAAGATCCTCTGCCCGGATAAGAAAGTGCTGGTACCGGACTTGAATGCCGGTTGCTCCTTGGCGGATAGTTGTCCGGCTACGGAGTTCGCCGAGTTCGTCAAGCAACATCCCGGTCATACGGTAATCTCTTACGTGAATACGACCGCCGCCGTGAAAGCGGTCACGGATGTGGTGGTTACTTCCACGAACGCCCGCCAGATCGTGGAGAGCTTCCCGGAAGGTACACCGATGATTTTCGGTCCGGATCGTAACTTAGGTAATTATATCAATAGCATCACGGGACGTAATATGTTGCTTTGGGATGGCGCTTGCCACGTGCATGAGCAATTCTCATTGGAGAAGATCTTATCTTTGAAGAAACAGTACCCGAATGCGGAAGTGATCACCCATCCGGAATGCAAGCAGCCGGTTATACAGGTCTCAGACTTCGTAGGATCGACCGCGGCTTTGCTGAAGCATACCATTAAGTCCGACGCGAAACAATTCATTGTAGCGACGGAAAGTGGCGTTATTCACGAGATGCGCAAGCAGAGTCCGGATAAGGAATTCATCCCGGCTCCTCCGAACGACAGTACTTGCGCTTGCAACGAATGTAATTTCATGCGCTTGAACACGATGGAGAAGCTATATAATTGCTTGAAGTTCGAGATGCCGGAGATATTCGTGGACGAGGAGGTACAGAAGAAGGCGATCAAACCGATCAAGAAGATGTTGGAGATCTCTGAGAAGCTGGGACTCTGATCCAAACAAATGCGGGATAGGTCTCAACCGATAGGCCGGACTTAAATGATATAAAAGCTAAGCCCGGTCTATTATATGTAAATAATCAAAATTATGTACAATATCTACAACTATCCTTATAATCATTTGAATTTAAAATATTTATCCTATTGTTGTAGATAGGAAAACATCTACAATAGTAAGTCTTTATCTACCATCATTTCCCGCTTTTAGTAAGTGTCTTTGCCATGCCGTCAAAGGAATTTTCTACACTCTACGTATATAATCAGTCCGTTTTTCTTCCTTTCTTTATATAGATAAAATATTAATATATAAGTATTTGTGGTTTTTTATGGTATAAAACAAAAGTTTTACACATAGAAAACATTTGTTTTCATAGAAGAAAACTAAAGTTTTGTACTGAAGAAACTTCTGTTTTCCCATATAGAAACTTTTGTTTCCCTAGGAAGAAACCATTTGCTTCGCTACTCGAACTCGGACGATCCCGGGAAAGAATATATCAAGAATGATCGCTATTAATTACCGTAACATTCTGAATTTAGTTACTTTTGCGTAGAAATCTAATTGTAATTCTCAATATCATGAAAAAGATAGGACTAATGTTGGCCTTATTATGGGTGATTTGTGCGCTCTCGTGGGCTTCTTCTCCGGATTCCCGTATTAAGGGGCAGTTAATAGATGCCTCTTCGAATCAAGTGATTAATTATGCGGATATCTTTCTGTTTGCGATGGGAAGTGAAAAACCTTTGCAACAGACTTTTCCGGACGATCAAGGACGTTTCTCGTTTACTAAGGTGGCTCCGGGTAATTATGTGGTCATGGTCCGTCTGATGGGATATGATGTGTTTACAAAGAATGATATCATCTTGGATGCCTCGTCTCCGGTGGATTTAGGTAAGTTGATGATGAGTCCCTTGGAGGTAGGTATCGCCGAAGTGGAGGTAGTGGCCGAGAAACGCCAATTGGTTTATAAGTTGGATAAGAAAGTGGTCGAGGCCTCTTCCAATATGATGGGAGGAGGCGGTTCCGCCGTGGATATATTAGAGAATACGCCTTCCATACGGGTAGACGCAGAAGGCGATGTTACTTTTCGTGGAAGCAGCGGCTTTTTGGTTTACATAGATGGTAAGCCGAGTGTCTTCTCGGGTACACAGGCTTTGGAGCAAGTCCCGGCCGGGCATATAGAGAATATAGAGATTATCACGACACCTTCCGCCAAGCATGATACGGAAGGCGACGTGGGTATCATTAATATTATCACGAAGAAGCATTCCCAGAGAGGATTGAGCGGGATGGTGAATCTCTCGGGAAGTACGTGGCTTTCCCGCCATGTCGATTTCTTGTTGGCACAGCAACATCAGCGTTCCCGTTGGTACATCGGCGGACAGTGGACGGATCGTATGCGTAAGAGTGATTTCGACCAAGAGAAGAAGACGGTGGTTGGCGATCAAACAACGACTTCGCATTCCGTCGGGCCTCGTACGGGAGACAGTTACCATTATACGCTGAAAGGCGGTTGGAGCCTGAATCTTCCCAAGACAACCATTGCGTTGGATCTGGAGGGCGGCTATGGCGGAAATAAGCGTAAGGGAGAGATGAACTATAAGGAAACCCGTTCGGTAGCGGGCGGCTCTCCGGTGACGGAAGATTATCGAAGCATAGATGATTATGATAATGATGAGAATATAGGTTTGGGAAGTCTGGCGGTACAGCATAAGTTCAACGATAAGGGACACGAGCTTTCCGGTAGTGCCTATTACAAATATGGCGGTCATGCGTTGGAATATTTCTTTAATGACTTGATGTCTTTGGAAGGGCAACGCCAACAGGGGCACCGTGCTTATGAGGCCGAGCATCGGGAAACGATGCGTATCAATCTGGATTACGCCTTGCCTTTCGGGAAAGGAGGTAAGCTAGAGGCGGGTTACCAATATTATTCTTATTTGGAAGACGGCGATTACACTTGCAGGAATGGTGGGACCCCAAGGGACAAACGTTCTTTTGGCGTGACGATATCTACAACACGTTTTATTTTCAAGAAGGGGTGAATTCAATTTATACGATTCTTTCCCATACGTGGAAGAATTTAGAGGCGCAAGCCGGCGTTCGGGGAGAGCATACGCATACGGTCTTGCGAAGTTCCGTGGAGGGAGCGGATCGTACGAAGAATCGTTTTGAGTTTTTCCCATCGGTGCATTTGGGCTATACGTTCCCGAATGAGCATCGCTTGTTGGCTTCCTATTCCCGTCGTACCACACGTCCGCAGCTTTTCTATATGGAGCCTTATATTACGTATCGTGACTTTTATACGGCCGAGATCGGTAATCCGGATATACGTCCGGAGTACATCAACTCCTTTGAATTGAACTACCGGAAGAGTTTCGGGGAAAATACGGTATCCGCTACCGCCTTTCATCGGTATCGAAAAGATAAGATCGAGCGGTTGCGCGTACCTTATTCAGCCGGTGTAACCTTAGACTCGATGTCAAACGTAGGACATGATTATTCAACAGGTATCGAGCTAAGCGTCAGCCTGCATCCAGTACGTTGGTGGAATACCACGGTCAACGGAAACGTTTATCACTATAAGGTGAAGAACGAACAGGCCGCCGGTGGAAATACGACCTCAAGCACCAATTACGATATCCTATGGAATAACCTGTTTAATCTGGGGAAATACACCCGTATCCAATTGGATGGTAGTTTTGTAGGCCCTTCCGTAACGACGCAGGGCCGTACGGACGCTTATTGGTACGCGAACGTAGCCGTTCGCCAGCAACTATGTAACCGAAAACTAACCGCTACCTTAGCTTTCCGGGATATTTTCCGTTCTGCCAAATATATCAGCGATATCCAAACGGCAGATTTACGTTCCCTGACACGTATCAAACCCAAATATCCACAAATCACGTTGACGTTGAGTTGGACATTTAATAGTTTCAAGGCCAAATCCACCCAAGCGAAAGAAGATCGCTCGGAGATGTTCGAGGGTATAAAGCATTGATATTGTATCTTTACTGTATTGGTTTGTCTTCGGGAAACAACTACGACTACAAATAAATTCTGCAATCGTAGTTGTTTCCCTCTTTTACGGATGGTGGGATTTGGTTCTTGGCATTAATCGCTGCGAAAGGAGCGGAGAAGATAACAGATCAGATCATCCGAGCATTGCGTTCATCTGGTTTTTCTTTTTAGGATGATATAAACAAGGTTTCTCTATGTATTTCCAGGATAACATACCTAATCCGGTGCTAAGGATAGTGGTAAGAGCCAATGTCAATATAAAGCTATATTGATCAAGTCCGTAATGAATGAATATCTGGATGATCGGGAAATGAATCAAGAAGATACCATACGAGAAATTTCCCATCCGGTTGAATACATGTAACCACTTGAATCCGTAAGCTACCGTGATAATGATAGAGGCTAGAGCGATAGGCTCGAAAATACTCAGCAACAGATACTCTCTACCCAATAAAAGAAATAGGCTGACAGGGAACAAATATCTCATATATTTTCGAAAAATAGGGAAATAGGCAAGTATGATAATACCAGAACAAAAGTACATCATTTGTCCGGGGAATTGTCTTTTCATGAATTCATAAATAGGGTTGTGTGTCATATCATCTAAATAATTACACGTTGTCGAGTAGATGAAAGATAAGATATAAATAAGAAGTAGGCATACTAATTTGTTATATCTTTTCAGTAACCAATAGATAATGGGTATGGTGATATATAGCATGAATTCAACCTTGATAGTCCATAAAGACCCATTCATCGCTTGTAAAGGATTGGTATCGAATACGCCGGGTAAATCCGGCGATAAAAAGTTAAATGTAAGTAAATTACAGATAAGATAGGTGTATAAGCTAGAAGAGGTGAGGTATTCCCTGCAGGATAAGGAAGTAAGGAATAATCCGATTAAGGCACATAATAAAATAGTCAAGCTGTAGGCGGGCATAATACGTTGAATACGTTTACGGAAAAAAATCCGGGTATTAGGCGTACGTAAGAAGCTAAACATAACAAGAAATCCACTAATAATAAAGAAACCTTTCACTCGAAATCCTCCGCTAACCAAAAAGGATCTGTCTCTGTCAGTGTGCTGAAATGGTTGAACATGACAGAATACGCAAGAAAGAAGCGAATAAAATCAAAATTATTCGCTTCTTTTACTTGATTTATTAATCTGGAGTTGAGTAAAACTTTCTCTGATTGATTCATTGTTCTATTTGACTACAATGATTTTTGTTACAACGCTCTCTGAGGCTTCCTCTGTGGAAGCTAGTACAAGATATACGCCTGTCGCTACACGTGATCCGCTTGCGTTCCGGCAATTCCAGATAGCTTGCCCCCCCAAGGATTTAGTTTGATAAATAATATTTCCGTTTAAATCCGTGATTTTTACATTCGAATTATCCATTAATCCTACAATCGTTACTTTATCCATATGTTCGGGACGTACCGGATTAGGATATGCATAGATCCCGAGTAATCAGATTTACCTTCCGAAGCTTCTCCTTGATAGGAATTTAGTCCTTTATCGGTCCGATAAAACCTCACCGGTCTTATCGTTTATCTCTATATCGTATATGTTATCGGAAAGGAGCGGGCTATTGGTCGTATTAAATTGATAAACGATTGTCTCATTATCATTATCTAGAACATAGACGCCATTTCCTTTGGTTCCAATCCATTTTCGATTACCTGCGTCTACTTTTAGGGTCGTGACAACAACGTTATCTAAGAAATAAGCGAGATTACCAGTTTCCTCATTGGTATATTTTACCCTTGTACAACGTGTAGCGGCTTTATCCTCAGCGGAAGAGATCCTAGGTTTAGTGAAATATACGGCCCCCCGATTCGTACCAACCCAGATATATCCATCCTTATCCTCGGCTACGCATGTATAATTACTAGGAGTCAATTCTTTTCCGTCGGTATCAATAAGTGTAGTAAACTCATACGAGGAAACTTCATCTAAAGACTCGCTATTCGGTATCATTACAAGTTTAGGTGTGTTACGAGGCACATAAATCCATTTGTCGTTAGTGGAGGTTATAAGTATATCGTTTATTGTATAGACTCCTCTAAGTTGCTCGATATCCAAACGATGCCATGCTCCTGCTTTGTCAAGAACAAGTACCGCATGGTTAACTTCTGAGCTTGTCATCCACAAATTTCCATTTTTATCAAAGGCCAGTCCATCTATATAACAATAACCGGACCCATAGCCTCCAGCGGTTTCTTTAAAGGCATTCTTTTCATTGTATGACTGGACGGGAGTTCCATTCTTATATTGGATAACGCCATCACCCATGGAAGAGGCGTATACGATCTCATCATTAGAATCGTCGGTCGTTACGGCTATACTTGTATAGTCTCGTGGATTTCTTGGTAAATTGAGTTTCTTTTGGGCTTCTTTAGGATCGATAAAAGACCATTTGTCATAATCGTATGTAAGAATATAACCTCCTTTGTCGAAGCGCTTACCATTTAGGAGGTCTTTACCTCCTATGATCATATATACTTTATCATTTTTACAAACAATATCGAATGCGCTATTGCTGTAAGGTCCGTCTAAAATGATAGGTTCATTAAGAGCCTCAAAACTATTTGAGCCTTTCCGTTGGATGGAACGTAGCCCTTTGCTTCCTTCCGCTATCCAATATTTGTCTGTTTGATAGGTACTGATATCATTGATACTTAAGTTTATTTGGTCAAACTTTTGCGTATCGGATACGATGAAAACCCTTGAGTTATCTATACATGCTAATTTTTCGCCTATTACTTTCATGTATTTTAGGGTTGAGCTATTTATTATTCGGGAAAGCTCTCCATTGTTTTCATAGAAGATACCTTGCTGACTGACCAAGTAGAACAAAGTATTCTTGAATGAAGCGATAGCTGAGATCGTATGACTATCGGAAAGGTTTGATAATCCATAGGGCTTCCAGTTTGCCTTATCCAGTAGGTTCTCTTTTAATGAGGCGTATATAATCCCCGAAGATACTTCTGCCTTATTGGTTGTAGAGGCATATATATTGCCATTCTGTATGGCACACGATGTTATATTTAAGGAAAGCTTGTAGGTATCTTTTATTTCCTTTTTGGCCATATTGACCACGACGATACCAAATGCTGTCGATAAATAGGCATATTCATCATGTACCAATACTGAATTGATTTGTTTGTCTCTTATGGACGTACTGGTCGACAGATAAGGTAGATTTGTCGCCACTCCTCCCTCAAGTATATCTATATTTGAATTATCATAGATAATAAGGAGTGATTTTGTTTGTTTATTATAGCGGATCAAAGAAATCGTATTATCATTTAATCCGTTTCCTTTATAATATTGCTTAATACTATTATCATCTTTTCCATACGTATAAAGAGATCCTTCCACTACCACAAATACTTGGTCGTTCGATTCCTCTACGCTGTTTGTGTTATTGTAAGAAAGATACGTTTTCCATCCGGTTGTATTAAAATTAGCGGCTAATACAGTGAATGAAAAAAATGAAAATAGAATGATAGTAAGTATATGTCTCATATTAACAATTGTAATCAGATAAAAATGATGTTAACTTCATGACGGCTTTCGCACGATGGCTGATCTGGTTTTTTGTATCGTTACCCATCTCGGCGAAAGTTTGTGTATAGGTATCAGGCATGAATATAGGATCGTATCCAAATCCGCTATCTCCGCGTTTTTCGGTAGTGATAGAGCCATTCACGATACCGTCGAAGGTATATTCTTTTCCGTCAAGGACTAGAGCTATGACCGTGCGGAAACGTGCTTTTCTGTTTTCTTTATGATTCATTTCGGACAACAGCTTGTTCATATTAGCTTCCGAGTCGTGCTCTGTTCCTGCGTAACGAGCCGAATAGACTCCCGGAGCATTATTCAATACCTCGACTTCTAATCCCGTGTCGTCAGCGAAACAATCATATCCGAATTTCTCCTTGATATAGCGGGCTTTTAGCAAAGCATTTCCCTCTAAGGTATCTGCCGTCTCGGGGATATCGTCATGGCAATCGATATCGGATAAACTTATGATTTCCGCGTATCCGGCGGTTATCTTGCGGACCTCGTCCAGTTTGTGTTGATTATTTGTCGCAAATACAAGTTTCATATTTCGTAATCTATTAAATAAGAAAGCATTTCTATACGGTAGATATATAACGTATGGAAATGCTTTAAATTGTTTGTATATTCTTTTTTAAGTCTTTATCTGATCGAACCCCTCACCATATACCCCTCGGACGATACTTTGGGAGATGAACGCTTGGTGGTCTATCCGCTTCACGATCCGGAAGATGGAGACGGATTCGGATTTCTTGGCGAGTAGTACGACTACTTTGACGGGTTTGCGGGAATAACCGCCCTCACCGTCTAGTATCGTGCAGCCACGGCCTAACTCATGGATGATACGATCTGCTATCTCGTCGTACTTCTGGGAGAAGATGAGGAATTGTACGGATTGGCGGTTACCGTTCAATACCATGTCGAGAACGTAATTGCTTATGACCATCTCCACGAAACCGAAAACGATCTTGTCCACGTTATGGAACAGGAAGAAAGAGGAACTGATGATGAAGAAATCGCAAAACAGAAGGATACGTCCGATCGATATATTCTTATATTTATTGATTACCGCACCGATAATATCCGTACCTCCGGTACTACCGTTCGCCGAGAATACCAATCCTAGTCCGGCACCACACATGAACGCTCCGATTATGATAGCCATAAACGGCTGGTCGTGCAGTATAGGTTGTCCTTTCAGCAGCCACTCGAAGAGAGAGAGAGAAGCCGAGAGTGAGAAAACTCCGAAAATAGTTTTTATCAAGAATTTTAGACCAAGGATCTTTAAGGCTACCACCAACAAGGCTACGTTGATGACAAAATAAGATACGGATACCGGGATCAATCCATTGGAGGCAAAGAAGATCAACGCACAGATACCACTTACCCCACCTGTCACGATCTCGTTGGAAAGGATAAAGGCGTTGAATCCGAATCCGTATAATAAAGTTCCGAACAGGATCATTAGATAATCCTGTACGGAAAAATAGATTTTTGTGAGTTTTAAGTTCATCCCACTACGATATTAACGATTTTGCCGGGAACGACAATAACTTTCTTAACGGCCTTGCCTTCCATCCACTTCGCTGAGTTCTCATGATTCAAAGCCGCTTTCTCGGCGTCCTCCTTAGAAATATCCGCCGGTAGCTCTAGGTTGTAGCGAGCTTTACCATTGAATGAGATCGCGTAAACAACGGATTTCTCCTTGAGATATTCTTCGTTGTGTTTCGGCCACCGGGCATCGCAGATGGTCGTATCATGTCCTAATTGATGCCATAGCTCTTCCACTATATGAGGAGCGAACGGAGCCAATAAAGTGATCAGCGGCTCCAAGATGGCGCGCTTGCTGCATTTTAAGCTCGTTAACTCGTTCACGCAAATCATGAAGGCGCTAATGGACGTGTTGTATGAGAAATGCTCGATGTCGAACGTTACTTTCTTGATCAGCTTATGCAAGGATTTCAATTCGTCGGCCGTAGGCTCGGCATCGGTAACTTGCAGGGTATCCGTATTGCCGAAGAACAAGCCCCAAAGCTTCTTTAAGAAACGGTGTACGCCATCGATACCGTTCGTATCCCAAGGCTTGGATTGCTCCAACGGGCCTAGGAACATCTCGTACAAACGTAGGGTATCGGCACCATATTTCTCAACGATCATATCCGGGTTCACTACGTTGAACATGGATTTGGACATCTTCTCGACCGCCCATCCGCAGATATATTTACCATCTTCCAATACGAACTCCGCGTCGTTGTATTCCGGACGCCAGTTCTTGAAAGCCTCTATATCCAACAGATCGTTAGATACGATATTTACGTCTACATGGATAGGGGTGACCTCGTATTGGTCTTTCAAGTTCAAGGAAACGAATTTATTGGTTCCGTTGATGCGGTACACGAAGTTCGAGCGTCCTTGGATCATACCTTGGTTGATCAATTTCTTGAACGGCTCTTCCTCGCAAACGATACCCAAGTCGAACAAGAACTTATTCCAGAAACGGCTGTAAATCAAGTGGCCGGTAGCGTGTTCCGTACCACCGATATATAAATCCACGTTTCTCCAATATTCATCCACGTCTTTAGCTACCAAGGCTTTATCATTATGCGGGTCCATATAGCGCAAATAATAAGCGGAAGAACCGGCGAAGCCCGGCATCGTACAAAGCTCTAGCGGGAAGATCGTCTGGTTATCGATCTTCGATACCTCGGTGACTTTTTGGTTTACCGTGTCCCAAGCCCATTTAACGGCGTGTCCTAATGGAGGCTCGCCCGTCTCGGTAGGCAAGAATTTATCTACTTCCGGCAGCAACAGGGGCAGACATTCTTCCGGCAACATCTGAGGCATGCCATCGGCGTCGTAATATACCGGGAACGGTTCGCCCCAATAACGCTGGCGGCTGAAAATAGCGTCGCGCAAGCGGTAGTTTATCTTCACACGTCCCAGATCGTGATCTTTTACGTATTTCTTGGTAGCGGCTATCGCTTCCTTGATCGTCAGTCCGTTCAAGGAAAGATCGCAATAAGGAGTAACGCCGGCTCTCGGAGAATTGCATACGATACCTTCCTTGGCATCGAAACTTTCCTCGCTTACGTCGCAACCTTCCACCAAGGGGCGGATTTCCAGTCCGAAATGCTTCGCGAAAGCGTAGTCGCGACTATCGTGCGCCGGAACCGCCATGATCGCTCCCGTACCGTAGCCGGCCAATACATAGTCGCTGATCCAGATGGGAACCGCCTCGCCCGTAAACGGGTTAATAGCATAGGAACCACTGAATACACCGGTTACCTGACGGTCGGCGATGCGCTCGCGCTCGGTACGTTTCTTGGTACGATCTAGGTAAGCGTCTACTTCTGCTTTTTGGTCTGCCGTAGTTAATTGTTGAACCAATTCGCTTTCCGGAGCTAATACCATGAAGGTAACACCAAACATCGTATCGGCACGGGTCGTAAAGATCGTGAATTCCTTGTCGCTGTCTTTTACCTTGAAGCGAACCTCGGCACCTTCGCTGCGTCCGATCCAGTTCTTTTGGGTCTCTTTCAAGGAATCCGTCCAGTCGATCGTATCCAATCCGTCCAACAGGCGTTGCGCGTAAGCGGATACACGTAAGCACCATTGGCGCATGATCTTTTGTTCCACCGGATAGCCTCCACGCTCGGAAACACCGTTCACGACCTCATCATTCGCTAATACGGTACCCAAGGCGGCACACCAGTTTACCATGGTCTCGCCACGATAAGCGATCCGGTAGTTGAGTAATATCTCTTGTTTTTCTTTATCGCTCTTGGCTTTCCATTCCTCGGCGGTGAAACTAAGTTCCTCTCCGCAAGCTACGTTCAGACCTTCCGTACCACTGGTCTCGAAAGCCTGTATCAACTCGCTGATCGGGCGGGCTTGTTTCTCGTCGTTGCAGTAGTAGCTGTTGAACATCCGGATGAAGGCCCATTGCGTCCATTTGTAATATTCGGGATCGCAGGTACGGATCTCACGGCTCCAATCGTAGCAGAAACCGATCTTTTCCAATTGCTCCCGATAACGGGCTATATTGTTCTTTGTCGTGATCTCCGGATGTTGTCCGGTCTGGATAGCGTATTGCTCGGCGGGTAGTCCGTAAGCGTCGTAACCCATCGGGTGCAATACGTTAAAACCTTGCAAACGTTTGAAACGCGAATAAATATCAGAAGCTATATAACCGAGCGGGTGGCCAACGTGCAATCCCGCACCGGAAGGATAGGGGAACATGTCCAATACATAGTATTTAGGCTTATTCGTGTCTTTTTCGACTTTATAAACCTTTTCGGCAATCCAGTAGTCGTGCCACTTCTTCTCAATCTCTCTGAAATTGTACTCCATGATCGTTTATCGTTTTTGTATCGTTTTCTATTTAAGGCCACAAAGTTAGTGAATTTATTTATTTTATATGAGTTATTTACATGAACTGTTTATTTCACGTAACCAATCCGGGGGCGAGATTGATTCTCGGTTCTTTTCGCTTGTAACTCAGCGAGTGACAGATTGATTAGCTCAAGTTGCGTACGGGTATCTTCGTTGATGTCGTTGTAATCGGCAAATGCTTCTTCGATATACGCTTTGAGTTCCTTTACTTCTTGTTGGAGTTCAAACAAAGGGGAGGAAGAACTTATTATTTGTCGTATGCCGACGAAAGCACGCATGATAGAGATATTGACTTTAATGGCTGTATCGGATCTGAGTACAGAAGAAAGCATTGCTATACCTTGCTCCGTGAAAGCGAATGGAGCATATTGGTTACCTCCTTTCTTTGAGATGCCAATTTGGCATACCATATTGTTTTTCAAGTTGTTAAATTCTTGAATTGTTAATGTGAACATAAAATCATCAGGAAAGCGTTCTATGTTTCGTCTGACCGCACGTTTCAGTTGGGCGGTTTCTGTTCCATACATTTCCGCCAGATCAAAATCCAGCATGACTTTTTGCCCTCTGATCTCATAAATCTTGTTTTGTATCGCTTGTAATTCCATAGTATAAGAACTTATTAGTTTACTTTATTTGATATAACCAATTTTAGGTCTTTTAGCATTGTTCTTTTTCTTTGTAGCCAGTTCGGAAAGAGCTATGTAAATATTATCCAAAGACTTTTGGGTGTCTTCACTGAGATCATTGATAGCGCAAAGGGTTTCCTCATTAGCCATTTCAAGAGATTTGATACGTTCTTGTAGTTCTTTAATTTCGATGGAACTAGTGGTAGTTTGTAAGGTATAATTCCGGATAGCGACAAAGGCTCTCATAATGTTTCTGTTGATTTCGATCGCAATGTCTGAGTTCAGCACACTACTTAGCATTGCGACTCCTAGTTCCGTGAAAGCGAATGGCATATATTTAAAGTTATTACCTCTACCTTTATTCAAGGTCACAAATTGTGATCTTGAAAGTTCCTCCTTGGTCAATTCAAACATAAAATCATTTCCCTCGAATCGTTTAGGATTACGCCTGACTGCCTGTTTAAGTACCCTTGTCTCTATTCCATACATTTCCGCCAGATCAAAATCCAGCATGACTTTTTGCCCTCTGATCTCGTGAATCTTGTTTTGTATCGTTTGTAATTCCATAGTAAAGATTTTAGTTTAATATTATGTTCGCAAAGGTTTGTAAAATAATTGAGATAAGCAATAAGCTAGTTGGATATTTATGATTGGTTGCATTTGTAAGTTGTACAATGAATTATTGCTGATCCGGCTTATTGTCTATTTTTTATGTGTTCTTATTTTCCTTATAAGATTTCCGGGAAAAACACGTACGTGATTTATGAAAAACACGTACGACTTTTTGGAAAAACATGTACGTGTTTTCCGGAAAACATGATGATGTTTTTATATCACTGATATTCATGTATATATAACTTGATACCTTTGCATGGACTTATTGTGTGTTTTTTCTTCTTGTATTTGTTATTTTGTTGTTCTATCGTTTGTTTATGAATTAAAAATATTTAATTTTGCTTATCTATAATAAAGGATGAAGTCATTTATATATATACTATTAACTTCCTTGACTTTCCTTGTGGTAGGATGCCAAAATGAATCTGAGGAAATCCGTTTGATCAATCAGGCGGAACGCCTGTTTGATGCCTATCCGGATAGCGTAATCACTACATTGGATTCCATTCCGCTCCCGGAAGAGATGAGTCCCCGTCTGATAGCCCGTTGGTGTATGTTGTACGCACGTGCCGCCGATAAAATAGAGGACGAAATGCCTTATACGAACCAGCTTGAGATCGCCTTGAAATACTATCAAAAGAAAAAGATGCGGGAAGAGGAGGCTGAGATCGGCCTTTATCTGGGGCGTTCGTATGTGGAGGATAAGGAGTACGAGAAGGCAATGAGGGCTTACTCCGATGCGCTGGAGGTAGCGTTGGCGATTAAGAACTATAATCGTGCCGGGTATATTTGTAGTTATATGGGGTTTGTATGAACTGGATGATCGTTATGTGTTAGCTGCAAAAAATATAAGGAGAGCGGACGGTATTTTCGATTGGCCGGTAATATGAAAAGCTATGTGCGTTCGTTTGTGAATGAGGGAAGGAGTTATATGGATGTTGATTCTAATTATTTAGCTTTAACTATATTGAAGCGAGCAGAAGTGATAATAGATTCCTTGAGAGTAGATGAGGTTAGAAATTATGTATACAATGGTCTAGGTAATATATTTAATGTTTTGGAAAAATATGATTTAGCTGAAAAATATTTATTGAAGAGCATAAAAGAGGATTCGAGTGATACTGCTTCGGATTATTTGACCTTATCAGATCTTGAGCAAAAGCGTGGAAATTTAGAACAAGCGGAAAATTATCTTCAAAAGGCTAATAGTGTATCCATAGATAATGATTTTGTATCGGCTACTATTGCTTATCATTATTATAAAATAAATAAAGAAAGAGATGATTATAAAAGAGCTTTGTCTTTTTATGAAGAATATGTAGCAGCAGAGGATTCCCTTATGAATATAAGTAAATCTGTCGATATATATGATACAGAACAAAAATATGAACATTTGAAATTGCATAATGAAAATATAAGATTACTATTAAAGGGGCAAAGGAATTATACTTTTATATTGATATTGTTATTTTTATGTGCTTTACTCATTATTGTCTATTTAGCTACGATAAGAAGAAAGAATCGTTCACTTTTAAAACAACAAGAAAAAATTAATACTTTGAATCAAAGCATATATCAATTATATGCAGAACTTCGGAGAAAGAGTGATGAACTAATCCAATTGCAAAATACTCAGTATTCTTCGGTGAAAATGCAAGTGGAATATGAAAATGTACAGAAAGAGGTAGATAGCTTGAGATCTCGATTATTCGAATTAAGAGAATCTAAAATTCTCAATAGTAATTTAGCTAAAAAAATAAAGAAAATATCTCAAACTGTGCAGCCTAATCATTCTGAAGCACCCGTTTCCGAAAAAATGTGGATTGATATTGAAGTTTTGATGATGGAAGTTTACCCTAGTGTTATAAAGGTACTGAAGGATGCAGGCTTGTCACCATCGGAGATGCATCTTTGTTTCCTTACATTATTTAAACTTGATTCAACAGCTATATCTATCCTTTTAAATATTATTCCTACTTCCGTCGATCGTACACGTTTGCGAGTACGAAAGAAATTAAATTGGGAAGGTAAACAAGGATTGTATGAATCTCTTGTTAATATTTAGTATGTAATAAACCTTCATTTAAGGGGCTCTACGATTGTTTGTCTATGTATTTGTTTTTATAGTATTTGATTGTCAAGTGTTTACGTTTTTTTCTTTGTCTATGTGGATTACATAATTTAACCCCTTTAGATCATATATAATCTCTAGATTTGCAACCGAAACATAACAAAAAAAGAGAGATTATGAAAAATGTAAAATGGCTACTAACAGTGTTGTTTATTTTTTCAATTTGTATTCCATCTTTTGCAGGTCATGTGCCTTTACATGGTCATCTTAAGAAAAAACAGCGATCTGTAAATTTGGATGTACCTATAAAAGCAGACATAGATGAAACTTCAAAAGTTTTGTCTTTGGAGTTTTTAGAATATATAGGAGAGGTACGAGTATCTGTTGTGGATGCGAATGGAAATATCGTTTATGAGGAGATAGTGGATACACAAGATGTTTCTTCTAGTATTATCTCATTAGATGAATGTACTTCTGGATCTTATGGACTTTATATATCAGATTCAGAAAACTACGCAGAAGGTTTTTTTAATTTATAAATAATTCAAATTTTAGAAGTATGGACAAAAAGACAGTGCTTTTAGCATCTGCATGTACTTTATTGATGATATCATGTAGTAATGATGCGGAATTGATTAATGTTGCTGAAACGACAGGATTACAAACAAAGGCTTTTGTTGGTGAAGCAGATTTCCAAATTGTAGATTATGCGGGAGATAAATGTATTCAGTTCAAGAATGATTCCGTCTTTAATGCGATGCTTTGGGAGATGAATGATATGTCAGAAGAAGAGAGAAATAATATTTTCTCGGGGGCAGGTTTCGTAAGTCAATGGCAACTTATGCAAGAAGCAGATCAAGAACAGGAGCTTATTGTAGACAATTATGAGAAAGATCTTAGCCAACCTTGGCCTGCTCATCAAATCAAAGAATTCAAACAAAAATATGATGATGTTTTCATGTTTGAA
>SCPN01001558.1_pt1 | contig 31017 bp, 34 predicted proteins | sample 6106831 | NCBI WGS metagenome assembly SCPN01 (sample SAMN10720447, study PRJNA508395) | human gut metagenome | isolation source: Participant 1, 0 month
GATATGGTAATGTCTTAACATTAGTGCTTTTAAGATTGCCTTTACTTATAACTCTTACCCAGTCATCACCTTCTATAACTTCACAGCCAACTTCAATAAGTTTAGCAGATAATGATTCAAGATGTTTAGGTATTACATCTCTTACAACAACATCACCGCGTGTTGCAGCTGATGCAAACATAAATGTTCCTGCCTCAATCTGGTCAGGAATTATTGAATACGTTGTTCCATGAAGTTTACTTACACCTTTAATTCTAATAACATCTGTACCGGCACCTTTTATATTGGCACCCATAGCATTAAGGAAATTGGCAACATCTACTATATGTGGCTCTTTTGCCGCATTTTCAAGAATTGTATCACCCTCTGCAAGACAGGCTGCAAGCATAAGATTAATTGTCGCACCAACTGTCACGACATCAAAATAAACATGACCACCAACAAGATGCTCTGCCTTTGTACTAATCTTGCCATGCTCAATCTCAACTTCTGCACCAAGTGCCTTAAAACCTTTAATATGCTGGTCAATCGGTCTGCTTCCAATATTACATCCACCCGGCAATGCAACCTGTGAACGTTTATATTTTCCAAGCAATGCACCTAAAAGATAGTATGATGCACGAATCTTTTTTATATATTCATAATCGACATTAATGTCACATATACTTCCACCGTTAATCTGAACGGTGTTGTTATATACATATTTAACCTTAGCTCCAATTCCCTCAATAGCCTGAAGCAATACTCTCGTATCCCTTACATTTGGCACATTTTCAATTGTAACTGTCTCATCTGTCATAATTGCTGCTGCAAGAATTCCTAACGCAGCATTCTTTGCACCACCGATGGACACCTCCCCGTTAAGTGGGACGCCTCCCTTAATTACATATTGTTCCATCTATGCACCTCTAACAATCAGATTAATCTCAAAACTACTCATTACTTATTATTATAAGTATTTCTTCTATATTTGTAAATATTCACATTTAAAAAGCTTATATTTATTTATTTTCAACTGCAATATTATAACACAAAGATACCCTTTGTAAAGATTATTTTTTCATAACCTCTAAAAACCGTACCATTATTCTATAACAAACACCCCACAGCATGTCAATTCATACTGCGGGGTTAAATATCACAATATATAATCCTAATTTTTATTTACATAGTATAAAGGATTAACAGGTGTTCCACCTATCCATATTTCAAAATGAAGATGTGGACCAGTGCTATAGCCTGTATTTCCTGAGTAAGCAATCAAATCGCTCTGATTTACATACTGACCATTAGAAACCGTAACAGAATTAAGATGTGCATATCTTGTCATAGAACCATCTGAATGTCTTATATCAACACAATATCCATATGTTGAATACCAGCCTGCTCTGATAACAGTTCCTGCTGCCGCAGCTCTTACAGGAGTACCAACTGATACATACCAGTCAACGCCTGAATGAAGTGTTCCCCATCTGTAACCAAATTCTGATGAAACTGAACCACCTGAAATCGGTCTTAAATATGTTGGAGGTGTAAGTGTACCAACTGATACAACCTGCGGTTGTGATTCAACCATAACCTCTTCATTAACATAAGAAACATCCGTCTTTACTCCGTTAACCAATGTAACATCAGCTGTAACCTTATGATGACCGGTTGTTCCTTCAGATATAACTGTATTTGTTCCTCTGTAAGCTGTGTCATCATCTACATACTGAACAGGAGCATTGTAATCTTCTTCATAAGTCATTCTCTGTGTTACAACAACTGAAATCTCTGACTTAGGAACTGTTACAACAAGTTCATCTCCCGGTATTATAAGTGACTCTTCTGTAAGTCCCTCATTAAGTGCAAGCAAGTCATTAAGTGCAATATCACACTTGCCCGCTATAAGTGAAAGACAGTCTCCTTCTTCGACCACATACATGGTCTTCTCCTCTTTTTCCTTTGTTATCTCGTCATATGCCTGCTGTACACTCACAATATTAGCTCCTGCTGCAAGTGTCTCATTAACTACGACATTCTGCTCAAAACTTATTCCTGTTATTCCATCCTTAGCTGTATCACTGTCAGTGGCAACTGATGCCATCTGTCCGTTGAGAGCCGCTGCTACTATATCTGTATCTGTATTCTTTAACTCTGACTGGACAACATCTACAGAATATGCACCATAGCTTCCGTCTCCTGAAGAAAGCTTAACCTGAAACTCTTTCTTTGTATCATACTTATCTGTAACTTTCTCCATGAGTTCAACAACATCATCTTTTGATGCAAGTGTAACTGTAAAATCATTGATTCTTACAGTATATGCAGTTGCATTCTCCTTATCTGTAACACAGTTGAACAGACTGCTGTAAATAGCTGTCTCAAGCTCGTCCTGTGACATTCTTGATGCAACAAGCTTATGCTCTTCTACAATATCAATATTGTTATCCATATATACAACAGAATCATATTCCTTACTGAACTTGAGTCTGGCTGCTGCCATTGCCTGCTCAGCTTCCTGTCTTGAGTTGGCACTGCCAATCTCCTCACCGTTAAATACAATGCTGTAATATCCAACTTTGTTATTAAACTTATTCTCTGCAAATGGTATAGCAAATATGCATGCAAAACATGCTGCTGACATTCCGGCTATAAGAGTCATCTTAAGTCTTCTGCCATACCTGGTTAAGTGTGTCATATATTCCTCCAAATAATGTTATTTTATAATTCCATATTTGTAATTTTTCTGTAACATTTTTGTAACAAATACATCTTAACACTAACATGTCCCTTTGTAAAGTACCATTTTGTCAAATTTCACAAAGTTATATCATTTTATCTTCTTCTTGAGTCAAAATATACAAAGCCATCAATTTTATCTAAAATATCAGCAAAAATTTTTCTCGGTGCAAGTTCTATATATCGCGAAAGCACATCATTCTCATTTGCCTTGAATCTTCCGTAAAAAATATCATAAAGATTATGTCCTCTGACATAAATCCTTATATTTTCTATATTTGCAATTAAATCATTACGTGAATCAATACTTATATCCAGCTTGCTTAACATTTTCTTTACACTTGTCAGTTTGTACAAATATTGATTGTATTTCTCCCATAAAATATCATAAAACTCGTCAACACTCTTAACAACACCAACCTTTTCCATTATTTCAGGAAACAGAAAATAATTTTCAAATGAGTAATACTTTAATATGAGTACATTTCTATCCGTAACTCTTGGCATATTCCCTTTATCTTCTTTTGCACGCTCACCATAATAGCGACACAACTGTTTGCCCAGCATCTGTTTATCCTTGCCGTCACTGTCACGAATCATCATAAACTGATCTTTAAGATAAAGAGTGTTAATATATTTCAGATTGGCATACGTTTTAATATTGGTACAGCTGTTGGTAGAAATAATAGCTATACGCCTTAAACGCCCATTTTCGTCATATATTTCAGAATAATACTTGTTAAGAAGAAGTGGCAGCCTGCTCCTGTCCTGCTTTCCCTCAACAATAAACACAAAGCTCACATTCATCATATCATTTGCCGTAAAACCAAGGTCATTTAAAATATCATCTATATCTGTATCTTTTCTGATAGCTGTCATATGAAATTCATCGCAGTAAATCTGCCTTATCTGTTTTGTTGTAAAATTAAAAAGCATCTCCGGTTCATGAGTTGAAAAAATAACCTGATTCTTTTTTGACAGTCTGTACAAAATCTCACTGGCGATTTTCTGTAGTTGTGGATGAAGATATGTCTCGGGCTCTTCAATCATAATGATATATGGTGCCGTATCATTATCAGAATTTATATATGTTTCAAGCAGCGACAAAATATATATACTCCTGAATCCTTCTCCCATTGAATCAAAACTGTCGTATGTTTTTCTTGACGGATTTTCAACTATTGTTTCTATATTAAACAGTTCATCCGCATCAAATTTAATTTCATAACGGATTTTCAAATCTCCCCCACCGTTTTTTGAAAAATACGAATTAAGCCTGTCCGCAAATGTGTTAAGGTTCAGGCTGAACATTTTATACTGCATGAGTCTGCTTGTCTCAACAAGTGTAAGCTCCTGCGGCTTTTTTCTGTTGATTACGCCCATACAGTCAAAGCATTGGCTGCATTTCTTTGCACTGTCGAATATGCATCTGTCAGCCTTAAATTCCGCAAAGTTATCATCATTAGAAAACATCATAATATCTTTTAAAATATCAATATTATTTCTATAATGATCAACAAAATAAATTCTCGGAAGCACATTTCTTATATATGTATTATTTTTCTTTATTCCATCGCGGTATTTCTCATTTCCATTCCTGTCAAACACATACTCAAATGTCAATATTCCACCGCCCTCTTCATCAGGAATAAATGACGGCAGTCTCTGGCAGAAGCTTTTGAGCCACAAATCATAATTTTTCATTTTTTTAACAATCCCGTTGCCATGAAGAAAACTCAGGTCTTCATATGCAAACTCCAGTTCCATTCCGATTATAATATTTCCTCCGGCATTAAAATCCGGCATATTAACTGTTTTATCGCCAAGAGCAAACACGGATTGCATCAAGAATTACTGACTTGCCCGAATTATTTCTTCCAACAAGAATAAGTGCATCCTGTGCATCATCTATTTCAAGTTCTTTTATCGACTTATAGTTTTTAATATGAAGCCTTTTTATTTTCACTATGACACCTCCGGATTACTGATTACCGCATTATTTCTTCTTTGCTACTGAAAAACCAAATTTGCCTATTTTTTCCCCAAGTTCAAAATATTCACCATGTGAATATGCCAGAAGATTAGCATCTTCAAGTCTTAATCTTCCCTTATCATCAAGAAGTTTTTCATCTACATGCACTGCTTCAACTTTTGCTATAAACATATCATGTGAGCCAAGTTCAATAACATTAACCACTTTACATTCTATATTAACCGGACTTTCTGCGATTGCCGGAGCATTGATTTTTGATGATTTCTGTGGTGTGAGGTTCATTTCTTTAAATTTATCAACATCTCTTCCCGAACGCACTCCGCAATAATCTGTTGCACGGCATAAATCCTTTGTTGTAAGATTGACAACAAATTCCTTTGTCTCTGATATTATCCGGTGTGAATATCTTTCTTTTCTGACTGAAATTGATAACATAACCGGGTCTGAGCATATTGTTCCTGCCCATGCAACTGTTATAATATTCGGTTTCTCATTTTCTCTCTGGCAGCTTACCATGACTGCCGGAACCGGATAAAGCATGTTTCCCGGTCTCCATTCCTGTTTTTTATTCTGCATAAAATCCTCCTTAATGAAAACGGCAGCCACAGCCGGAATCACCGGACTACAGCTGCCGCAACTGTTTTAATTTATCATTTAAATAATAATCCAAGAATTGTTGAAAGAACTGCTGATGCGAGTGCCGCAAGACCATATACCAGAGGCATATTATTATCATCCTTCTCTATTTCCTTGATACCGATAAAAGTTAGTGCAAGTCCTGCACCATTTGCAAATGAAATCATCCATGATTTGAGATATCCGAAAAATGATGCCGGAATCATTGCGATTATTGTTCCTGCAAACGTAAATGGAATTGTTACAAGAATTGATAAACTTGCTATTGCAAGAGTCTGTTTATATGTAACCTTTTTGTCTTTTTCAAATGCATTGATTATGAGCATAATAATTGCAGCTGTTAGTGCAGCAATCGCAATAACTTCCACAAAATGTGTGAAAAATCCTGCAGCAATCTGTCCTGCAGAATAAGCTTTTGTCTTTCCCGAAATAAGATTAGCAAGGTCTGCGAGGCTCTTTAATGAACTTTTTGTTGTAAAATTTATATATAACATTCTTAATAATTCACCTAATGCACTTATAAATGCAAGAACAAGTATAAGAATTGCCGGTGCTTCCATTGATGCATTGAAAACATACTTTTTCACGGCATCTGCCGGTTTCTTAAATATTCCCGATAATAAATCTGTAAGTTCTTTTACCATAGGCAATGTCTGCTTCGGAGCCTGCTGTGTACTTTGTGTCTGTGCGTCAGGCTGTACCTGCTGTGTATTTTGTGCCTGACAGTTACAAACCTCTCCATCGGATAACTGTCTGCCACATTTAGGGCAAAAACTCATAATTTTTTCCTCCTCAGAAAATATTTTATATTGTATTTTATATACTAACACAAATTATAATTTCTATCAATTTATTTTATTTGTCTTTTTATTTTTGTATTTTTTTCTGAAATACTTATCAAGGACTTCTCCAACACTGCACAGTTTATCTGTCATAACTATTACATATGTTTCTTTATATGATGGCGGTGTCAGCGTGAGCGGGAACATATGCTTGGTAATCATATCTCCTTCTTTTTTTGTAAGAGAAAAGTTGTCATGTGCATTTTTCAAGGCTTTATTCGGATGTTCAAATCCATGCATGCGTTCTCCTTTTTCAGGTTTGTGCCCATGCCAGTCATAAAGAAACAAATCGTGCAAAAGTCCTGCTTTTGCTGCCGCATTATCGTCCAATCCAAGTTTTTTACATACTATGTAGTTCATATACGACACATGAACAGAATGTTTAAAGCAGCTTGTCTGACTGTGATGATTAAACTTCTTCATACTCTGAACAACCGGTTTTGTCGCAATTGGTCTTACAGTCTTTCTGTATTCTTTTGCCGTTAATCGTCTCTGTTCATTTTTTTGTTTTATATAGTTTTTTACAGCACCCGCCATCTGTCCCATAACAGATTTATCTCTTCCAAGTGCATTTTTTCTATATATATATCTTTTACTATTATTGCTTACTTTTGTCTGCATATTATTAAACCCTCCGGGTTATTTATTACTAACTATATCATAACACCTGACGGCGAAAAAGTCATGCTTGTACCTTTTATAAAAATATGGTAAAATCTTTTTAGAATACTTCGTGCAGTAATATTATATTCTATAATGTCCGGGCGTATGTTTTATAGAGGGTATTTTTTTGTTCGGATTACACGGGTATGTTCCGCACAGCGGATAAATAAAGGAGGATTTTATGGTTGGAAATGTTATTGTTGGTCAGTCAGGCGGCCCAACAGCGGTAATTAATTCAAGTCTTGCAGGTGTATTCAAGACTGCTAAAGACAGAGGTGCTAAGAAGGTTTATGGTATGCGTCATGGCATCAAAGGTCTTCTTGATCGTCAGTATGTTGATTTATCTGAAAAAATCAAGACTGATATTGACATTGACTTATTAAAGAGAACTCCATCTTCTTATCTTGGCTCTTGTCGCTACAAATTGCCTGAAATCAGTGAAGGTAAAGAAACTTATGAAAAAATATTTGAAATACTTAATGAACTTGACATCAAATATTTCTTCTACATAGGCGGTAACGACTCAATGGATACTATTAAGAAGTTATCCGATTATGGTATTCTTATCAACAGTGACATCAAATTCATGGGTGTTCCAAAGACTATTGATAATGATCTTGCCGTTACTGACCACACACCTGGATTTGGTAGTGCTGCAAAGTTTATTGCCGCAACAATGAAAGAAATTATAAGAGATGGTCTTGTATATGACTATCCTACTATTACTATTGTTGAGATTATGGGACGTAATGCCGGATGGCTTATGCTGCCGCTGCTCTTGCAAAGGGTGAGGGACTGCAGAGCGTTGATTTAATTTATCTCCTGAAAAGGTATTTGATATTGACCATTTCATGGAACGTGTTAAATCTATCGTTTCAAAAGGTCGTTCTATGGTTATTGCCGTATCTGAAGGTATCCGTGTTATGGATGGCAGATATGTATTTGAACTTTCAGACCATGTAGAATTTGTTGATGCTTTCGGTCACAAACAGCTCGCAGGTTCTGCTAAATTCCTTGCAAATAAGATTGGTTCAGAGCTCGGAATCAAGACTCGTGCTATTGAACTTTCAACTCTTCAGCGTTGTGCTTCACACATGTCATCACGTACAGATATTACAGAAGCTTACAATGTTGGTGGTGCTGCGGTTAAGGCTGCATTTGAAGGTGAATCAGGCAAAGTTGTTGTATTAAAGAGAGTTTCTGACGATCCATATATGTGCATTACAGAAACACATGATGTTCATCAGATTGCTAATATTGAAAAGAAAGTTCCTCTTGAATGGATTACTGAAGATGATTTTGTAACAGATGATCTTATCCATTATATCAGACCATTAATTCAGGCTGAGCTTTCACCGATTATGGTAGATGGTCTTCCAAGACATCTTAATGTAGATATGTGATTATGTTCAGATTGTGGTGTAAATTATTCGACGAAAGCGGACATCTTTTAAAAGATACCGTTATTGCAAACGATAACCCTGATTTGAATCGTACAAGAAAAATCTTTGACGGAATACATGATGCATGTTATGAGTTTGATTTAAGCGAGCCTATATGGCTTGAATCAAATATCGAAACCTTTAAGCGTCATTCCAAAGTACGTTTTAATCATGATAATTTTATTGATTCGATTGATTTTTCCTATATGGAAATTGAAGTAATTGAAGAAGACTAGATTAATAAACAGGCTGTAAAAAACAGCTATAAGATAGGGCATCTGTTCACGATAGTGGGCAGATGCCTGTCTTTATCTTCAAAACTACGGAAAACTGTGAATTTTAATCATTTTCTTCGTTTCACTTGCAACGTTTCTTTTTTAGCAATGAACCCATCAGCATACCAATTGCTGAGATTATTACTCCAGCAACAACAAGTCCCCACTCCGGAGCATTCAGCTTGTCAAAAGCAATGTTATTTGCCATTGCGAATGTGCCGTATTCAGCAAGCATATACATCACTCCAAAAAATAGAGTAAGTGCCCATTTTCCTTTTGCCCAAAAATCATTTTTACCGATTATGAAGGAAACGATAAATGTTGTTACAGGAAGAAGAATCCATAAGTATACTAAACTATATCCCATCGCATCACTTCCACTTGTAAAGAACCAGAACGCAATCATAGCAATTGCCCATACAAGCATATAGGACAGGATTGTAATAATTTTGTTTCTGTTGGTATTGCTTTTTACAACATTTGTACTTTCTTCGAGATAATCATAATATGTATTCATTTTTTGTTCTCCCTTCAATAAATAGTCAAGGGAAGCCTCGTAGTAATCACTCATTTTAATGACACTGATGATATCTGGATAGGATTTTTCATTTTCCCAATTTAGGATGGTCTGACGACTCACTCCCAATAATTCAGCAACCTGTTCTTGTGTCATCTTTTTTTTAAGCCTAGCTGCCTTTATTTTACTTCCGATATCATACTCCATGTCCATTGTACCTCCCTTGTACTTTATTATAGGAAAACCACCCTTCATAGTCTATCAAACGGCTTTGACATCACAGAAAATGCGTGTCAAAATGCTTTGACATATCTCTGCAAAATTCAAATTCGCCATTGCTTTCAACTCACCAGAAGACTGAAATTTGTTACTTAGGAACCGACAGTTAATATCCCCAAGTCATTAATTTCCATGTTCCGCCTTCGCTACGTGCCAACCACCATGACCATGTGTATTCTTCATTAGCGTTCCACGCTCCACCTCCATTTTTAGGTGACCTGAAACTACTATCAAACGAAATACATTGTGTGAAACTCTCTTTATTGTCGTTTGCTTCCTCCAATTCATTCATCCAGGCAATATTATCCTCATTATTGCACGCATCATCAGATGTATAAGATAGGCTATTACAATTCACCCCTCAAAGAACTAAATTGTTTCTTTATAACATCAATAGCTTCATCCATGTCATCTTTTGTGTATATAGATGATGTCCCATAGTCAATAACTAAATTTTTTGTATTTCCTTTTCCACAACCAGCTAAAGATATAACAAATAAAAGACAAAGAACCATTGCTATCAATCTTTTCATAATCACTACCTCCACAAATCCAAATTTTCTTTAGTGTAGCACTGTTTAAAAAGTGCTACAAGTGTATGATCGTCAATCAGCTTATTTCCATCAGCAAACAGGATGCCATTTTTATCAAGGAAATACAGAAACATTGTTGCTGCGATTCGTTTGTTGCCATCGGCAAATATTTGTTCAATTGTATCGGTTAATTCATTACGAATAAAGTTACCGAACGTGGCAAAGGATGGAGCTTTCATTTCATCAAGAAGATACATATACCGGATGTCCGTTCTACAGAGTTTTTCAATCTCCCGGAGAGAACAGAATCCGTGATTCATAACTTCACAAAAAGTATATACTGGATCAGAAATATTAATTAATTTTTCGATTTCTAATGGTAATTTCAGCTGACGAGCTGTATAATTACCATTAGGTTTATTAATTAGTAGCATAATTAATTATACCAAAAAATCGCTTAAACCTCACGCGCCTGCGATTTTTCTTTCAAGGAGTTTTTTTCCCTTTTATTTACTTTAAAATATAGTAATTACGCTTTTATAGCATTACTGAAGAAGTGAAAGTACGCCCTGGTTAGACTGGTTAGCCTGTGCAAGCATTGACTGACCTGCCTGTGTAAGGATACTATTCTTGCTGTATGCAACCATTTCTTCAGCCATATCTGTATCACGAATAGCAGATTCAGCTGCTGTTGTATTTTCAACAATATTATCTAAGTTAGCAATTGTATGCTCAAGTCTGTTCTGAACGGCACCAAGAGCTGAACGCTGTGAAGATACTTTCTTTATAGCTTCACCAATTGTATCTACAGCTGCATCTGCATTTGTAGAATCATCTCCTGTTACAGAAATACCTTTGACACCAATACTTTCAGCACTCATGCTCTGCATAGAAACAGAAATTTTATTATTTGCTGTAGTATCAGCCCCAACCTGAAAACTGAGAACAAGGTCTTTAACAGCTTCATATTCTACTGTTGTCTTATCTTTTGCAGCTGTCACTGTTACATAATTAGCAATCTGTTCAGCACCAATTTCTTTAAATGTCGCATTAGCACCTGTCGTCTTTTTGTAAAGTGATTGCTTTACTGTTCCATCTTCATTAAAATAATTTTTTAAATCCTCATCTTTTACCGCTGTCGTTCCCTGCGCGTCTGCATATAAAGCTGTTGATGCAACACCATAACTCTGCTTTACAGTAGTTAATGCAACAATCTTATCTTTTGTCTGTGCACCATACTGATCTGTTGTATTTGCTGCTTCAGAATACATTTCCATGCCATCTTTAATCGCTACATTTCCATTTGCATCAACTTCAAGACGTTCTAATATTTGATCTGCTGTCAAAGCTGTTGCAGAGCCTTTAGCATACCAAGTAGTAGGTGCGTTTGTTGCTGTTAACGCAACTGTAGATGTAACAGGTGTTTTATATGTAGCTGTCATAGCTGTAGCTGCAACTTCTTTCTGTCTTGTTTCCGTTCCGTTACCCTTTAAAAGATATGTTTCGTTGAACTTTGTTGTCTCAGAAACTCTGTCGATTTCAGATGTAAGCTGGTCGATTTCGTCCTGAATATTCTGACGGTCATCTTCTGACATTGTTCCGTTACCTGCCTGAACTGCAAGTTCATTCATTCTCTGAAGCATTGAATGAACTTCTGTTAATGCACCCTCTGCTGTCTGTACACATGATATTCCATCCTGTGCATTAGAAGATGCCTGACTGAGACCACGAATCTGCTTTCTCATCTTTTCTGAAATTGAAAGTCCTGCTGCATCATCTGCTGCACGGTTAATCTTATAACCAGAAGATAACTTCTCTGTTGACTTTGACTGTGCTGATGTTGTTACATTAAGCATTCTGTTAGCATTCATTGCTGATAAATTGTGTTGTACTACCATATTTTTGTACCTCCGTGTGGTTAATTTTTATGGAAACTCCGTTTCCCATTTTTATTTATAATAAGTATGTCTTTTATTAAGCATGCTTTCCCGGGATGAAATATTTACGACATGCAAAATATCAGTTATACATTATTACCTCGATTTTTACGCTTCTCACGCATCAGAATATCTACAATTTCTTTTTGTGCTTCCTGCGATATTCCCTCTTCTTTCTTATATTCATCAACTTTTTCACCGGCTGCTTTTTTTACCGAACTTCTTACAATGTTGACCTCTCTCGGTGCATCAACCAGCAGATGAATATTGTTTGCCGAACCTCCCGAAAATATAACTTTGATATTGTCTCCAATATCTATATACTCTCCGGGTTTTAATGTGAGTTTTAGCATTTTTAACTCCATGTATCAGTTAGAATTTTTCCTTTTCAAAATGTAACTATTTATTACAAAATGTTGCATTTTTAACTTTTTATTTGTAATAATTCATCTGAACTATAAAAATTATGATTGGAGAATATTTATGATTACAGAACCGATAAAAGATAACAAAGAATTGCAGGCATTTCTTAATTTCTACGCTGACAAAAAACCGAATCTGCGAAATCATTGCCTGATTGTTTTTGGATTAAATACTGCATTAAGAATAAGTGATATTTTAAATATTAAATGGAATATGATTTATGATTTTGAAAACAAGAAATTCATAAAGAGGCTCACCATAAGTGAACATAAGACAGGAAAAATAAATATTATCCCTATAAATGACAATTTATCTATTGCTCTTCAAAAATTTTTTTCCAAACAGAATCCTCAATACAACGATTACATATTTACAAAATCGACAGACCACACAAGACCGCTGAGCCGTACTCAGGCATACCGCATAATAAAAACCTCAGCTGACAAATGTAATATTACAGGAAACATTAGTTGTCATTCTCTCAGAAAAACTTTTGGATTTTTTGCATGGAAACAAGGAACACAGCCGGCTTTACTCATGGCAATCTATAATCACTCCTCATACAATATAACAAAACGATATCTTAGAATCACACAATGCGAAAAAGATGATATATATGCATATTAAATTCCCTCGCTAAACCATTTTTATAATATCAATTATAGATTTAAAAAATTCTTATTTTTCAGAAAAAAGGGGTTAAGGAAAATCACTTACAGCTGATATAATAAATGTAAACAAAAATGCAACATTTTGTAATAAAAGATTGCATTTTTGTTTTTTTATATGTCAAAAAAGGTATCCAATACACAACAACATATCGGATACCTTAATTTTTATATTTTATTTATTTAACTACAGACACGTCAACGCCACATCTACTGTCTCTTTATCAATCCCGCTTGCTATAAGTTCCTCTGTCCTCTAATCTTTGTGCCACATCACACATATTGCTCACTCCTCCCGATTCTCTCAGTAATTTCTCATATCTTCTGTCACCCGTCATCACTGAATAAGTGTCTAATGCTTGTAAGTTACTTTGCATTATGCCTGACACACATTACTTATTTCTTTTTTTACGTTTTTTTATAATAATTACTGCAAGCACAATTATACATGCTGCAGCACCGCCACATATATAGTAAATCATATTGCTGCTTTCTTTATGAATCACCGCAAAATCTGCTTCGTAAGGAATTTCAGCAGTCATATAACTTCCATGCTCTTTCGCATCTGCCTTAACCCAGCCTGAATCTGCGTTGTCACGATACCATACTTCGCTGCTTCCCGAAGTATTTTTTATGTAAAAATGGCATGTTTTTGTACCTTTATCTTTTACGTCTGTGCCTCGCATTTTCCATGCATATGAATATTCTATATCCCCTGACAGATTATCAGTATCACATTTTGATAATGTAATTTTATTATCATCATAGAATTTTCCTTCCGCAATAAAAAGCGGTTTATCATTCTGCGATGCAATGTCACCGGCAACACTTTCTATCCACACATGATATTCTGCTTCAACAACAGTATTCTGCAATATTGGTTTTGATACTATATTTTCCGGCCATTGTGCATAATATCCATCCTTATCAGGAATTGAGGGAAGTTCCGATACACCAAGATTTGCATTATATGCAATATTTTTTGTATCAATAACATTTCCATCAGCTTTGAATACAAGTGTTACACGATGAAATCCATCAGGTATATTCTCCATTGCCATAACAGCTTCATAGCTCGCACTGTCAGCCTTACCGCTATAATTAATATCATCAATTCCGCCATATATATCATTTACAAATATATTTGTACTTACTTCACCGTCAGATTCAATTATTCCTGCAAGGCTTCCCTTTGCTTCACCATCACCAAGAATTGCCGGAATCGAAATACAATTTTGCATTGTATAACCTTTTCCACAAATTCCGCCTGTATAATCTTCACTTTCCACATTGCAAAGACTGTAACTGTCTGTTATTGCACTTGCACTGTTACCGGCTATTCCTCCGGCATAGTTACCCGTCTCCGACTTTACTGTTCCATAACCCTCGCTACCATATACAAGTCCAAGTTCCTGTAATCCGACAATTCCTCCGGCACAGTCTTTTTTTGAATTAACCTCACCATAATTAATACAGTATATTACAACATCACTGACAGTTGAACGAAGCCTTACATTTGTAGTCTCAGTTATGTCAAGATCATACTCTGGATCAACATCATATTCAACGTTCATTGTTCCGGCTATTCCTCCGGCATTAATATCTCCATGCACTGCTCCCCTGTTTACTGACTTTGCAATAACACCATCTGAATTTTGTGCACTGTCAGCAGATGATATATCTTCTATATAGTCATCATCACTTGTCACAACATCCATTGTTTCTGTTACTGTATTACCAATATTTTTAATCTGTGCAGAGATTCTTTCAATACTATCTGCAATTGTTCTTATTTCACTGTCAACTGTGTCCGCAACGCCATGTATATCATCTGCAACAGTGCTGTTTTCAATATCTTTTGAAATATCATCAACAAAATCTTCTATTTTTTCATCGTTATCGTTATTTCCATTAAGCTTATCCTGTAACTTATCAAGCAGTTCTTTATACTGGTCAATAATATTTTCTGTATAAGACTTAACATCAGATGAAGCATTATTCATCGATGATGACATGTTATTTAATGTACTGTTAATAATATCTATTGAACTCTGCACATCATCAACACGGTCATTCAGATACTCAGACTCAATATCCGGTTCTGCCTGTCCGACAATTCCACCGACATCTTTTCTTCCATAGATTTCACCTTCATTAGAACATGTTATAACTTTACCGCTCTGTTTTCCGGCTATTCCACCGACATTATACCCTGTATGTGCAAATCCAATCTTACCATAATTAACACAATCCGATATTATTCCTGTTGACTCACCGGCTATTCCACCCATATCATTACGGTCTATGACATTCTGCGTAAGATTGAGAGTTCCTACATCAACACCACCTATGTCAAGTGTTGTATCCAGTTCCTGCGTATTAACACGGCTCTTTGATGTACAGCTGCTTATAAGTCCATCATTAACTCCGGCTATTCCGCCTGTCTGATTTGTTGCTAAAATATCAGCATCACTGGTACAGCTCACTATTTTGGCATTTTCATGATTATAGCCTGCAATTGCACCTGTTGCAGTAGATGCATTTACTTTACCCGAAAATGAGCTTTCATTTATTACCCCTTTGTTTACACCTGCTATTCCGCCTATATTTTTCTGACTTCCGGTAACATTAATACTTCCTGAAATATTAAGATTAGTAATAAAACCACTCTCTGCTATATAACGGAAAAAGCCAAAATCCGAACCTTTATAATCAACATTAAAACCACTTATTATATGAGAACCGCCATCAAATGTTCCGGCAAAATATGATATTCCTTTAAAATCTGAGCCCGAAACATCTATATCGGCAGTCAGTTTCACAATCTTGTCTTTGCTATAACTGTCATATTTGCATTTATTGGCAAATTCAATAAGTTCATTTACTCTTGAAATCTCAATAACATTCAAAGAATCTTCAGCTGACACATTAATCGGCATGATGCTTATTACTGTCATTATAATAAGGATTAGAGAAAGTCCTGCCGGTATTATCCTTTTCTTTAAATATTTTTTCATTGTCATGACTCCTCATCTCCTTCCTGTGCTTTATTGTCTGCAATATCATCATCTTCTGATATCTGTTGAGAATCCAAATCATTCTGCTCAATCTGACCCTGCCTTCCTGGAATCACAGAGTCTACAGACACTTTCATCTGTCCCTGGAATGTACCCTGTATATCAGCATCAATTTCACCTTGTACATATCCACGTACATGTCCCGTTACTCTTACTCTTCCTGCAACTTCTCTCTGTGGTCTTGTAATATTCATTGTAAGTGCTGTCTTTTCTATAATAATGTCTCCCATAAGAAGTATTTGAGGCAATACAAATAATACAAGAATTATTGAGATTAAAGTTCCTCGTCCAAGTGCCACACCAATCGAAGCAACTGTGGCATCTGATGCAATTTCACCAATCAGAAAACCGGCACATGTAAGTATTGAACCTGATGTAAATATTGTCGGAAATGACTGGTTAAGCGTCTCGGTTATGGCTTCTTTAAGCGGCATCTGCTGTTTAAGTTGCAGGTATCTGTTAGATATAACTATCGCATAATCAATTGTAGCACCCATCTGAATTGCTGATACAATCAGATATGCTATGAAAAATACAGTCTGCCCCTCAATTGACGGAACTGCAAAGTTTATCCATATACTTCCCTGAATTGTAAGTACGAGAAGTACAGGAAGACCTGCCGACTGGAATGTAAAGAACAATATTATCATAACAAATAACGCTGTCAGCACGCTTATTATAATATTATCTGACGCAAATGATGACTCAAGGTCATGGTCACTCGTTGAATTGCCTACAAGAATAACACTGTCTTTTGAATAATATTGTGCAGCGATTCCTCGAATTTCCTCCAGTGCATCATATGTCTCCTGACCTTCAACAGGAAGCGAAATATTAAGAACAAGCCGCGAATAATCCGAACCCTGAAGCTGGAGCTGTGCATCATGAAGTGTGTCATATAAAGTTGTAAGCTTTTCATCCAGATTGCTGTCAAGAGTCACATAACCTTCCTTATATTGGTCATATAAGAACAGAAACATATCAATAATCGGAACATCGTAATCATCAATTCCTGTTACAACCGGCCCGTACTGCTCCTGATTATATGCATATGCCATATATAAAACTTCAACAACTTCCCTGTCAATTCCCACAAGTTCCGAAAACTGTCTTGGACTTAATTTATCTGTAAGTACATACTCATCATTTATTGAAACATTGGAAAGAGCCAGTGCAGATGTCACGTAATCAAGATTCTGAAGTTTTTTTACAACTTTATGCTCAGATTCATAATCACCCTTAGGTACCATTACTACAAGCTGGTTACTTGCACCAAAAGTTTCTTCTATTGTCTCCTGTGCAATCTTTGATTCGCTCTTTTTTGCACTTACAATCGAACTTGTATCATAAATATACTGACAGTTATTTGATTTCATAAATGCAAATACAAGACATATTATAAAAAGCGGAGGTATAATATATTTTGTCTTATTGGCAAACTTACCAACAATAGTAATCTTTGGAACATAACATTTGTGATGCGTCTTATCAATTCCTTTTGCAAAAATTAAAAGCACCCCCGGCATAAGGAAAAATACCGAAATAAGACTTAAAATAATCGCCTTTACAAGAATTATACCCATATCATATCCAAGTCTGAACTGCATGAACATCATTGCAACCATACCTGAAATAGTAGTAAGTGATGACGAACTTATTTCCGGAATAGCCTTTGAAAGTGCTACCTTTACAGCCTCTTCAGCATCAAGCGTCTCATGCTCTTCCATAAATCTGTCGCACAGAATAATAGCATAGTCAATAGCCAGTGCCAGCTGCAATACAACCGCAATAGAATTAGTGATTGATGAAATCGTTCCAAACCAGTAGTTAGTTCCCATATTAAGAATAGCCGCTACCCCAAATGTAATCAAAAGTACCGGTATCTGCAGATATGCCTTAGTTGAAAGCAAAAGCACAGCAACAATGACAACTACAGCAAGCACAAGAATTATATTCATATCCTTCGCAAGTGATTCGGCACTTGACTCTTCTGAACCAACTTCAGTTGAAACATAAACATCATAATCCGCCAATATATCCTTGACAGAATTCAATGCGTCCTTACTTACCTGTTCATCCGATGTCCCACTGAAAGTAAGGTCAAATAATGCATTAGTCCCCTTAAAATGGTCAGATGAATCATCAAATGCAACTTCCTTGACACCGTCCACATTTTCAATACTATCGACAAGCGAATCCGCCTGATTAAACGTGACATTTGCAAGCATAACCTTTGCACTTCCATATGTCATAAACTGTTCATCCATTATAGACAGACCTTGTCTTGTCTCACTGTCAGCCGGCAGATAAGATGTTATATCCTGATTGACCTGTACCTTATTAATACACAGCACACTGTAAATAATTGCCAGCACAAAAAGAATCTCTATGGCTTTACGCTTATTTACAATAAATGTTGCCACCGTAAGCCACAGATTTCCTTTCTTCTTTTCTTCCTGTTCTTTCATACGAATCTCCTGTTTTCTTAACATTGTGTTGATTATTTTTGTGATATAATTATAATAATATCATAATAATTGCTCAATAACAATTTTTAATCAAACTTGTATCAACTCAACCGGAGCGAAATCACCTTTGTAATAAAAAACGGGACAAAACACTTTCACATGTTTTGTCCCATAAATTTTATACTACTGCATTACGGCTTTCTCCTGCCTCAAATGCTTTAATATTTTCATATACCTCGTCCATCAGACGAACGCGTGCTTCATAAGTTGCCCATGCAATATGAGGTGTAATAATAAGCTTGCTGCTGTCCTGTATCTCAAGAAGAGGATTATCTGCTGCAATCGGCTCTTTGTCGATAACATCAAGACCCGCACCGGCAATTATATTCTCTTTTAATGCTTTTGTTAAAGCTGCATTATTTACAATAGGGCCTCTGCCGAGATTCAGAAGAACAGCATTCTTTTTCATCTTTGCAAATGCTGCATCATCAAAAAGATTATTTGTTTTATCATTAAGTGGTGCATGTATTGATATAATATCTGAATTTTCAAGAAGTTCATCAAAGGAAACTCTCTTAAATTCAGTATCATATGTATGTCCGCTTGCCGAAAAATATACCACCCTGCATCCAAACGCTTTGGCTACATCTGCAACTCTTCTTCCTATGCTTCCAAGTCCGGCAATCCCCCATGTCTTTCCACTGAGTTCATTAAATACTTTGTCAAAATGTGTAAAACACGGACTTTTGACATACTCTCCGGATTTTACATATTCATCGTAATATCTTAATTTTTCGTATACATAAAATAAAAGTGCGAATGTATGCTGCACAACTGATTCCGTTGAATATCCTGCAACATTAGCAACCCTTATTTGGTGAGCCTTTGCATATTCAATGTCAATATTATTATATCCTGTTGCAGTCTCAGCAACCATCTTTATATTTGGTGATGCTTCAAACAATTCCTTTGTAATCACAACTTTATTAGTCACAACCACATCAGGCTGTATTTCCTTAATACGCTGTAACGCTTCCTCCTGCGTACTTGTCCGGTATGTTATAACTTCACCGAGTGTTTTAAACTTATCAAGCGAAATATCATCACCATATGTAATTGTATCAAGCATTAAAATTTTCATGATAAATTCCTCTTATTGTTAATTGTTAAAATTAAATTCTCTTACGGAGTTCTTCTCCTTCTGCTTCATACCCCGGCTTTCCAAGAAGTGCAAACATATTCTTCTTATAGCTTTCAACACCAGGCTGATTAAACGGATTAACACCGAGCATATAACCTGAAAGTCCACATGCAAATTCAAAGAAATAGAATAATTCGCCGAGATAGAATGGTGTCTGCTCAGGAATATCAACTCTTAAATTTGGTGTATTTCCATCTGTATGTGCAAGAATTGTACCATTCATGGCACATTTATTTACAAAATCCATCGTCTTTCCTGCAAGGTAATTAAGTCCATCAAGGTCTTCATCTTCTTTTTCAATAACAATTTCTCTTGATGTCTTCTCAACATTAAGAACAGTCTCGAACATAATTCTTGAACCATCCTGTATAAACTGTCCCATAGAATGTAAATCTGTTGTCAAATCAACACTTGCCGGGAACAATCCCTTGTTATCCTTGCCTTCTGACTCACCCATAAGCTGCTTCCACCACTCAAGTGTATAATGAAGACTTGGCTCATAATCACAAAGAATTTCTACTGATTTGCCTTTTCTTAACATAATATTTCTGAGTGCTGCATATTGCATTGCATCGTTATTGTCAAAATCATTCTCAATGCAGCGTTTTCTTGCTGATGCTGCTCCTGCCATAAGTTCGTCTATATCAACACCGCTTACTGCAATTGAAAGAAGTCCTACTGCTGTAAGAACAGAAAAACGTCCGCCTACATCATCAGGTACAACAAATTCTTCATAACCTTCTGCGTCAGCAAGCTTCTTTAATGCTCCTTTAGCCTTGTCAGTTGTAGCGTAAATCCTCTTTGCAGCCTCGTCTTTTCCATACTTTTCTTCAAGCATTTTCTTAAACACCCTGAATGCAATAGCCGGCTCAGTTGTAGTTCCTGACTTTGAAATAATATTTACAGAAAAATCCCTGTCACCGATTACATCAACAAGCCCAGCAAGATAATTTGAACTGATTGAATTACCTACAAAATAAATTTCCGGTGCTTTCCTTAAATCCTTAGAAACTGAATTAAAGAAATTATGTCCAAGAAATTCAATTGCAGCTCTCGCACCGAGATAAGAACCACCAATACCAATTACTACAAGCACATCTGAATCTGACTTAATCTTTTCTGCTGCCTTCTTAATACGTGCAAACTCTTCCTTATCATAATCAACAGGAAGGTCAATCCATCCGAGATAGTCATTACCTGCACCACTCTTAGAAAGAAGAAGCTTTCTTGCACTCTCCGTAAGTGCTTTCATTGATTCAACTTCATGTTCATGTACATAACCTGCTGTCTTAGAATAATCAAATTTTACCTGTCCCATATATAACCTCCATTTCTTTACTTTTTTAAGTAAAGTCCACAAAATAATAAAATACTATCTTATTTAATTATACTTCCTGCCTAGGTATTTTTCAAGATTTGCTTGTACTGTTTATTAAGCCTGCCAAACTCAGCTGCTGCCTGTCCCCTCAGCTTTTCCGTATATATTCCTCTCACATTTTCCTTCAAAAGTTCCGAATATTTTTCAAAGTGCAGGAGTTCATTCTGCATTATAATAATATTATTCTTTTTATTTTCATTATAATCAGTCATTTTTTCCGAAACTCTTAAAGCAATTACCTCAAGGAGAGTCATTGATATATATACAAAACATTCCGGTAAATTATTAATATGAAAAATTACACTCAGAATTCCCATTACCATAATTATATTACCGGATTTTTTTGACACATCAGCAATCAAATCCGGCGAATATCCACCATAAATACACGAATCAAATGTGTTTTCCACAAATCTTTTTACATTATCAACCGGAATTCCCAGCTTTGTACACTCTTCATATCTTAAAATCGTATTTTTCACGAATACCGTTCTCATCATTTTACGGCTGCAGTCCTCTTTTATGTACGCCATAATCGTATAAACCACAAGCTGTGCCGTCATCCCCAGTAAAAATATAATTAACATCCCCAATAAAATTATTTTCATACAACCTCCATTTATTTATCTGTAACATTACGAAGTTTATGACAGCATTTCTTCCATATCACTTAAAAATATTATAATTCAGGCATCATATTTTTTAAAGTCCTCATATTAACAATCGTTTTACAAAAAATACGGCAATGTGCCTTTTTTTGACACACCACCGCATAAAAATCATATAAACATACCGTCTTAGACACCGCTGTATGCACTGTATCCGCCGTCAACCGGAAGAACAATGCCATTTACAAAACCTGACGCTTCATCACTTGCAAGAAAAAGTGCTGCACCTATAAGTTCTTCCGGATTACCAAATCTGCCCATCGGTGTTCCGGCAATTATCTTTCCTGCTCTTGCAGTATAACTTCCATCCTGATTAAATAAAAGAGAATGATTCTGTTCTGCTGCATAAAATCCCGGTGCAATTGCATTACATCTTATTCCGCTCTCTCCAAAATGAACTGCAAGCCACTGCGTAAGATTAAAAATTGCACTTTTTGCATTGCCATATGCAACAACCTTTGTAAGCGGAAGAATTGACGTTACAGATGCTATATTAATAATGCTTCCACTTCTTTTTTCTACCATATCTTTTGTAAAAACCTGAATCGGAAGAAGTGTTCCCATATAATTAACATCCATTACATCTCTTATTTTATCTTCATCAAGATTCCAGAACGAATAATCATCTTCTCCTTTTTCCTTCTTTAACATCTCTGTTGAAGCTATTGCACCCGGCTGGTTTCCACCTGCACCGTTAATAAGAATATCACACGTTCCAAGTTCACTGCTTATTAGGCTGTACGCTTTTTCCAGTTCATTTTTATCAGTCACATTACAGCTGTATCCCTTTACGATAACATCTTTGCCATACTCATTTAACGCATCTTCTGTCAGTTTATTAACTACCTTCAAAAGCTTTTCCTGATTACGCCCTATTATGGCAGTTTTTGCTCCACTAACGGCAAGCCCATATGCCATAGCTGAGCATAATGTTCCGCTTCCTCCCGTTACAATTGCTGTCTTTCCCGTCAAATCAACCTTAAATGGTATTTTCATACGATAATCCTCCTGTATTTTTTAAGATTACCTTTTTTCCGTTTTATATTATACTGCAACAATTCTATAATTTAAAGTTCTGCTGCCATATTACCTCATGTGGATTAGCATTATGCTCCCCAATCATTTTTTATTTTTTCCATCCATATCATATCAAACCACTGTCCGAATTTATAACCGCTGTTATGAAAATGTCCGACCTCAGTAAATCCCATATTGTCATGGAAACGTATGCTGTCATCATTAAGATATCTTCCCTCCTGTACCGGGCAGGCAATACATGCATTCATATTAAGTATACCCATATCTTTAAGTTTCTGTTCAAGTACCTCGTACAATGCCTTGCCAATACCCATTCTCTTACAGTTATTTTTTACATAAATTGTTGTTTCAACGGACCAGTCATAAGCCCTTCTGTCTTTAAAGCTTGCAGCATATGCATATCCGACTATTTTTCCTTCATGTACAGCTTTAATATAAGGATATTTTGCAGAAATATTCTTTATTCTTTCTTCAAATTCATCTTTTGATGGAACATCATACTCAAATGTTATTGCTGTATTTTCAACATATGGTGCATATATCTCTAAAAGTTCTTCTGCATCTTCAACTGTCACTTTTTCAATCTTCATAATTCAATACACCCCCGCAAAAATCTTTTCTGTATCTTATAAATTACATGCTGAGCGTATGTACTACATCTTCATACCTTTCCGTTTTTTCCATGATATCCCGTGCGGACACCCCATAATATCTGTATATGTCTTTGTATATGCAGTTAAATTTTTTTGCCATTTTATCACTGCCACATACTCCACCGCTTATTGAAGAATAATTTTTTTCAATATCTATATGCATATAATCATTTTTATCATTAAATCTTTTTATAAGCTTGTGATAATCTATGTCAAACAGGTCTTTAGGCACATTTTGTGCTCTTTCCATGCGTTTTGCGTTCTGCTCCATAAATTCAAGCATATCCTGTTCAGATGTGCCTTTCAACTCAGGTTCTGATGTCAAATCACCCAACAACTCAGGTTTATATTGGATTATAAAAGAGGAACGCATCTGATTATACTCTTCTTTATACTCGTCAGAATCTTTATCAGCCTCTTCAAATCCGTATTTATTTTTTGCATAATAAATAACCTCATCAACAGTGTGCCCTTCCGGTTTCAGGCTTTTTTCGACAAATTTCATTTTTCTATTAAATATATATTTCTTTATTTTCTGTCTGAGCGTATATCTATGATTTTTTCCCGCCAAAAATACTGCCGTCGGACCATCAGTCCCTTTAATTATTGTAATATTTTCTACCATATATTCACCAACCTTTATTTTTGTATACTGATTTTTTTATATCAAATACTTCTAAAATAAGTCCAGCATATTATCAAGATATACTTTTTCTCTCACATGAACATGATACTCTGGCTTTGTCATATAATAAAGCAAAAATTCAAGAATTAATGCACTTCCAAGTCCTCTGCCCTCTATCTTAAAGTTGGAAAATCCCATAGAAATATACTTATCTTTTATATCATTAACTCCAATAAATCCCGGATTTTTCATTGCTTTGGAAAATCTATAACCTTCGTTAGAACCGGGAGCACTGCATATATGTTCAGATATATTCTCCCCAAGATTTTTACGGCTGACAGCTTCATAGCATTTTTTTCTGTCATTGCATCCAAACCAGCAACATTCATTACACAAAAACTCCACTTTGTCCTTTTGCCCGCATGTCATACTGCCAAGCCTGTCAAATGTCTTATTCAGGCGGAAATCCGGCACAACATACTTAAAATCATCCCTGTCAGTTTCCATAAGAAACTCATCAAAATCAGTAATTACCTTTGTTGTAGATGATACCAGATATAATTCCGGATAATTATTTTTCAGATAATCAAGTAATAATTCAGAATGAACAATTACACCATTTTGTATTTTATTATTTTTCTCAAATAATCTACAAAGTTCATTACATTTTCTATCTGACAGATGCTCTTTTTTCAAAAGTGAATTACTAAATGTAAGCCTTGATGAAATCCCATATTCTTCTAAAAGAGTAAGAACTTCTTCAGGATTACTATCTCCGTCTGAAACACGTCCGCCACCCCATATACAGTCTGATGGTGCACCATATATTGAACCAATATCACACCAGTCATAAAAATATTCTCTGTGTTCATAAAATAACGGCAAAAACACCCGGTAAAAGTCATAAAATTCAAACAATCCCGGAAGATGATAGTAAACTGTGCCTGTTAATGAACTCTCTATATTTTTAACTTCCAAAAAGTTCATATATTTATCAATTTCCTTATTAATTAAATTCTTGAAACAAGTTCCTTTAATAAAAGGACTGAATTGGCAATTGCCTGCTTCTCAAAAGTTGGATAATCCATTGTTGCACTGTCATCTGCCTTATCCGAAATCGCTCTCAAAATCACAAATGGAACCTTATTAAGATATGCTGCCTGTGCAATAGCCGCACCTTCCATCTCTGTACAGTATCCTGCAAATTCAGACGAAATTCTTTCCTTTACTGCCTTATCCGAAATGAACTGGTCTCCACTTACAACTCGTCCAACATGAACGCCTACTGAAGCGACTGCCTTCGCACACGATTCCTTTGCAAGCTCAATAAGTCTATCATCTGCTTTAAATGAAAGTGTATCCATTCTTGGAATCTGACCAAGTGGATATCCAAATCCTGTCGCATCCATATCATGATGAAGAACATCTGATGATATAACAATATCTGCAATATCAATCTCAGCCTTTAAAGAACCGGCAATACCTGTATTGATAACATAATCAACGCCAAAATCGTCAACAAGAATCTGTGTACATACAGCAGCATTAACTTTACCAATACCACTTCTTACAATTACAACATCCTTACCGGCAAGAATTCCCGCCTTAAATGTCATACATGCCTTAGTCTCTTCTTTTTTTATATCCATAACTGCCACAATCTGTTCAACTTCTTCATCCATGGCTCCAATAATACCTATCATATAATCCTCCTTAATTTGTAACGAAAACAGCAGCTGTCAGCATCCTCACCGCATATTCTCATTTATGTATTCATTAATATATGTTTATAATAATAGATTTTTCACATTTTTGCAAGACCTTGCGGCACATTTTTTGATGTGATATACTTAGCATAAATTTCAAAGGAGGATTATAAAATGAAATATAAAACATCCGGTGTATGTTCCCGCTCAATTGATTTTGATGTTGTTGATAATAAAGTAACTAATGTGCATTTTGAAGGTGGCTGCTCAGGCAATACACAAGGTGTTGCAGCACTTATAGAAGGCATGGATATAGATGAAGCAATAAAAAGAATGTCCGGCATCAAGTGTGGATTCAGACCGACATCCTGTCCTGACCAGCTTGCCAATGCATTAACACAGTACAAGGAGCAGGCGTGAAAAAATACCGTGTCACACGATTCAAACGTATTTATATAGAAATAACAAGTTCCTGTAATCTTACATGTTCATTCTGTCAGGAAACAAAGCGTGACAAACGCTTCATGAGCATCGACGAATTTTCTCATGTAATAGAACAGGTCAAGCCTCTTACAGAATTTATATATCTTCATGTAAAAGGTGAGCCTCTTCTGCATCCGCAGCTTGATGATATTCTGCAGATATGCCATGATGAAGGTATGCGTGTAAATATCACAACAAATGGAACGCTTTTAAAAAAGCAACTTGATACACTTATTGTTCATCCGGTTCATCAGATAAATATTTCAATGCACAGTGCTGATGATAATGACTGTATTGATATGGACACGTATTTTAAAAATATAACTGAATGTTGTAATATGCTTAATGAAAAACTGACACGGAAAATATCGCTTCGTCTTTTTGGACAACACTCGAAAAACCTAATCTTTTGGTCAAAAAAATCTTACAATCAGAAAAAATTATATATAAATGTACAGTCACCATTTGAATGGCCCGATATTAATAATTCATACTATAATGACAGAGGATTTTGTCAGGGATTACGCACACATATTGCCATACTTTCTGACGGAACAATAGTTCCATGTTGTCTTGATGGCAATGCATGCATTTCGCTTGGAAATATATTTGTGCAGGATATTTCTGAAATCCTTGAACAGGAACGCACGCAGAATTTTATTCAGGGATTCCGTGACAAACGTGCTGTTGAGCCACTTTGCTGTCATTGCAGTTTTAAGGAAAGATTTTCACATAAAATGTAATTGAATTGAAAGGAAGTTCCAAAAAATGAAACAGATAATTTTAACCGGTGGTGGCACTGCCGGACATGTAACACCTAATATTGCATTACTTCCAAGTCTTGCGGCTGCCGGATATCAGGTAACTTATATAGGTTCTTATACAGGTATTGAAAAACAACTTATTGAAGACCTTGGAATAACTTATTATGGAATTTCATCCGGTAAATTACGCCGTTATAAAAGCTGGAAAAATCTTACTGATCCATTTCGTGTTATTGCAGGATATTTCCAATCAAGAAAATTAATCAGAAAAATCAAACCCGATATAGTTTTTTCAAAGGGTGGATTCGTATCCGTTCCTGTTGTTCTTGCAGCAAGCCATAAACATATTCCTGTAATAATACATGAATCTGATATGACGCCCGGTCTTGCCAATAAAATAGCAATGCGTGGAGCCACAAAAATATGCTGCAACTTTCCTGAAACACTTAAATATCTGCCAAAAGACAAAGCAGTTCTTACCGGTTCTCCTATAAGACATGAACTTCTTCTTGGAAATAAACCTGCCGGACTTAAATTATGCGGTTTTAACACATCAAAACCAATTATTCTTGTTGTCGGTGGAAGTACCGGTGCTGTAAAAGTAAATAATGCCGTGAGAGCAATCCTTCCGGAGCTTCTCAAAAAATATCAGGTTGTCCACCTCTGCGGCAAGGGAAAGACTGATGCATCTTTAAACGGAATTGATGGCTATATCCAGTTTGAATATATAAGTGACCAGATGCGTGATTTATTTGCTATAAGTGATATAGTAATCTCGAGAGCCGGTGCAAATGCAATATGCGAACTCCTTGCTCTAAGAAAACCTAATATTCTGATTCCGCTTTCTGCCAATGCGAGCCGAGGCGACCAGATTCTCAATGCTAATTCTTTTAAAGAACATGGCTACTCAAGCGTCATGACCGAAGAAGAAATCACTCCTGAAAAACTTCTTGCTGCTGTTGATGATTTGTATAAAAACAGACAAAAATATATTGATGCAATGGATTCAAGCCCTCAAAGCGAAGCCATTGATAAAATTATGTCTCTTATTAAGGATTGCAGTAAATAATATTTTCTATTATGAGCATATTAACCATGTAATGTCAGTAAATGATAATTTTATATATTGACATTACATGGTTTTTTCTTTAAAATAATAATAGTAATAATTATCATTATTAGAAGAGGTATATATTATGGCTACTACAAAACACAGTAAGCAGCGTGACGCAATTAGAAACTTTCTTATTTCAAGAAAAGACCATCCTACCGCCGAAGTAGTATATGCTAATGTAAGCAAAGAATTTCCAAATATAAGCCTAGGGACCGTATATCGGAATCTCTCATTTCTCGTTGACAATGGTCAGGCTGTTAAAGTGCCGATGATGGCTCGGTTCATTTGATGGAAATGTTATGCCTCATTACTTTTCAATGCACAGAATGTGGAGCTATTATTGATTTAGACTTTAATGATTCCAAGCCTGAGAAAGCTCTTGTTTCTGGCACAAACCAGTTCGACGGAATAATCGAAGGAAGTGTTTCGTTTTTCTACGGAAAATGTCCAAAATGTTCCAAGAAACAAAAATAGGAATTATTACTATTTAGTGTTGACAAACAATAAATAACGTGATATATTAGTTGCATAGAAAACAGTAACAATTACTATTTTTAAAAATTTAAACGTAAAGGAGATTAATATTATGAAATTTGTATGTTCAGTATGTGGTTATGTTTATGAAGGTGATACAGTTCCTGCAGAATGTCCAGTCTGTCACGCAGGCTCAGATAAATTTGTTGCTCAGTCAGATGAAAGAACTTGGGCTGCAGAACATGTTGTAGGTGTTGCAAAGGGCGTAAGCGAAGATATTCTTTCTGATTTACGTGCTAATTTTAATGGCGAATGTTCAGAAGTAGGTATGTATCTTGCTATGGCAAGAGTTGCCCATAGAGAAGGTTATCCTGAAATTGGTCTCTACTATGAAAAAGCTGCATGGGAAGAAGCAGAACATGCTGCTAAATTTGCAGAACTTCTGGCGAAGTTGTAACAGACAGCACAAAGAAGAACCTTGAGATGAGAGTAGAAGCTGAAAATGGAGCCACAGCTGGTAAGACAGACCTTGCAAAGAGAGCAAAGGCTGCTAACCTTGATGCAATCCATGATACAGTTCATGAGATGGCTCGTGATGAGGCTCGCCACGGAAAAGCTTTTGAAGGTCTTTTAAAGAGATACTTTGGTTAATTAAAAAATTATTTGAGCGGGCTGTATTTCCTGTTGGGAATACAGCCCCACATATTTTGGGAGTATCCCAAAGTTTGTGTAAACCTCCAAACTGATGTAAGATAAAATTACTCAGTTTGGAGGTTATTTTTATGGCAAGAAGAAAAAAAAAAAGACCAAAAAGCAGCAATGAGAGAAATGATGCGTGACTATCTGAAAAATAATGATATCAGCATCAAAGACGGCACCGATGTAAATAGCATCATGCGTGACATGATGTCTGTCCTTTTGGAAGGTGCTTTGGATGAAGAACTGGATGAGGAATTAGGATATTCCAAGTATGACTATCGAAACAAAGAAACAGACAATAGTAGAAATGGACATTCCAGCAAAACCATGCACACCAGTTATGGAGATATGGATGTGGCGATTCCAAGGGATCGTAACGGTGATTATGAACCACAGCTGATTAAAAAATATCAAAATACCGTAACTCAGGACATGGAAGAAAAAATACTTTCCATGTATGCCAAGGGAATGACAACTGGAGATATTGAATCCCACATGCGTGAATTATACGATATTGATATTTCTGACAGTACAATCAGCAGGATCACAGATAAAATCCTGCCGATTGTAAAAGAATGGCAGGAACGCCCTCTGGAAGAAGTGTATGCTGTAGTATTTATGGATGCAATCCATTATCATGTCCGCAGCGAAGGACGTATTGTAAAACGTGCGGTTTACATTGCTCTTGGTATCGACATGAATGGAAAAAAAGATGTCCTTGGAATGTATGTTGGGGAAAACGAAAGTGCAAAGTTCTGGCTTTCTATCATGAATGGATTAAAACAGAGGTGTTGAGGATATCCTGATTGCATGCGTTGATGGTTTTAAATGGATTTCCACAGGCAATCGAGGCGGTTTATCCAAAAACAGAGATTCAGCAGTGTATCATTCACCAGATCCGCAATTCAACGAAGTTTGTCTCCTACAAAGATATCAAAAAACTGATGGCTGATCTGAAGCTTGTATATGCGGCTCCAACGGAAGAAACAGCTTTAAATGAGTTAGAATTGTTTAAAGATAAATGGGATTCCAAGTACCCGAAAATCTATAAATCCTGGAATGATAATTGGGCAACACTGTCCACTTATTTCAAGTATCCAGAAGCTGTAAGACGTTTGATTTATACCACAAATGCCATTGAAGGATTCAACCGTCAGCTTCGGAAAGTGACCAAAAGCAAGACAATTTTTCCGTCAGATGATAGCCTTTTAAAAATGCTGTATCTGGCAACTATGGATATCACGAAAATGGACGGACACAGGCAGGACTGGGGCAGATCCATTCCCAGCTGGAAATCTATTTTGAAGAACGTCTAATCGGACGCAACCTGTAAAAACAGCTTGTTTTAGGCAGGTTTTATTGACATGCCCAAAAACTCCTGTATAATGCAGATATGGGCAGAATCCGGAAAATCGGCTCTGCCCATTTATAACTATTCACAAATCTTATATCAGTTTTAAACGTTTACACAAAACTTGAAACGGTCTCCATATTTTCTAGTCTTTAATTCCTTTAATATCATCCACATTATACTCGGGTGCCTGGATTACAGCATCATAAACCGGCTTGATGTCACTTTCCTCCTCTTCAAGTTCATCTGCTATCAATGCAACAGACTTTTCCTTTTTTACTTTTTTAATAACAAGCTTAATTTTGCTTATCAATTCATTTTTTTCTGCAAGCTCTTCAGCCATCTTTTCAGCCATCCCCTCAGCCATATCTACAGCCATCTCTTCC
>SCPN01000763.1_pt1 | contig 30943 bp, 30 predicted proteins | sample 6106831 | NCBI WGS metagenome assembly SCPN01 (sample SAMN10720447, study PRJNA508395) | human gut metagenome | isolation source: Participant 1, 0 month
ACTTCTGGAGATGGAAAACCGGGCTGCGTATCATTTAAATGAGAGAGAAAAGCTGCTTGATGTGGGAAATCCGGAGAATGAGGCGGATGACGTGCCGCTAAAGCACAGGAAAGGAGAGTCCTATCTGATTCCAAATGTGTGGATCAGCGGCGAAAAAACGATTCAGGATGGACGGATGGATGAAAGTACGGACGGACAGCCGGACCTTTTAAGGCGGGTGATCCCGGGCAGCTATATCCTGGAAGAACTGGAAGCGCCGGATGGCTATGTCCGCACATTTCCGTCAGCAGTGGAAGTGAAGGAGACGAATGAGGTCCAGAGAGTACTCCTGTCGGATGAAAAAACAAAGGTGGAGATCGCAAAAATCGACGGAACGGAGGATTACCGCCAGAAGATAGAAAACCGCACAGATATGGAGACAAGTGAAACAGGAACAGAGATCCGGGGCACATACAGCCAGACCTTTGTAACAGGGGCGAAGCTTGCGCTGTTTAAGGCAAAGCGGGTAAATACTGCCGATCAGGATAAATATCCTAAAGGATATTATCTCGTGAAGGCAGAGGAGACACCGGCTGTGTGGAACTCGGAAGATCCTGTGGATAACCGTAAAGCTTCAGTCACTGCAATGTGGATAACGGATGAAAAACCGAAATATTTTGAAGGAATTCCTGTAGGTGATTATATTCTGGAGGAACTAGAAACACCGGGTGGCTACATTCCTGCATCCATGGAGATTACAGTGGAGGAAACAGGAAATCTGCAGAGCTTTGTTTTGAAAGACGATCATACGAAGCTGGAGGTCTTTAAGCTTGAGAGAATTGCATCCGGGGAGAAAGAGCCGTTATCCTGGCCTGCCGCAGCAGAGTTTGTCCTCTGTGAGGCAGTTCTGGATGAGAATGGGGGAGCAAAGACGGAAAACGGCGCTTATCTGTACCGGAAAGACCGAATCGTGGACAGCTGGAAGGCGGATGATCTGTCGGAATATGTTCCGGCGATTCCAGAGGCGTATGAAAAGATGTTTGGACAGTATGGAAATGAATTCCGGCAGTTCTCGTGGAAAAAGGAATTTCAGGGAAGAGTCTCTTCAGGAGATGCCAGACTTCTGGAGGATATGGCGACGGAAAACAGAAAAATCATCACACAGATCTGGGAATTATCGGATGGAAGCAGAATGCGGGTCTCAGTCACAGTTGATGGAGATCCGAAAAGATTAACATCCGACGGTCAGCTGTCACCGCGGTTTGAATACCAGTTCCGCTATCATGACAGATCATCCGAGAGGTATCCGGGAATGACCAGTTATGATATGAGAGCCGGTCTGCACCGAATTGACCGGATTCCGGAAGGAAAATATGTACTTCTTGAGACGAGAGTTCCGGACGGTTATCAGGGAGTGGAACCGATCCTTATCACGGTAGACCAGACGGAGAATATCGTCCGTTATGAGGTGGAAAACAGACGGGAACCAGAAGAAAAGATAGCATGTGGCAGGATCAGGATCCGAAAGACAGATGCGGAAGATAAAGAATTGAAACTTTCCGGGGCATGGTTTGAGGCGGTCTGCGTACAGACGGGAGAAAAGACGGTATTTATGACAGGTGCGGACGGAATTGCGCTGTCACCGGAGCTACCGATCGGTTATCTGAAAAATGGTGCCTGGGTCATGTACGAGTATGAGGTTCAGGAGATCCAGTCTCCACCCGGATATGGGTGTTCGGAAGAGACGTTTTCTATCGTATTTGACAGGGAAAAAGAAGCGGTGATCCAGTTGTATGAACTTTCGATTACGAATAAAAAGACGAGAGCACAGTTCAGCAAGTTAGATATGGCGACGGGAGAAGAACTGCCTGGAGCGTCCCTGGAGTTAAAAACGGTGGATGGAACGGTCATCGATTCCTGGATATCAGGAAAAGCTCCGCATTTTGTGGATGGAACGCTGACAGCAGGAGAGACGTATATCCTGACGGAAATATCTGCGCCGGATGGGTATGAGATCGCTGAATCCATCAAATTTACAGTGCCAATAGATGGAAGCTTTATAAAAATCGAGATGACAGACCGCAGAAAAACACTGGACGAACCGGAAAGACCTACTGAACCGGAGCTGCCGACAGAGCCGGCCGAATCTGAGACAACGGCGTCAGCGGAGACTCCGACAGAGCCGAAGGAACCGGAGACGTCTGAGAGACCGGCAGAGCCGGAACAGCCAACAGCGCCCACTCCGCATGACAAACCGAAGAAACCGGTGGAGGCAGAGTGGACAGAACCGGAATCGGAGGAGGAATCGAAACAAGAACGGGACCGAGAAAAGACGTATGGCAGGATTACAGTACGCTATGAGCGGGAATTTTCCGGCAGCACAGAGGGGCGAGTCCGTCAGAAGGACAGGACAAGTCTCAGGACCCCGGAGACTGGCGATACCCGGAGACCGGAAATTGCGGTATTTGGTCTGTTTATCGGATTCCTTGGTCTTTGGTATCTGCATATAAAGAAGGAGGAAAATGAGAGAAAAGAAGAACGTAAGGATAAAAAATGATGGGAGCCAAATATTCCGGCTTCCTGTCAAAAAAATTTCCGGTTTTTTAGGAAGTGTGATGTTTCTGTCATGTCTGGCATTTCCGCTGCCTACGTTTGCAGAGAGAATGTCGCAGGATGAAACTATACTAGAGAAGGAAATATCATCGGAAGAGGAGGCACTATCAGCGGAGAAAATATCGCAGACGGAGGAAACGAAGTTGGAAGAAGAAAAAGCATTTGCAGAGGAAACACTTTTCACGGAAGAGGCAGCATCTGGAAATAAAAAATCAGAAGAAAAAGAGACTTTGATCTATGAAAGCCCCATATTTACGGATGGAGGTGAGGCATTCATACCGGAAGAGACAAGGAGCGAGGGGGAAAAGGAATATCGGTTGGTATCAAAACGAATCAGAAATGCGAAAAAAGCCGGAGAAATAACATATGCCCAGGTGACAATTCCCTATGACCTGGAAGGTGATGATACGGTGCCGGAGACGGCAGACGTTCCGCTTATCGATGAGGAGTCCGGCGCAGAGTTTGAGCGGGAACTTTCTCTTGTAGATGTGGAAGAGACGTCGAGAAGCTGGTCGGATACCTTTTCCTTTTCTGTGACGGTATCTGGATACGGGGCAGATTCGTTCTATTTGGGAGATATGGAGATTCCTGGCGATGCAGATCTTGCTGATTATGGAGAAAAACTTTTAGAACTTGCAGGGTTGTCCCGGGTATATTATCGGGTGGACCGGGTGGAATGGGACGGAGAACCTTATATGGATGGGGAGGTGATGTTCAGAAATGCGACTGCAGGCGGAAGTAAGCTGATTCGAAATGTAAAAGCAAAATATGGAGGTCAGATCCGAACACCGGATCTGAAAGGAAAGCAGTATATTGGAATTTATGAGGAAGTTCTTCCAGAAACGGAAAATAAGACAGAAAACGCACCCGAGGCAGAGATCGTAAGTCGGGCAGAAGAAGAAACGGATCCCCCAGATCTTTTGAGAACCAGTCTGGCGGAGCGGATCATAGAATGGCTGGAGAGCCATGTCACAACGATAACGGTCAGTATCGGGATCCTGTTCTTTTTAGCAGCGGGAATCTGGTTATTCGTGAAGACAGGAAAAAAGCCAGGGCGTCAGTCACCCTAGCTTTTCCTGCCAGTCTTTTTCCTTAAAACCAGTGAGAACAAAGGAATCGCCGATAACTAACGGACGCTTTACAAGCATTCCGTCTGTTGCGAGCAAGGCAATCTGCTCTTCTTCGTTCATTGTCGGGAGTTTATCCTTCAATCCCATGGATTTATAGATAAGTCCGCTGGTGTTAAAGAATTTTTTCAACGGAAGTCCGCTCTTTTTATACCATTCTGTCAGTTCCTCCGCAGTGGGATTGTTCTCCTTGATGTGGCGGCTGGTATAGGATACATGATGCTCATCAAGCCAGCGCTTTGCTTTCTGACAGGTAGAACAGGGTGGATACTCTAGAAAAAGAATACTCATAGTGAAAAACACCTCCATGGGCTTAGTATAATGGATTTTTGCGGAGAATACAATGAGAAGGAAAAGAATTGAAGGGAGATTGCTGCGGTTCCCAGGATAGGACTGACGGGAAGAAGACATTCTGTAGAGTATGTGTTAATGTCGGGAAGTTCTAAAGAAACGGCAATCGCAGGGCATAGAAGAAAAACATGGATATATTGATTTTCCTCTCAGAATTCATGGTTCCGCTCACGGTATTTTATATCGTTGGTTCCGGAATCCTCGCAAAACGGCCGGTATTCGACGATTTCCTGGATGGTGCAAAAGAAGGAATGCGGATGTACTACCTTGATCGGACTGATGACTGCGGTGGGAGTATTGAGAGCTTCCGGGATTCTGGAGGTATTATCAGAGCTTCTGAAATTCCCAGCCGCACTCTGCCATATCCCGGTTCCGGTAATTCCGATCATCCTGGTGAGGATCATATCCAGTTCCGCGGCTGTCGGTCTGATCCTTGATATTTTTAAAGAATACGGTCCAGATTCCTTGGTGGGAAATATGGTCTCGATCATGATGGGGTGTACGGAGACAGTATTTTACACCATGAGTGTATATTTTATGTCTGCCCATATCCGAAAGACCCGTTGGACATTGCCGGGAGCTCTAGTCGCGACAGCGCGGAGGATATGCAAGTATCTTCTGACGGATTTATTGTAAGACCGCCAGAATGCCAGGCAAAAAGCCAGGCGTTCTCAGCGGCGGAACAGCAGCAGAACAGCAACGGGGACATAGCAGGAGAAGAGGCTGTAAGTCCTGAAATTTCCCGGAAAAAGGTCGGAAACACTTGGAAATCAGTTGTGCCGTCAGTTGGAATCGGTTATAATAAAACCCATAAAAGACAAAAGATCCGGGCTGCCAGAAGAGATCAGACAGCCCAGGGAGAAAGAGGATTCCGCTGTTGGACGATTATAAGGAACTGAATGAGATCCTGGTGAGATTATTCCGCAGCATCATGGATGTTGAGGAGAAAGCGATCATTACCCGGGAATTCCAGGATATAACAAATAACGATATGCATGTGATTGAGGCCATTGGTATAGGAACGCCGAAAAATATGTCCTCGATCGCGAAAAAGCTCTCCGTCACGGTGGGAACCCTGACGATCGCAATGAACAGCCTAGTTAAAAAGGGCTATGTGAAGAGAGAACGCGGTGAGGAAGACCGCCGGGTCGTATATATTTCGCTTTCAGATAAGGGCAAGAAGGCGTTTGTTCATCATGCAAGATTCCACAAAGAGATGATCACATCCATCATGGATGAATTTGATGATGATGAGAAGAAGATCTTGATCCGGGGTCTTACGAAACTGGATAATTGGTTTAAGAATAAGGAAGAAGAGAATAAAAAGAATCGAGAGTAGAAACGATAGACTACCAGCTCTTGATAAGATGTGTAAAAGGCAGATGTTCTTCAAAAGGATATCTGCCTTTTTGAGTATGCGCACCATGGGCGCGCTCTAACGGTGAAGGTTCCGAACACGCCCAGATAGTGGGAAAGGCAGCGTGGGAAGACTTACAGGCATACTCCTGGGAGTACCTGCCACTCATCAATGCCGGACATTATATCGCAAACTATGCATGGAATGATCATGTAAAAGGCTTAAATAATTACAGCGGACTCTACTTCTGGAATGCGGGGTACGTAGAGTAGATCAGCACAAAGATCCGGATAAAAATACCTGGCAGAGATGGATCACTTCACTCTGACCAGGTATTTTTGTGTCTGTAACTGGATGTGTATAAAGACTGGCGCCGCGGTGGACAGCGGCGCCGGAAAGTTTTTGATTATTCGATATAGGCAACTTTTCCGATCCGCTCTTTCGGCTGGATCTCAGTATCCGGATCCGGATAGCCTAAAGCAGCCATCCCATAGACTACATGATCGGCCGGAATACCAAAATCATTTAAGATGTCACGGATCGCCGGAGTATCGCAGATATTCTGGAGCTGGTTGATCCATACGGAACCGACACCGTAGGAGGGGCAGCCAGAAAAAATGTTTTCAAGGGCGCAGCATCCTATCCTCTTCCCAGATGCTGTCACGGAGGTTCGAGGGCATGATGATTGCCGTTGGGCAGTACATGTTGTAGCCCCCGGTCTAAGGTCGTCCGATCGCGTCTGCCAACCGCCTGATCGCTGCTTTATTTGTGATAACTGTAAATTTCCAGGTCTGTTTTCCACATCCGCTCGGCGCATGGAGCGCAGCCTGCACCAGATCATCCAGAATCTCTTTGGACACAGGTGCATCAGTGAATTTCCGGATGCTTCTTCTTGTCAGTATGTTGTTCATGATCTCATTCATTGAAAAGTCCTCCTGTTATGTTTGATTTATGTAATATGTTGTAACTGTTCAGTAGGTCTGCGCACTTGCTGCGCTGACCGTAAAACATACTGGAGGGCAAAAATCCCATCAGCGAAGCTGATATGGAATGGATTTTTGCGTGTAACTATGAAGGTACTGAATAGTTACAATATGTTTTGCAACAGGTTGCCGGGTGCAGCTATTCATGGATGATCCGATATACTTTCTGTGGTCTTCCCTTTGTTCCTTTCTGACGATGGTATAAGAGGGCGGCCATATGATAACGCACCATGTTATCCAACATTCGATTGGCGCTTCGAAGTGTGATATGGAGAATATCAGCCAGATCCTGGGAAGTAAAATCCGTATCGCCTAATATTTCCTTAGCTTTTAAAATTTTCTGAATGGTCAGGGTAGATAACCCTGTTTCTTCGGCCAGATTCAAAATCTGAGGGGAAACGTCACTTGAAAAGGCTACCAGCCTTCCATCTCCAAACAGACCGATCTTGTTTTTCTTCACATTGATCAGATAGCTGTTATAATCCACTGTATTCATGGATTCTTTTAATGCATACAGGCTGTTGGAAACGGCATCCTGGAGACTTTCTCCTAATCCGTATCCGATACTGACGCGAAAATCACATTTTTCCTCGAGATACGTTTTCAACGTGCAGGTCTGAAAGTCGCAGGTAAGCTTCTCCACGGAGTGGTGATTCGTAAACACCTGAATAAAATCATCCTGATCTTCCTGCAGGAAGTCACAGAGATATTTTTTACTGTATGACATCAGGCACTTTTGGATTTTCTGCCTGTTTTCTTCTGTATTTGGATAAGGCTTGATATCGATCACCGCAGGGCGGTTTTTCTTCAGATTCTGGATCGTAATGTCATGCATCAGAAGCTCGCTGCTCTTTAAAATATCGTCCTGATTACAGTTGACAAAGCGACAATTTACACCGGCCTTTAAAAGGTCAGGTACGATCAGGCTTCGTCTGGACAGAGTGTATTTGACGGTTCCGCTCTTCCAGAGTTCAATGTGCTTATTTCGTTTTGTCTCCAGAGAATCCCAGATTTCATTGGGCGGTACCTGATTTATAAACTCCTGATTCTTTTCAAACCATTCCTCAAATTTTCCCTGCTTCATTTTTTCAATCAGACTTTTTGCGTTATCCGGGCACATAACATCACAGAAATCAAAGTATCCATACTGCAGTGTAAAATCCTGATATTCGAAAATGACTCTGGTAATTTCGCGGTAGAAATTACTGATACCACATTCAATGTTCCGCATGGGCTTATGCTTCGGGTAGGATTTCTGAATGATCCGCATCGGGGCGGTTCCTCCGGCCAGAATTCCATCATACTGTTCGGAGATCTGACGATATAGATCTACAACATGTTCATATGTATAGTACACATAAACATCAATAATATCTGCGAGGTCAAGTTCCTTCAGCTCTTTTTTATAAAAAGATTCCAGATATGACGTTGATAGTAACGCTATTTTCATTTTTTAGTCCTTTCGCTTCCAGCGCTTCTTGCTTTGTCAAGTTATATATTTAAAGCGCTTGTGCCAATAGTTACGGTTCACCCTAACCGTTTGATCCCTATAAAAACCCGAAACATATACTGGTAACAGTTTATCATAGCCATTTTAAAAAGTCCAATCTAAGAATTGCCATCTCCCGGTTTATTTTTACACAGAAAATTGAAGCTTGAAGTCAGTGTATAATTATTAAAAGCTATTTTAAGACATTTATTGTGCTTTTTACTAAAAAACTATTGATTTTTATTATGATTTAGTATATAATTCCAACATACAGAGACGTCTTTTAATAGCCACAAATATTAATTATTCATTTTGCACAGGAGGAAGACAAATGCAGCTTTTATCTATCGCCATTACATTGGTTGTAGTAGTTCTTGTATCTGCCATGATACTCAAAAAGTACAAACCGCATGCAATTCTTTTGGGGGGCGGTATCGTTTTATTACTTAGTGCTCAGTTTCTGGGGATCAACAACATCATAACTGATGTAGAGAAGAGTACAGGTTTCTGGTTATTTGATGTTTTTGAATTGATGCGTACAACGCTGCAAAAGGATGCGGGAGCTACCGGAATGGTCATCATGGCTGCCGGAGCCTATGCAATGTTCATGAACCATGTGGGCGCGAGTGATGTTATGGTAAAGATCTGTACGAAACCGCTGAAACACCTTGGTTCTCCGTATATTGTCCTTGCATTGACGTACACAGTTGGACAGCTTCTTAATATTTTTGTTCCGAGTGCCGCTGGACTCAGCGTTTTGTTAATGGCTACCGTTTACCCGGTTCTGATCGCATTAGGTGTCAGTCACCTGTCAGCCGCTGCGGTTATTGCATCTGCTGCCTGTCTTGACCTCGGTCCGGCGTCCGGTGCCTCTAATATGGCTGCCGAGATGGCTGGTTTAGAGCCAATGACATACTTCATTAAGTATCAGGTGCCGATCATGGTAGTTGTTATCCCGCTTGTAACGGTTACTCACTATCTGGTACAGAAGTATTTTGATAAAAAAGATGGATTTGTTGCCAATAAAAATGATGCATCTGCGCAGGAAGATGATACAACAGCAGCTGGCGTTCCGAAGTTTTATGCACTTTTACCGCTGTTCCCGCTGGTACTCCTGCTTTTATTCAATGAGCTTGTTATTACTTCTATTAAAATGAATGTCGTAACAGCTATGATGATGGGTGTCTGCCTTACTATTATCCTTGAAGTCATCAGAAAACCGAAGCATGCCTTTGAGTCCGTTAAAATTATCGATGTTTTCTTTGGTGGAATGGGAAAACAGTTTGCTAACATCATTACACTGATCATGTCCGGTGAAATTTTCGCAGAAGGCCTGAAGCGCATGGGAATGATCGATCTGATCATTGAAGGCGCACAGAATATCGGATTTGGACCGATTCCGATGACGATCGTTATGGTTGCTATTATTATGATTTCTGCTATCATCATGGGTTCCGGAGCTGCACCGTTCTATGCATTTATCGCTCTGGCACCGACTGTTTCAGAGTCCTTTGGCATTCACCCAGTCATCATGTGTCTGGCAATGCAGCTTGCAACAGGAATGGGACGAAACATGTCTCCGATTTCTTCCTGTATGGTTGCTACCGCAGGATGTACAGATGGAAAGGTTCTTTCTGTTGACCTTGTAAAACGTACGGTGATCCCTATGTTTGTAGGTGCTGTCGGTCTGATCTTGGGAGATGTCATTTTCTTCATGTAACAATGGTGCGACATAAACACCTGAAGAAAGGATATCGTGACTGATATGAAATATTTTGATTATGATGCGTACATCAAACAGTTAGAGGAGCTTGTTTCCATTGACAGTGGAAGCTTTGACCCGGAGGGTGTCGACAAAGTGGCAGAGGCAATGGCCCGCAAATACGAAGAGTTAGGACTTACAGTTACCAAAAAGCGTTTCGATGAGCGTGCCGGTTACTGTCTGGAAGTCAGAAACTATCCGGAGGAAGAGTCTATCGATATTTTAATGGTCGGCCACATGGATACAGTCTTCCCGAAGGGAACAGTTGCAAAAAGACCGTTTACCATGGACGAAAAGAAAGCCTATGGACCGGGTGTTGACGACATGAAGTCCGGACTTTTAAATATGTATTATGTTGTTAAGGAATTAGTAAAAGAGAACACAAAGCTTCATCTTTGCCTGGCTTTAAACTGTGATGAGGAGATCTCATCCCGTTACTCCAATCCGTGGATCAGCGAGCTGGCAAGACATGCGAAATGCGGACTGGTATTTGAACCGGCAAGAAAAAACGGTGCGATTGTCAGTGACCGAAAAGGTCTTGCCCGATATGTCATTGATTTTAAGGGAATTTATGCCCATGCAGGCGTAAATCCGCAGGATGGTGCAAGTGCGATCCATGAAATGGCTGAGTGGATCACCCGTCTGGTACCGTTAAATGATTACGAACATGGCACCAGCTTAAACGTTGGTATTGTAAAGGGTGGTATGGGAGCAAACACGCTGGCCGAGAATGCTCAGTGTGAAGTGGATATCCGCTTTACGAATATTGAGGCTTGCCATAAAATTGAAGCTGCGTTTGAAAATCTCAGAACCAACCCGATCATCAAAGGCGTTACCGCTACCGTAACAAGAGTAGGATTCCGTCCGCCTATGGCATCTACAGAACATTCCAGAAGCATGTTGGAAATCATGCGTCAGGAAGGTGAAAAATGTGGCGTAGACGTGAAATGGGTAACAACCGGTGGTGGATCCGACGGCAACTTCATGGCATTTGAAGGCTGCTCCGTTATGGATGCAGTTGGTCCGGTAGGTGACGGTGCCCACGGAGATAAGGAATTTATCTGGCTTGAAACCATCAAACCGAGAACAGAAATGGTTTACCGTACGCTTGTGAAGCTGGAAGAAAAGGGATATTTCGCTTAAGTTTTAGAACATCCGATTAAAAAGAACGTGTAAATAAAGTGTGTAAGTTGAGGCAAAAACTTACACACTTTATTTTTTGAGTAACAGGGAATTTTTTTACTGGTTATACCTGTCGAAGCCATAATTTGAAGTATTTCCGTGTCACCGAAAACGGCACGGGGCCAAGATCGAGAAGAAACTTATGGAATTCCTTCGCGGAAAATCGGTTCCCCAGCTTTTTTTCTGCTTCCTCCCGCATCTCCAGGATCTCCACATACCCGCCGGCATACTCCAGATAATTTGTGGGATTGTCGATCATGGTCTGCCAGAGTTCCTCCACCAGCGCGTCATCCGCGTCAAAGCAGGTGCGGACAAAGGCGGCAGCCCGGTCTTTTGACCAGCCGTCATAATTGATCCCGATATCTAAAAGTGAGTGAAAACAGAGAGAAAAGGACCGCATGGCGGCCTGATAAGCGCTGTTTTCTTCAGAAAGACCATTATCATAGAAGTAGGACAGCTGTTCTACATAAGTTGCCCATCCTTCATTTGCCCCGGAACAGGTGAGCAGGGCCGCCAGAGGATTTCTCGTATGTTCCCGGAAGTAAACAGTCTGATAAAGATGCCCGGGAAAACCTTCATGGGCAAGCGTGGGATACAGTTCGTCATCTGCGCTGGTGCTGCCATTGTTGATATAGATCACATTCCGGGTGGGATCGTCAAGGGGTGCAGTAAGATAAAACGCCGGACTTAACGTAGATTCCAGCTGCGCGGGAACGTACCGGATCTCATATTTTTTTGAGGATTCGGAAAGAACCGGGAAATCTCCGGACATCTGTGTCTGCAGATCAGCCAGAATCGCAGGTGGATCTGTAAGGCGGAAGGAGAGATCAGGACCTGTCTTTTTCGAAAGAGAAGAAATCGTTTCCAGATCTTTCTGCATCCGGTCAGACAGAGCTGCCTTTAATTCTTCTATATTATAGGAAAGCCCGGGACCGGATCGTAGAAGATATTCATAATACCGTCTGCCATTCCGGAATCCGCAGAGCCCACCTTCATTGATACCGCGTCCCTTTAATCCGGAGAGCCCATCGATTAGATGGCGGTAAGCGGGAAGAAACGAGTTCTTTATGACCTCAAGATGGCGGGAGCGGAAATTATTTTTCTGCCGTTCCGACAGGGAAATATCTGTGGAAAGAGAATTTAACCGTGTCTCAAAGGTTTCCGTGAGAAAATTGTTCACGGGATCTATGAGATAACTCTGACAGGATTCCAGGATCCGTTCGATCGAGGCGTCAGATGGTCCGAGTCCGGCAGCCGCCTTCTGCTCTTCAAAGAAGAGGATATCCCCATAATAGGAATCAAGCTGGGAGAGCAGAGCAAGATAATCTTCCACATCCTGAAGCGAGTGAAAGGAATACTCCGCCAGCAGGATCGGAAGCTGTGCCTGGATCCCGATGGTGGGAGCGAGAGGTTGATCATAAAGTTCTAAACCTTCTGCCATCAGACCGGTCTCAATTCTCTCGGAAAGGGAGTCATAGAGGATCTGCTGGTCATCGGACAGCATATGGGGATCAAACTCAGAGAGCTTTTCTGGGTCGTGAATCGGCGGCATGAGCTCCGACAGACGGTATGTACCGAGAGCAGCATCCTCAGCATCAATTCCATAATTTTCCGGGTGCAGAAGCGTATAGTGAAGATCCAGAGTGCCGGAAGATGCCATCTCCTTCCGAAACAGTTCCGTGCAGAAGGCGTCAAAATCTGCCTGAAGCTTTAGCACCTCTTTGGAATGACCGGATCGGGTAGAGGAAAGAGCATCAGAAGAATAAAATTCCCCGGTCTCCGGGGAAAGGACCCGGGAGATCCGGTCATTCTGGCAGGCAGTAATGAAAACGGTCAAAACTAAAGCGGCAACAGCAAGGCGGAATGTTTTAAAAGCCATAGATCTTCGGACCTCCGAAAAATATTGGCTGACCAGGCGCGGAAGAAACAGCCATTTGGTTCAATATATGCTTTGCCGGTAAAAACAGAACTATACAGCGATAAAAAATGACCGACCGGTGGAGGTGCCGGGACTTATTGTTGAGAAAGAGAAAAGGGCTTATTGTTATGCTTGTGATTTGTCCAGAAAATCATGGATGATTTTCAAATAAAACGCTTTACGCCCAAACATGGACGTATGGGTCGCCCCCTTGATCAAAACTAACTGCGCCCGGGGAATCAGCCGGGCCATAAGGCGGGAGTGGGAGACCTTCACCAGATCTCTCGTTCCGGCGATCAGGAGAACCGGCGCCTGGACATTTTCAAGCTGCTCCCGGGACATCATGGGAGAATTGCAGAGCAGGGAAGCGAGCTGCTGATGACGGAAAAGACATGAAAGGATGCAGGAAGCGGCAGGATTTTTTTTGCAGATTCCCCGGAACAGACTTGTCGCCGCTTTCAGACAGAAGTATTTCCCCACACAGAAAGCCCGGACAGGATGAATCAGCCCATTCGGTGAGACATTTCCACTAATAGCAATCACGGCACGAGTCCGATCCGGAAACAGGGATGCATATTCCAGGGCGATATTCGCCCCATCGCTGAATCCAAAAAGAATACAGGACGGGATATGAAGGATATCCAGAAGCGCTGCTGCGTCCCTCGCCATATCTGTGGTAGTGAACTCTGATTCCGCGTATTCCGGCTTGATCCGTGAGCGCCCGTGGGCGCGGCTGTCCATGAGAATGACACGGTAGTTCATGGACAGCTTTTTTTCGTAATAATCAAAGATCAGGTGCGTCTCCGCGTTTCCGTGCAGCATTAAGATGGGAGTGCCGCGCCCGCTTTCCTTATAATAGATCCACGCCTGAGACGTATCCGCCATTCCCTGACGGCAGATCATTTTTTCCATTTGTGCAGCTCTCCTTTTTAGAAACGTCAGAATGTAACCGCGGATCCCGGTGGGGATTTCTGGATCTCGACAGCAGCGTAGAGCATGCTCGGCGTCGGATATTTCGGAAGGTACGCGTAATAGGACGGAACCCATTCGGTGGGACTGTACTTTTCTTTCGCGCGGTAAAGATCCCGGAATCCATAGCAGGCATTTAAGTGGTCATAGATAAACTGCAGAAGACGTTCCATCGGATTTTTGCTCTCGGCACTTAATCCTGCCAGAGGGGCAACACCGAGACTGCCATAGCCGATGCCTTCTTCCTTGAATACCTGAAATGCCTCGTATATGATCGTCTCCATGACTCCGCTGGGCGCGTCTTTCCCGTGCCTCGTCACATCTGCCATGTAGCCGTTTTTTCCAAGAAATGGAACAAAGACGATAAAGGCAACCATTTTTCCATCAGAATTTAATGCGTAGAAATAACGCTTATCCATCGGATCCTCAAGTCCTACGGTACCCATGGTGAACTGGAGCATGCCGCTCTTCTTGCCATCCAGCCATTCATCGGTGATCCGGTCGAATTCCCGGTCAAGAGCCGGATCGCATTTCTCAAGGACCTTGTATTCATGGACGGTGACACCGGCTTTCGTGGCATGGTTGATGTTCATTCGCATTTTCGCGCCCTTTTTGCCGCTGATCTCGTAATCGGCGAGTTTAAAACGCGCCTCCTCACCGCTCTTTACGAGACCAAAACCCTGTTTTTCATATTCCCTGAGATAATAGTCCGTCAGCCCGAGAAAGAAAATGTTGTGGGCGCTGTTCTGGCAGAATTCCTTAAATTCCGCGAGAAGAGCTGGAAAATCTTCATCCCTGCACACAGGATCACCGTTTACAACAATGGTATCTCCGACGGTTCCATAAGGAAGCACTCCATCGACAGAATGACCGAAATACAGACATTTGTCATCCTCCAGCGCGAGATAGGAGCATGGATTCTGACTGTAAAGGTTTAAAAGTGTTCTGGCATGCTGGATTTCCTGGGATCCGTGGGCCTGTTTCTGAATCCACGGGCGCACGGCACAGAGAATAGCGGCGAGAATACAGCCCCAGCTGAACCAGAACAGGATAAATTCCGTTCCGTGTCGGTCAGCCATAGACGCGGGAACACTTCCCATGCCGAAGATCATACTGATTCCCTGAGTGAAGCTGTCGGCAAAGGAGACAGAAGCACCGTCCGCGGTTCCGAGCCGCATATAGTGCCAGGTGATCCCTACATTTATGAGGACACCGATGATGGCAAAAAGTGCCAGAAACAGTGTTTGTCGGCGGTTTCCGCGTCCGGTCGGGCAGCAGAAATCTTTCCGCGTGATGAAAAACAGGATAAATAAGAAAAGGTCGAGAATCATGATCCCGTTGTGCAGCGGATGTCCCATTCCGATGAGTCCGCGCAGAAAATTGAGGACAAAGATCCCCACGGCGATTGTCCATGCGTTCCGTTTTCTCTTCCATAACTGCAGGGACAATACGAAAAGAACAATGGAAAAGGCACGCTGAACCATGCGCCCCATCTCAAAGGATCCCTGCATGGCCTTAGAGATCCTGGAAAACGGGAAAAAGGTTAAAAGGAACAGGAAAAAGGAAAAGACGGCGAGCAGAAGGATCGTGATATTTTCGCCCCGGATCCGGAGCTGTCTTGCGCGTTCCTGATTGTTAAGTAATGTATGATTCATAAGCTCATTCCTCCAGAGTTAAGAGATGCCGCAGATCCGCAGGATACCGATGCAAAGATCTGTGAAAAAGTTTTTTGGTAACCACAGTGTAGTCTTTTGCGGATAAAAAATCAATAAAAATATTAGAGTTCATTTATGCGATGGTTTGGATGAAGATGCATGGCTGAACTGCAACATAAAACGCCGGAAAAACAAACGATACCTTGACAAATTTATTCGAACAGGATAGACTAAAGGCATCATATGGAAAAAGCTTGGAAGGGAAGAGTATGCCGAAAGGAAGCTTTCAGAGACCCCGGTTGGTGAGAAAGGGGAGCAAAGAGGCGGCAGAAGATGGTCCCGGAGCTGTGCAGGTGAAAGCGGAAACCGTGTTAGCCTGTGCCGGAAGCGCCCGTTAGCGTGTCAGGCTGTTTTTGACAGCCGGTGAGGGCGATGACCGTGAGGCACCGCCGAATTTAAAGTGGTAACACGGGGAGACTCGTCTTTAATAATTAAAGACGGGCTTTTTTTGACAGGAACTCCGAAGGAACGTCCTGTTAAACAAAGGCACGAATGTGCCCAAAACGCACTTGTGCGAGGTGGCAGGTTGGCGTAAACGGCCGGGCAAGGGCTCTGAAAGTGCCAGGATCCATTTGTATAGATGCAGCAGCATAAAACACCGGCAGGAGAAAAGCCGTAAAAGAGATAAAAACAGGAGGAATCAATCCATGTGTACAAACTGTAAGAAACCATACTACATTTCCACAGCGATCGCCTATACATCCGGCAAACCGCATATCGGAAACACCTATGAGATCGTATTGGCAGACGCGATCGCACGCTACAAGAGAGAACAGGGCTATGACGTTTACTTCCAGACAGGAACCGACGAGCACGGTCAGAAGATCGAGTTAAAGGCTGCGGACGCAGGCGTGACTCCGAAGGAGTTCGTTGACAACGTAGCAGGACAGATCAAGGAGATCTGGGACCTCATGAACACTTCCTATGATAAATTCATCCGTACCACAGATGATTACCATGAGAAACAGGTCCAGAAGATCTTCAAGAAATTATATGATCAGGGCGATATCTACAAAGGACATTATGAGGGTCTTTACTGCACACCGTGTGAGTCCTTCTGGACTCCGTCCCAGGTCGTTGACGGAAAATGCCCGGACTGCGGACGCCCGGTACAGCCGGCAAAGGAAGAGGCATATTTCTTCCGTATGAGTAAATATGCTCCGAAGCTCATCGAATATATCAACGAGCATCCAGAGTTCATCCAGCCGGTATCCAGAAAGAACGAGATGATGAACAACTTCCTGCTTCCGGCCTTCAGGATCTGTGCGTATCCAGAACCTCCTTCAAGTGGGGAATTCCGGTCACTTTGATCCGAAGCACGTTACCTATGTATGGCTTGACGCGCTGACCAACTATATCACGGGAATCGGATATGACTGAAACAGCGACGAGAAGTTTAAGAAATACTGGCCGGCAGACCTTCACCTGATTGGTAAAGATATTATCCGCTTCCATACCATTTACTGGCCGATCTTCTTAATGGCTCTCGGTCTGCCGCTTCCGAAACAGGTATTTGGTCATCCGTGGCTGTTACAGGGTGATGGCAAGATGAGTAAGTCAAAGGAAACGTCCTCTATGCAGATACGCTCGTTGACTTCTTTGGTGTAGATGCAGTCCGCTACTTCGTACTTCATGAGATGCCGTTTGAGAACGATGGCGTGATCTCCTGGGATCTTATGGTTGAGCGCATGAACTCTGACCTTGCCAACATTCTCGGAAACCTTGTAAATCGTACTGTTTCCATGACAAATAAATATTTCGGCGGAATTGTCGAGAACAAGGGCGTTGCAGAGCCGGTGGATGAAGAGTTAAAGGCAACCGTCCTTGAGACGGTCAAGAAAGTAGACGAGAAGATGAACAAGCTCCGCGTTGCAGACGCGATCACAGAGATCTTCAATATCTTCCGCCGCAGCAACAAATATATCGATGAGACAACTCCGTGGACACTCGCAAAGGACGAGGCAAAGAAGGACCGTCTTGCAACCGTTCTTTACAATCTCACAGAGGCGATCACCATCGGTGCGTCCCTGTTATTCTCCTTCATGCCGGAAACTTCTGAGAAGATCCTCGCTCAGTTAAACACAGAGAAGAGATCGCTGGAGAACATGAATACCTTCGGTCTGTACCCGAATGGAAACAAGGTTACAGAGAAGCCGGAGATCCTGTTTGCCCGTATGGATATCAAGGACGTTATGGAAAAAGTTGAGGCCATGAAGGCAGCAGCCGCAGCAGAGAAACAGGAAGAGAAGAAGGAAGAAGAGAAGCCGGGCATGGACGTTGAGAAGAAGCCGGAGATCACATATGATGATTTCGCAAAGCTTCAGTTCCAGATCGGTGAGATCGTGAAGTGTGAAGAGGTTCCGAAGTCCAAAAAATTACTTTGCTCCCAGGTTAAGATCGGTTCTGAAACAAGACAGATCCTAAGCGGAATCAAGGCATGGTATAAACCGGAAGATATGGTCGGCAGAAAGGTTATGGTCGTTACGAACTTAAAACCGGCGAAGCTCGCAGGCATGTTATCGGAAGGCATGATCCTCTGCGCGGAGGATGATGAGGGCAACCTTGCATTAATGACACCGGCAAAGGATATCAAGTCCGGTTCTGAGGTCTGCTAAGTGAAAGTGCGCTTTTGCTTTTCGGCGGAACAGATAAAAAACATTGCCCTGGTCAGCATGGTCATCGACCATGCTGCCGTTGGGCTTATTGAACAGTCAGAACTGGCTTCGGGCGCTGCCTGGAGTCTCTGTGGGATAGCCATGCGCCTTGTGGGGCGTGTGGCTTTTCCTCTCTTTGCGTTTATGATCGCGGAGGGGGCGGTGCACACGAGAGACCGGAGAAGGTATGCGCTGAGGCTGCTTTTGCTGGCGGTTATTTCGGAGATCCCCTTTGATCTTGTGGCGGGGGGAACATGGCTTTTTCCGGCGGATCAGAATACGGTATTCACATTACTTTTGGGACTTCTGGCAGTCTGGGCTGGAGATCTGATCTGTGGGACTGGACCGGGAGTATCATACGGAACCCGGGAAAAAACAGGAGATGGCGGCAGGAAGGCGGTAGGCCAGAGGAGATTTCCGTTGGAATATGAGCGGTATATCCGGGTTCTGGCGGCGGTTCCTTTTGGACTGGCGGCTTATTGTCTGAAAACGGATTATGGTTTTATGGGCGCACTGCTGATCGTTATATTGTATACATTGCGCACAGAACCACAGCTTCGCACGGCTGTCTGCGCTGTATTTTTATTTTGCATGTATATGGATTTCTATGGCGCTGCGGCTTGCGTTGCAATTTTCCTGATAAACCGTTACAATGGAGAAAAAGGCGGTGGGAACGGAAGGATTTTCTATCTGTTTTATCCGCTGCATCTGCTGGTGATCCGGGGAATCAAGATGGCTGTGGGACTGTAGAAAATGAGATGGTGCAAAAAAGTCTTACGGATGCCGGCTCCGGATGAAAAAGAAAACGACATATGACTTGAGGACAGAAAGAATGGACTATATTTTTGACACACATGCCCATTACGACGATGAGGCATTTGACGCGGACCGGGAGGAAGTCCTCGCGGGATTAAAAGAACGGAACCAGTTGTGAATGTCGGAGCGAGCATCGCGTCAACAAAGACAACGCTGGCACTGGCCGAGGCGCATCCCTTCATGTATGCGGCGGTGGGCGTGCATCCGAACGAGACGGCGGAGCTTACGGACGCGGATATGAAGTGGCTGGAATCCCTGGCAGAGAATCCGAAGGTTGTGGCGATCGGTGAGATCGGTCTTGACTATTACTGGGACGAGCCGGAGCGGGAGATCCAGAAACACTGGTTTTCGGCGCAGCTTGAGGTCGCAAAGAAGACGGGACTCCCGGTGATCATCCACAGCCGTGACGCGGCGAAGGACACGTTAGATATTATGAAGGTGGAACACAACGGTGCCACCGGCGGCGTGATCCACTGCTTTTCCTACGGAGTGGAGATGGCGAGAGAATATCTGAATATGGGATATTACATCGGGATCGGCGGAGTCCTGACCTTTAAAAACGCGAAAAAACTGATCGAAGTGGCAGAATACGCACCGCTAGACAGGATCGTTCTTGAGACGGACTGCCCATATCTGGCACCGGTGCCGAACCGCGGAAAGAGAAATCATTCCGGAAATCTGCCGTATGTGGTGGAGAAGCTGGCGGAGATCAAGGGCGTTTCCGCGGAAGAGATCATCCGGGAGACGGCGAAGAACGCTAGAGCGCTGTATCGGATCACAGAGTAGGAGTTTCGGGATGATCAGACCGATCGGACTGCGATATCGGAATAGTATCAAATTTTGTATACAAGATGCATCTCATGCAACAAAAGTACCTGCGCAAAAGCGCAGTCAAAAATAGAAAGAGAGAAATAAATGGCGAATCTGGGAAACCCAAAGAATACCATAGAAATCATACAGAAGTATGAATTCATGTTTCAGAAAAAGTTCGGTCAGAACTTTTTGATCGATACCCATGTACTGGAGAAGATCATCTCCGCAGCTGGAATCACAAAGAATGACTGCGTCCTTGAGATCGGCCCGGGAATCGGAACCATGACCCAGTACCTTGCGGAGAACGCCGGACATGTTGTAGCTGTTGAGATCGACCGGAACCTGATCCCCATCTTAAAGGAGACACTGGCGGATTACGACAACGTGACCGTCATCAACGAGGATATCTTAAGAGTCGATATCAAGGCACTGGCCGAGGAATACAACGGCGGAAAGTCGATCAAGGTCGTTGCGAACCTGCCGTACTATATCACGACCCCAATCATCATGGGGCTCTTTGAGAGCGGAGTGCCGATCGACAATATTACCGTCATGGTCCAGAAGGAAGTTGCGGACCGCATGAAGGAAGGACCGGGGTCCAAGGATTACGGCGCTCTGTCCCTGGCTGTCCAGTATTACGCGGAGCCGGAGATCGTAGCGAACGTACCGCCGAACTGCTTTATCCCGCGCCCGAATGTGGGATCAGCGGTGATCCGGCTTACGAGACATAAGGAGATGCCGGTGGAGGTGAAGGATCCTGCCCTGATGTTTAAGATCATCCGCGCGTCCTTCAATCAGAGAAGAAAGACGCTGCAGAACGGTCTCGGAAATGCGCCTGAACTTCCGTATACAAAGGAACAGATCGCGGCAGCGATCGCAGAGATGGGACTCACTCCGACGATCCGCGGCGAGGCGTTAAGCCTTGCACAGTTTGCGCAGTTGTCGGATATTCTTGGAGAGATGAAATAAGAAGCATGCGGATATCTGGTCATGCGGAGAATGAGTCTGTCCGCAGCATGGACTTTGTATACAAGCCAGAGCGCTATGGTGAAGCAGAAGAATAGAATATAGGACGGGAGGAAGCATTATGGGATTTACAGAACTGTCACACGCGTTTATCGCGGCAAAATATTATGTTTACCTGAAGGAAATCTTCGGTGACCGCGGCGAGGCGGCATTTTTGCATGCCACCCGATATTACGGCGAACAGCGTGGACGTCGGATGGCACAGCGGGCGATCCGGGACGGAAAACCTCTGACTTATGAGACATACTGCCAGTACGGTGAGTGGGTCAACACGGAAGAGGTGAAAGCACAGGGACTCGGAAACCAGTCCGAGACGACAAGCTTAAGCCCGGACTTTCAGATCCACATCCATGTCTGTCCGTGGCACACCCAGTTTAAGAATATGGGACTCCCGGAAGCGGGGCTTCTCTATTGTAAGGACCTGGATGCGTCCATTTCCCGAGGCTTCAACCCGGAGATTCGCTATGAGGTCTCCCAGACACTCCATGACCATGATTATTGTATACAGACGATCCGGAACGCCGGTTTGACGCCGGAGTCCAATATGGCAAAAAATCCGGCAGGCCTCAGATCTTTCGAGTACCACTGCGCTCACTCCTACTGGGCATACCGGGAAGTCTGTGAAGCAATCTTCGGGGAAGAGGGAACACGGATCGCTGAAAGAGTCCTTGATGATTTTGCCGCAGAGTATGGAAAAAAGATGGCAGACACGCTGGCAGAATATGCAAGGACGAATTTTAATATTGCAGACTAAGAAATCAGCAGCTTTGCAAAAAGAGCTGCTGAAATATTGCTGTTAGAAAGAAGAACAAGGTATATCGAAATACATTTTGAAGAATATTGAGGAGCAACACTTATGAAACAGATCAACATGCTGGAATCTCCGGTACGTCAGGTTTTTTTCAGTTACCTGGTGCCGTCCATCAGCGCAACACTCGTGACCTCCATTTATATTCTGGCGGACACGATGATGATCGGACGCGGAGTCGGTGGTTCCGGTATTGCTGCGATGAATATTTTACTGCCGCTCTACAACACATATTTCGGGATCGGAATGATGTGCGGAGTCGGCGGCAGCGTTCTCTTTGGGTTTTCCAGAGGACGCGGCGATGAAAAACGCGCCAGAAGTTATTTTACGGCGGCACTCTGTGTGGTGCTTGCTCTGTCAGCAGTCTTTCTGATATTGGGAAGAATCTTTTTCAACCCTCTGATTACTTTTATGGGAAATACCCCGCTCTTAAATGAATACACCGTGCCTTACGGAACTGTGCTCACAACAGCGGCTCCCATGTTTGCCCTGTCTTCATTCCTTCAGGCATTCGTCCGAAATGACGGTGCGCCGAAGCTTGCCATGGCGGGCGTGATTAGTGGAGGCGTCACCAATGTGATCCTGGATTATGTATATATTTTTATCATGAAATGGGGAATGGGAGGTGCGGCGCTGGCGACAGCCACCGGAACGACACTCACGGTGCTGATCCTCGCAAGCCATTTTTTCTCGAAAGATAACCACTTGAAGCTGGAATTTAGCGATGTGTGGAGACGGGTGCCGGAGGTGCTCGGAAATGGGCTCGCAAGCTTTATTCTGGAGATTTCCAACGGCTTCGTGATGCTGCTGTTTAACCGCCAGCTCCTCGCTTACGTGGGAGAGATGGGAATCACGGTCTATGGAATCATCACAAACACCGCGCTTGTGGCATCGTCCATTTCCAACGGTATCGCTCAGGCAGTACAGCCGCTGCTTTCCGCGAACTTTGGCGCGGGAAACCTGAAGAGAGTCGGCGAGGCGAGAAAACTGGGAGTCCGGACCGGATTTGCCGCAGGCTTCATATTCACTGCGATCGGCATGCTGATCCCGGTACAGTTGTCCTATCTGTTCTTGGACCCGACACCGGAGATCCTCACAATGGCGGTCCCGGCGATCCGGCTGTATTTCCTCTGCTTCTTAGTCAGCGAGTGGAACATCATCAGCGGAATGTATTTCCAGTCTACTGTGAGACCGCGGTTTTCTTTAACGATCACACTGCTCCGCGGAGTGATCTTAAACAGCGTGTTCGTGTTCCTTCTCCCGGCACTCTTTGGTGTAGACGGAATCTGGCTTACGGTGACTGTATCAGAGTTCATCACGGCGGGCGTTGCGTTTGTGCTTATGAAAAGGGAAAAACATTAATATATTAAAATATGTAAACAACGGACTCAGGGATCTTTGAGAAAAAGGATTTCGATTCCGTTGTTTCTTTTTTCATTACCGTGTTCCCAGAAGAACCTTCCGGTGGCAGGTTTTGCAGGTGTATCTGGAAGAAACAGGAGACAAATTCGTTAAACTTATTTCAATTGACACTATAACGGCCTATTGGTAAAATGGAGATAGCGACATTAAATAAAGAAAGAAGAGGAGAACAATATGACGATCAGAATCGGAATTATGGGTTATGGAAATCTTGGACGCGGCGTTGAGTGTGCTATCAAACAGAATCCGGATATGGAGCTTGCGGCAGTATTTACAAGAAGAGATCCGAAAAATGTAAGGATCCTGACCGAAGGCGCAAAGGTTTACCATGCGGACGAAGCGAAACATATGACAGATAAAATCGATGTCCTGATCCTTTGCGGCGGAAGTGCGACAGATCTTCCGGTGCAGACACCGGAGTATGCGAAATATTTCACCGTAGTGGACAGCTTTGACACATCACGCGAGAATTCCGGAGCACTTTGCAGCTGTGATGCGGCGGCAAAGGAAGCAGGAAATGTAGCAGTGATCTCCGCAGGCTGGGATCCGGGTATGTTCTCCTTAAATCGTGTATATGCAAATGCAATTCTCCCGGATGGTAAAGACTATACATTCTGGGGCAAAGGTGTAAGCCAGGGACATTCCGACGCGATCCGCCGCATTGATGGCGTGGAAGGACGCAAGACAGTATACAGTCCCGGTTGAGAGTGTACTGGAGAGAATCAGAAATGGCGAGACTCCGGAACTCACAACAAGAGAGAAACACACAAGAGAATGCTATGTTGTTGCTGAAGAGGGTGCTGATCTTGCACGTATCGAAAAAGAGATCGTAACGATGCCGAACTACTTCTCCGACTATGATACAACGGTTCATTTCATCAGCGAGGAAGAGATGAAGCGTGACCACTCCACACTCCCGCACGGCGGTTTCGTGATCAGAAACGGAAAGACCGGATGGAATCAGGAGAATACACATGTGATTGAGTATCGTCTGAAACTGGATTCCAACCCGGAGTTCACTTCCTCCGTGATCGTTTGCTGTGCCCGCGCCGCATTCCGCATGAAACAGGAGGGAATGAGCGGATGCAAGACCATTCTTGATATTCCGCCGGCATACCTTTCCGCAAAGAGCGGCGAGGAACTCAGAAAGAATCTCCTGTAATCATAAAAAGAACCTTTAAAGGCGGCGAAGGAGCCAGCCTTTGATCAATCATACTTCCGCCCTGTGTCCGCAGCCGACAGATACAGGGCGGAAGTATCAATTGCCATGCATTCAGAAAAGACTGCAAACGGGATCCATGCATGGCGGATTTTGTAGAGGGTGAAGATATGACACTTAAGAAGAATCATCCGGCAGGCTACAACGGGATCACGGACGGTGTGATCTGGCAGCAGCTTCTGCTCTTTTTCTTTCCGATCCTGTTCGGGACATTTTTCCAGCAGCTTTACAACACGGCAGATGCCATGATCGTTGGAAAATTCGTTGGAAAAGAAGCACTTTCCGCGGTAGGGGGTACGACAGGAACGTTGATCAACCTGTTAGTTGGTTTCTTCGTCGGAATGTCCTCCGGCGCGGCCGTTGTCGTATCCCAGTTCTATGGGGCAAAGGAAGACCAGCAGGTGCAGAAATCTGTCCACACATCGTTCTGTCTGGCGCTGGCCGGCGGTGTGGCACTCTTAGTGATCGGTGAGATCTTCACTCCGGCTGCAATCCGGGCTATGGGTGCTCCCGAAGAGATCCTTGGATATTCTGTGACATATCTCAGGATCTATTTTCTGGGTATCATCGGAAATCTGGTCTATAACATGGGCGCTGCGATCCTACGAGCTGTGGGAGATTCGAAGAGACCGCTCTATTTCCTTGTGGCGAGCTGCCTGACCAATATTGCTCTGGATCTTCTGTTTGTAGTCTGTTTCCATATGGAAGTTGCCGGGGCGGCGCTTGCGACGATCATGTCCCAGCTTTTATCGGCAGTACTCGTTATGGTAACGCTGATCCGGACAAAAGAATCTTACCGTTTTATCCCGAAGGAACTCCGTGTGGAGCCGGTATTATTAAAGAGGATCATAAAGATCGGTCTTCCGGCGGGACTCCAGTCCATGATGTACTCAATCTCCAATATCCTGATTCAGGCAAACATCAATGGATACGGAACGAATACGATCGCGTCCTGGGCGGTTTACGGAAAGATCGACGGTATTTTCTGGATGACTATGGATGCCATGGGAATCTCCGTGACGACCTTTGCGGGTCAGAACTTCGGTGCGGGCAAGATCAAACGTTTAAAGAAGGGAACCTATGTGGGACTTCTCATGTCGACGATCATCACGGCGGCGCTCGGCCTGTTTATGTTTACGGCGGGACCGGTCCTGATCAGTCTCTTTACGAACGATGTGGATGTTATGGCTGAGAGCATGAACATCCTTTGCTTCCTGGTACCGTTCTGGTTCTGCTATATCTGCGTCAACGTATATCCGTGTACTCTGCGCGGTGTGGGCGATGCCCTGATCCCGATGCTGATCATCTGTGTCGGAACCTGTATCCTGCGTGTGCTCTGGGTATTCGGCGCGGGCGCGGTTCATCCGGGGCTGTATACAACGCTGACGAGTTATCCGTTAAGCTGGAGTATCACTTCGCTGGCATTCCTGGTATACTATTACCGGTTTAGTGCGATGAGAAAGTTAAATAAACTGATTGAAGAATAAGCATAACTGTTCGGCAGGTCTGTGAACTAATTGTTCTGGTCTGCTGAACAATTATAATAAGTGTAACTGGAATATGGATGTTGAATTTGAATTTAAAGAGAAAAATGGGGGCGCTTGTGTGACAAAGCTTTTGGCACCAGGCGCCGTCTGCGTGGTACCGGAAAGTCTGGGCGGACTTCCGGTGACAGAGCTGGCAGACAAGGTGTTTTCGGGGAGCACGGTGGAGAAAGTCTATCTCCCGCGGACACTCACCCGGATCGGAAGATATGAATTTTATGGATGTGAGAAGCTTCAGGAGATCCATTTTTACGGGGCGCTCCGGGAAGTCGGCGGCGGTGTGTTTACGGGCTGCCGGAATATCAGGAGTCTGACTGTGCATATGGGGGTGGACGAAGAGTCGGCACTCAGGGATTTTGTGACGGAGATCAATGAGAGAGTCACAGTACATGTGTTTATACAGAGCGGACAAAAACGAATGCAGGACGAGAGAGACACGGACTCTGCACGAACATCGCTGGCTTCAAGTACTTTTGAGGAAGAGAATGGGGAGACAGAGACTGCGCGTGTGATCTTCCCGGAATACTACGACGAGGCGTGGTGGAAAATACGCCCGCCAGGATCACGGTATCCAATATCCACGGTGCAGGGCAGAAGTATCGCTACTGTTTTGAGGGACGAAAATTCCGATTTGACAGGTATGATAAAATGTTTGTGTATGAAAAAGCAGAGGAATCGGTTCTCATGGCATCGAAGATCGCGGTGACCCGGCTGCAGTATCCGAAAGGACTGTGGGAGAGCGCGAAAAAGGAATATGAAAAGTTTCTTATGGAGAATCTTTATGAAGTACTTCTCGGCAGCCTTGAGGACCCGGAGACCATAAAATGGATTGCGGGACAGTATTTAACACCGGAAAAGAATCCGCTGACGGCGGATAAGATGTCGGGGCTGATCACGGAGATCTCGAAAAAGCATCTGCCGGAGCTTTTGGGGATGTTTATGGAGATCCAGAGGAAGAAGTTTGGCGTAAAGAAGAAAAAGTTTGATTTTGATTTGTGAGGAGGTCAGAAATCGTCATGAGAGAAGATGCGGCATGGTCGCCGATCCTGAGAGAGCAGGGCGCGCTGGAAGAACTGGCGGCGATCGGCGTTGAGATCATACGGAACGCGAGGAATGAGCTGTATCTTTCCATGCGGTTTCTCGACGTGGCCTTAAATGGTCTGTTCCCGGTGGCGGACAACAGCATCAAGGGAATCGGAACGGACGGAACCTTATTATCATTTGAGACAGGATACATCTGCGGCTGGTACCGGAGAAATCCTGTTTATGTAAACCGCATGATCCTGCACGAGACTTTCCACTGTCTCTTTGTCCACCCATGGTCGAGAAAAAAGCGGACAGAGGAATACTGGAATCTGGCATGCGATATCGCTGTGGAGTCCCTGATCGACGGGATCCACAAGCCGTGCGTCCATCTGCCGATGTCCCCGGTGCGGGCGGAATTTTACGGACGTCTGAGGAAAAAGATCAAGGTACTGAACGCGGAGAGCATCTATCACACTATGCAGGAGATGGAGCTTTCGGAGATCGAATATGAGCGGCTCTGCCGGGAATTCTGCCGGGACGATCATTCCAGATGGGAGAAAGAAGACGAGAAGAAGTCCCCAAATCCCAACCGGAACCGAAAAAACGATTGGGATGACAAGCGGGAGAAGATGCAGGCGGAGATGGAGGCGTTTTCCAACGAGGCGGCGGATGACTCCAGGGAGCTGATGGATCAGCTGGCGGTGGAGAACCGGGAGCGGTACGATTATCGGAAATTTTTGCAGAAATTTTCGGTGCTGAAGGAGACAGTCCAGATCGATCCCGATGCGTTCGACTATGTGTTTTATCATTACGGCATGCAGTTATATGGAAACATGCCGCTGATCGAGCCCCTTGAGACGAAGGAAGTCCGGCGGATCGAGGATTTTGTGGTCGTCATCGACACTTCGATGTCATGTTCCGGGGAGCTGGTGAAGAAATTCCTGGAAGAGACCTACGGGGTGCTGGCTCAGTCGGAGAGCTTCTTTAAGAAGGTCAATATCCACATTTTGCAGTGCGACGATAAAGTACGGCAGGATGTGAAGATCGAGAGCGAGGAGGACCTTCGGAATTACATGGACCACATGAAACTCCATGGCATGGGCGGGACTGATTTCCGCCCGGCATTCCTGCATGTGGACCAGATGATCAAGGCGGGAAAGTTCAGCAGGCTGCGGGGACTTCTCTATTTTACGGACGGATATGGGACATTTCCGGTGAAAATGCCGCCATATGACACGGCCTTCGTGTTTATGCGGGATAATTATACTGACGCGGACGTTCCGCCTTGGGCGATGAAAGTGATTCTGGACCCGGAGTCGATGGAGGACGTGGGGAAAATATTAGATGGAAAATAGTAACTGTTCAGTAGGTCTGCGCATTTACTGCGCTGACCATAAGAAAACTTAGAATGGAAGGCAAAAATCCTATCGGCATAGCCGATTTGGAATGGATTTTTGCGCGTAACTGTTGGGGTACTGAACAGTTACGGAAAGTAAAAGGTTTGACAGGCTGGTTCACGGACTGTAAAAATTATACCGGAGTAAAAAGATATGAACATCAAGCGTGCAAAACAGGAAATTAAAAATACGATACAAGTGTATCTGACGAAGAACGCACACGGGGAATACGAGATCCCGTCCATGCGGCAGCGCCCGGTGCTGCTCATCGGACCGCCCGGAATCGGCAAGACCCAGATCATGGAGCAGGTGGCGCGGGAGTGCGGGATCGGTCTCGTCTCCTACACGATCACACACCATACGAGACAGAGTGCCATCGGTCTCCCGTTTATCTCGGAGAAGACTTACAGTGGGAAGAATGTCCATGTGACGGAATATACCATGAGTGAGATCGTCGCGGCGATCTACAATAAGATCGAGGACACAGGACTCTCCGAGGGACTTCTCTTCATCGATGAGATCAACTGCGTGTCAGAGACGCTGGCTCCGACCATGCTGCAGTTTTTGCAGTATAAGACTTTCGGAAATCATAAGATCCCGGATGGTTGGATCATCGTGGCAGCAGGAAACCCGCCGGAATACAATAAATCCGTGCGGGAATTCGATATCGCGACCTTAGACCGCATCAAAAAGATCGATGTGGAGGCGGATTTTGAGGTCTGGAAAGAGTACGCGAAGCAGGCGGATATCCATCCGGCGATCCTGTCATTCCTCACCGCAAAACCGCAGTATTTTTACCAGGTGGAGACAACTGTGGATGGCAAGATTTTTGCGACACCTCGTGGGTGGGAAGATCTCTCCGGATTTTTGAAGGTCTGCGAGAAGGTGGATCTTATCTGTGACCGGGAAGTTGTAGTGCAGTACATTGAGCATCCCCGGATCGCAAAAGATTTTGCGAACTATCTGGAATTATATAAGAAGTATCAGGCGAGATACCAGATCGATGAAGTTCTGGAAGGAAAGCGCAATGAGGGCCTGATGGAGCAGGCGGCGAAGGCACCGTTTGACGAGAAGCTTTCCATTATCAGCCTGATTTTAGCGAAGCTTGATGTGGAGTTTAAGGCCTATGCGCAGAAAGAAGATTATCTGGAAGTGCTGTTTGGGGAGCTGAAAGCATTCAAGAGAAGCCTGGAAGATAAAACGGAGGCCGGAGAAACGATGAAGACAGTGCCGCAGACTCCGATCAACATTTTCTCCCATCAGATCGAGGCATTCACCGCGGCATCCGAGCAGAAACAGAAAGCCGGTCTTCTCACAAGACAGGAAAAATATCGCTGTGCCGATATCGCAGCGGATATGAACCGATACCTTCAGACTGTGAAAGCAGAGCTTTTATCGGATGGTGACGAGATATTCGACCGGTTCCGGGAGCTGTTTGGTGACGAACGGACAGAACTTGAGGATCTGTGCGCTCATGCCGGACAGACACTGGAGTATGCCTTTGATTTCATGGAAGGAACGTTCGGCAGCAGTCAGGAGATGGTGGTGTTTATCACGGAACTGAACTCCAGCGCCCCGGCCGTGCGGTTCTTACAGGAAAATGAGTGCGAACGATATTTTGAATACAATAAGAATCTGCTGTTTGATGAGAGACGGGCAGATATTCTGAGCAGGCTGGACAGACTTGGGGCATTTTAATTGGAAAGGAAAGTGATCATATGGAATACGAAGGAACCGTATACCGCCCGCCGAGCGAGGCGAGAAGCTTAATTATTCAGGTGACTGTGGGCTGTGCCCATAACCGGTGCACCTTCTGCAACATGTACCGGGTGAAAAAATTCCGAGTGCGGACAAAAGAAGAGATCATGAAGGATCTGGACGAATGCCGCGATTATTACGGACCGTATGTCAGCCGTGTATTCTTTGCGGACGGTGATGCACTGGTGGTAAAGACAGAACTTCTTTTAGAGCTTTTAGCCTATGTCCACAAAAATTTCCCGTACGTGGAGCGGATCACCTCTTACGGGACTGCAAAGGATGTTCTGGCAAAGTCTGAGGAAGATTTAAAAGCCTTAGCGGCAGCAGGACTCGAGATGGTCTATATCGGAGCGGAATCCGGCGATGACCGTGTTCTGGAGCATATCCATAAGGATGTGACGGCGGCCCAGATTGCGGCGGCGGGACAGAAATTGAAGCGCTGCGGCATCAAGACCTCTGTGACGCTGATCTCCGGCCTCGGCGGAAGAAAAGGGATCCGGGAACATGCCATCAAGTCGGCGGAGCTGATCAATCAGATGAATCCGGAGTATGCCTCCTTCCTGACATTGCGCCTCTATGAGGGGACCCAGATGAATGAGGAAGTAAAACGCGGGGAGATGGAGCTTATCACCCCGGACGAGATCGTGGAGGAAATGGAGCTGTTTTTAACACACATTGATTCTCCCGGAACGATCTTCCGGACAAACCACGCGTCCAACTATGTAGTGCTTGCGGGAACTTTTAACGAAGATATTCCGAAAATGCTGGCACAATTGGAGGACGCAAAGAAAAGACAGCGTTACCGCCTTGAAGAATGGCGCAGACATATTTAAGTAAGAAGAGCAGAGAAAACAGTCCCGCGGGCTTTCTGGACGCTTAAAACGGCAGAAAAATGGCTCGCGGGATATGCCTTTTCAGGGGCTTTCCGGGACGATCCCGGAGTGGACTCTTCTTGTAGATTGTATTCAAAAAACAACAAGATATAGTTTTGAATCATGAATTTTTCACCATATAT
>SCPN01000995.1_pt1 | contig 30929 bp, 36 predicted proteins | sample 6106831 | NCBI WGS metagenome assembly SCPN01 (sample SAMN10720447, study PRJNA508395) | human gut metagenome | isolation source: Participant 1, 0 month
TACTATGGCATAAGTTTTAATGGCAGAATGATTTCAAACTGGAAACAACAAGTGAGAACTTCTGTTTAAGGTGAATAGACGAAGTGACAGAAAGGTTATACAAGAGAAGGATTCATTGAAATGCTGAAATATTATCAGCAGTACCAAAGATTTATGTCAGCTTGTTTGAGACTGTAAATATTATTATGAGAAGAGCCGTATGCGGAAGCCGCACGTATTACAGTTCTGTGGGAACTTACATTGTGAGGTATAAGTCTACTCGATATAAAGGAGAATATTGATGAAACTATTTTTATGTTCGCACTTTTCAAGTGTAGGAAGTCTGATAAAGGAAGAAATTGAAAATAAAAAAGTCGCATTTATTCCAACAGCTTCGCTGCGTAGAAGGAGCTACACCAGTTATGTCGGCTCGGCTCGAAAATTATTCAAAAGTTGGGAGCAATCGTAACTGAAATTGATATCAACGGAGGCTTATTCAACGATACAGTCTGTTTTGAAGATACGGATGTGATATATTTTACCGGCGGAAATTCTTTTTCCTTATAGACCAGCTCGTAAAACGGGAACGGATGAGCTGTTGAAGAAAGAATTGGCAAAGGAAAAACTGATGATTGGTGAATCGGCAGGTGCGATTATATGCGCTCCAAGCATCCAATATATCGAGCAAATGGATGAAAAGCCGGAGGACTACTCCCAAGAAGATGATGCAGGGCTTGATTTGATTGATTTCTATGTTCTTCCGCATTTATCTTGCAGCCATTTAAGAAAGTTACCGAGAAAATAATGACTGAGTTTTCAGTTTGAATCTATGCCCAATTAACAACCGTCAGTTGTAATTGATGGTGAAGGTTCAAAGGTTATTTGCAAAGACTAATTTGAAAATTCCAGTTTGCAGAATACAAAAATTAAATATGAAATGTGAGATAGAGCGTATGGAAATAAACTATACGTTCTTTTTTTTTCCCTTTTTTGAAAAAAGTGATTAAAAAGCTATTGACATTTTGTTACTGGGAAAACCGTGAAGAATATCAGAGGCGGTGCATAAAACTGCACGGAAGATCCATACTAGGATCATGAACAGAACAATGCAGAATAAACGAGAACAATTTACTTATCATTTTTTCCAATGCGGCATCGCAGGCTGGTGTCTGGAGGTGTTGTTTACTTCCATGGAATCAGTCATGCTAAAGGACTGTCGGCTGATGGCCAAAACCTCCCTTCTGATGTTTCCCATCTATGGGATGGGGGCAATTCTGCCGGAGATCAGTGGACTGGTGGATTGGTGGCTGGGTGGAGAGCGGCTTGACTGGATGGACAGAGTGATCCGCCATGGGATACTGTATACCGTGTTAATTTTTATGGGCGAGTATCTCTTCGGAAGCATTTTAAAAGCCAAGCCCACGGCATCTGCCCCTGGGATTATACGGGACTCCATAGTAATGTGAATGGTCTGATCCGGCTGGATTTCGCACCCCTGTGGTTTGCCACCGGACTGATTTTTGAGCGGATCACCAAAAAGAAGGAGGTGTAAAGGCTTGTATTTATGCCGCTGTTATACTAAAATGGAGGGTAATTAACGGATTAAAGGAGAAAAGTGTCATGTTAAAATTTATAGTGGTGGCGGCAGGTTATTCTGTTTCTTGTATTCAGTATTCCGGTGCTTGTCTGGGAGGCCTATCTGGGAAAGAAGGACCCGGAAAAGAGGGATTGGCAGAGTCTTCATATTGTCCAGTGGATCTTCCGGATCATTTTAAAAATGGCGGGAGTACATATTACCGTGAAAGGGATCGAGAACATTCCGAAGGATAAGGCGGTTCTCTATGTGGGAAACCACAGGAGCTATTTTGATATTCTTACAGGCTACGTGACAGTACCGACGCTGGTGGGATTTGTAGCAAAGAAAGAGATGGAGAAATGGCCGCTGCTTAGCAACTGGATGAAGAATGTCCACTGCCTGTTTTTGAACCGGACCGACATGAAAGAAGGATTAAAGACCATTTTAGAGGGCATTGCCCAGGTAAAGAGCGGCATTTCTGTCTGGATTTTCCCAGAAGGGGACCAGAAACAAGAATGAAGATCTGATGGATCTGCTCCCATTCAAGGAAGGGAAGCTTAAAGATCGCAGAAAAATCCGGTTGTCCGGTGATTCCTGTGGCCATTACCGGAACGGCAGAGGTGTTTGAGGCACATTTTCCTAAGATACGCTCCTCCAACGTGACCATCGAGTTTGGCACTCCATTTATCGTAAAGGAGCTGGAGCCGGAGCAACGGAAATTTGCGGGAGCGTACACCAGAGAACGGATTCTGGAAATGCTTCAGCGGGAAAGAAATAACGGGTAACCGCAATAACGATCAGGAAGAAAGAGAATAGACAGAGAAGAGAATAGACAGAATAGTGATAAGAGAGGGCAGACGGATGGACTTACAGGAGATACGTGGAAAACTGGATCAGATCGACAGGCAGTTTGTGGAGCTATTAGAGGAACGGCTGGATTTATGTGGACAGGTGGCCGCAGATAAGATCAAGACGGGAAAGGCCGTGTTTGATAAGGAACGGGAGCAGCAGAAACTGGCATCGGTCCGGGCTATGGCAGGCAATGAGTTTAATGCGCGGGCAGCAGAAGAACTATTTACCCAGCTGATGACCATCAGCCGCCGCCTGCAGTATCAGATCATCGAAGAGCATGGGAAGAAGATCGAGACTGGATTTACCATGGTGGATTCTCTGAAAAAAGATCAGATCAAGGTGGTCTATCAGGGGGAGTGGAAGGCGCATACAGCCATGCAGCTGCCATGCAGTATTTTGGCGATGATGTGGATGCTTACCATGTAAAAACATGGGAAGACGCCATGGATGATGTGGAGAGCGGAAAAGCAGACTATGCGGTGATTCCCATCGAGAACTCTTCTGCAGGAGCTGTGGTGGATAATTATGATCTGCTGATCAAGCATCACATTGTGATCGTGGCAGAAACATGTGTGGCCGTGGATCATGCGCTATTAGGACTTCCAAAGGCAGAGCTGACAGATGTTGAGCGGGTGTATTCTCATCCTCAGGCGTTGATGCAGTGTTCCCAGTATCTCAATGCCAGAAAAGACTGGCAGCAGATCAGTGTGGAGAATACGGCGGTAGCAGCAAAAAAGATCATTGAAGATCAGGACATCCATCAGGCGGCAGTTGCCAGCCAGACAGCAGGAAAGCTGTATGGCCTGAAGGTACTGGCAGCTTCGATCAATCATAATCGGAACAATACCACACGTTTCCTGATCCTGGCAAAGGAGCAGGTCTACCGGAAAGAGGCGGAAAAAATCAGCATCTGCTTTGAACTGCCGCATAAGAGCGGCTCCCTTTACAATATGCTTGGCAATTTCATTTATAATGGAGTCAACATGAGGATGATCGAATCCCGGCCGATTCCTGGGAAGAAACTGGGAGTACCGTTTTTTCGTGGATATTGAGGGGAATTTAAGCGATCCGTCTATCCAGAACGCATTAAAGAGCGTGTCGGAAGAGGCGGCCAATATGAGGATTTTGGGTAATTATAGGCTAGAAAGCAAAAATCCTATCAGCGGAGCTGATCTGGAATGGATTTTTGCTCGTAACGATGAAGGCACTGAATCGTTAGGATTTTGGGTAATTATTAGTTTACATAATGAGGAGAAAAGAGTATGGATCGTACACCATTTATCGTATATCGCGGTTTTCGTTATCAGAATTTATTTGACCGTATGGCAGACCTGCTTTCCAGTGGAAAGGAAGGGGAGATCATCGGAGAGGAGTGCCGGGAGGAGGCGTATGCCTGTGCCAATGAACTCCTGGAGCTGGCGGCAGACTACGGCTTTGAGGGCAATTTATGGCATTGCTTCTTATCCTTCTGCCTTGCCAACCATGAGAATGCCTACAGCACTTCCTGTGAGATCAGGGGCGATATGGGAGGTACCTTGTCCCATATGGCAAAACAGGATTTCCAGGTATTTATGGATCTGTTTGCCTGCGACATCCGGGAATTAGATGCATTGACCGGCGGAACTTCTGTATGGAGGAGCTGGCTCCTATGTTCCGTGGATGATGGCAGCCGTGTATTTAATAAGAGAGTCCGCGACCGGATCGTGGAACTGGCAGTGACACTGGCCGGTGCAAAACAGTGGAAGAGTTCCAGAAGGATGTGACCCAGTTCTATCGGGAGTCGGCGTGGGCAAATTTGGCCTGAATAAAGCATTCCGCATCCGGGAAGATGGCCATGAGGCCCAGATCGAGCCACAATCGTTAATGTAGAACACGTATATCTGGACGATATCGTAGGCTATGATGCAGAAAAGAAACTGATCGAAAATACGGAAGCCTTTATCCAGGGAAAGGCGCCAATAATGTCTTACTGTTCGGTGATGCGGGAACCGGTAAGTCTTCCAGTATCAAAGGGATTCTAAATGTACATGTGCCAGTGGACTGCGGATCGTAGAGGTCTATAAGCATCAGTTCCATGCACTGTCCTCTGTCTTGGAGCAGGTGCAGGACCGTAATTACAAGTTTATCATTTACATGGATGACCTTTTTCGAGGAGAGTGAGCTGGAGTATAAGTATCTGAAAGCCATCATTGAGGGCGGACTGGGACGGAGACCGAAAATGCTGATCTATGCCTCCAACCGCCGTCATCTGATCCGTGAGAAATTCAGCGACAAGCGGGAACTGGATGATGAGCTTCATGTAAATGATACGGTTCAGGAGAAATTGTCCTTAGTGGCCCGTTTTGGTGTGACCATTTATTTCGGTGCGCCGGATAAGAGAGAGTTCCAGAATATTGTAAAAGTGCTGGCAGAGCGGTATCATGTGACCATTCCAGAGGACGAACTGCTTCTGGAGGCCAATAAGTGGGAGCTGCAGCATGGCGGTTTATCCGGACGTACTGCGACCCAGTTTATCAATCATCTGCTTGGAACGAAAGAAGAATAACGGGAAAAGAGTCACCCAGAGGTATTTCCAGAAAATCCGCCAAAAAATCAGGTGCAGGAAAGTTTCCGGAAATACATCGTTGAGAATGGAGGTGTAGGAATGGCAGCACATTTATTTGCGGCAATTGATGTGGGCTCGTTTGAACTGGAAATGGGGATCTACGAGACCACATCCAGAAATGGGTTACGGGAGATCGACCATCTGCGGCATGTGATCTCTCTTGGCAGAGATACCTATCACACAGGAAAGATCAGCTATCATCTGGTAGACGAGATGTGTCAGGTGCTGGAAGAATTTGAACAGGTGATGAAAAGTTATCAGGTGGAGGACTATCGGGCATACGCCACCAGCGCCATGCGTGAGGCGAAGAACAGCCAGATCATCCTGGAGCAGATCCGGGTCCGCACCGGTATCCAGGTACAGGTGATCAGCAACTCGGAACAGCGTTTTTTAGGCTATAAAGCCATTGCCATGAAAGAGGCAGAGTTCCAGAAGATCATCCAGAAAGGAACTGCCATTGCGGATGTCAGCTTTGGAAGTCTTCAGATTTCTCTTTTCGATAAGGACAGCCTGGTTTCTACCCAGAATATCCAGCAGGGAATCTTAAGGCTGCGGGAAAATCTGTCCGCGTCTGGTCTGACCGTCAGACAGTTCTTGGTATTTTTGAGGATATGGTGGATAATGAATTGTACGCTTTCAAAAAGATGTATTTGAAGGACCGAGACATCAAAAACCTGATCTGCATTGGTGAGAGCATCCTGTATCTGGCCAGAGATGAGGTGGCCGGAAAACGGGTAGACCGGATCAGCGCGGCGGATTTCCAGAAGTTTTATGAGAAACTGATCCAGATGCCGGTGGATCAGATCGAGGACCGGTTCGGCGTCAATCAGGAGTACGCCCATCTGCTGATTCCGGCAGCGATCATTTACAAACAAATCCTGGAAATGACAGGAGCAGAGATGCTGTGGATTCCGGGAATCCGTATGTGTGATGGAATTGCAGCTGATTATGCAGAAAAACAGAAATATTTGAAATTCACACACAATTTTGACGATGATATTTTATCCGCATCCAGAAATATGGCCAAGCGTTACCGCTGCAACACCAGTCACGGCCAGAAGATTGAGAATTATGCTCTTCAGATTCTTCGATGCCATGAAGAAATTTCACGGACTGGGAACGAGAGAGCGGCTTCTGCTTCAGATTGCATCCATTCTTCACGATTGCGGCAAATTTATCAGTCTCCGTGATTCCAGCGCCTGCGCTTATAACATCATCATGGCCACAGAGATCATCGGCCTGTCCCACGCAGAACGGGAGATCGTGGCAGAGGTCGTCCGCTGTAATCTGGACGCGTTCCGTTATGGAGAAGGAAGTATCCGGGCAGGTAAACTGACTGCCATGCTGCGGCTGGCTAATGCCATGGACCGCAGCCATCATGGACGGCTGGATGATGGAAAACTGCAGGTAAAAGGGCAATAAGCTGATCATTTCCACTTCCTACGCAGGCAATCTGGCCCTGGAGACCATAGCAGTAGAAGATAAGGCGGACTTTTTTGAGGAAATGTTTGGGATCCGCCCGGAGATCAGGCAGAAAAGGAGGGTGTAATTCATGGCAGATATTGAATCTCGTTATAAGAAACCGGAAAATTATGTAAACCGGGAACTGAGCTGGCTGGATTTTGATTATCGAATTCTGGAAGAAGCCAGAGACAAAAGTCTCCCTTTATTTGAACGATTAAAATTTTTAAGTATCACGGCGTCCAATCTGGATGAATTTTTCATGGTCCGTGTAGCTTCCTTAAAAGACATGGTGAATGCAGGATACACCAAACCAGATCTTTCTGGCATGAAGCCGTCAGAGCAGCTGGAGAAGATCGGGGAGAAGACCCACCGTCTGGTAGAGATGCAGTATTCCACCTACAACCGTTCCCTGATTCCGGCCCTGAAAGCCAATGGGCTGCGGGTGATCTCCCATCATGAGGAGCTGACAGAGGAAGAAGGCCGTCTGGTGGACGAGTATTTTAAGGAAAATGTCTATCCGGTGCTGACGCCCATGGCAGTGGACTCGTCCCGTCCATTTCCGTTAGTGCATAATAAATCCTTAAACCTGGCGGCACTGCTGAAGAAAAAGGACGGAGATGAGGAGGAAGACCTGGATTTTGCCCTGGTACGGGTACCGAACGTGCTTCCGCGGCTGGTGGAGATCACCACGGGAGAGGACCGGGCAGTGATCCTGCTGGAGGAAGTCATCGAGCGGAACATCCAGTCCCTGTTTTTAAACTATGACATCATTACGGCTCATCCGTTCCGTATTATGAGAAATGCGGATTTCACCATTGATGAGGAAGATGCGGAGGATTTGTTAAAGGAGATCCAGAAACAGCTGAAGAAACGCCAGTGGGGTGAGGCCATCCGTCTGGAGATTGAAGAAAATGCCGATAAACGGGTATTAAAACGCCTGAAAAAGGAGCTGGATATCCACAGCAGTGATATCTATGAGATCTCCGGTCCGCTGGATCTGACATTTTTGATGAAGATGTATGGCCTGGACGGATTTGATGGCCTGAAAGCGCCGAAATATACCTCCTCAGACAAACCCGGCATTTTTAAATGACGATGATATTTTCACCAACATCCGCAAAGGAGATATTCTTTTAAGCCATCCATATGAATCCTTTGATCCGGTGGTGGATTTTGTGAAGACGGCGGCGAAGGACCCGAAGGTGCTGGCCATTAAGCAGACGCTGTACCGTGTCAGCGGCAATTCCCCGATCATCGCGGCGCTGGCTGAGGCAGCGGATAATGGCAAACAGGTGTCCGTTCTGGTGGAATTAAAGGCACGTTTTGACGAGGAAAATAATATTAACTGGGCGAAGAAGCTGGAAGAAAGCCGGATGTCATGTGATCTACGGTCTGGTGGGCTTAAAGACCCACTGCAAGATCACACTGGTGGTGCGCCGGGAAGAGGACGGCATTCGCCGTTATGTTCATCTGGGAACCGGAAACTACAACGATTCTACGGCAAAATTATATACAGACTGCGGCCTTCTGACCTGCAATCCACAGATCGGTGAGGACGCAACCGCAGTATTTAATATGTTATCCGGATATTCCGAACCATTAAAATGGAACCAGCTGGTAGTAGCGCCTATCTGGCTTCGGAAGCGGTTTATGCGGATGATCCAGAGGGAGACCAACTATGCAAGAGAAGGCCGTCCGGCCCGGATCATTGCCAAGGTCAACTCCCTGTGTGACAAGGAGATCATTGCCGCTTTGTATGAAGCCTCCTGTGCAGGCGTGAAGATCGACCTGATCATCCGCGGCATCTGCTGTCTGCGGGCAGGTGTGCCAAACTTAAGTGAAAATATCGCTGTCCGCTCCATCGTAGGTAATTTCCTGGAGCACAGCCGGATCTTCTATTTTGAAAATGACGGTTATCCGGAGATCTACATGGGAAGTGCCGACTGGATGCCGAGGAACCTGGACCGCCGTGTGGAGATCATGTTCCCGATTCTGGATGAGAAGCTGAAGGAAAAAGCCATGCACATCTTAAATGTGCAGTTAAGCGATAACTTAAAAGCCCATGTGCTGGGCCCGGATGGGATTTACAATAAGATCGACCGCCGTGGCAAAGCTGCTATTGGCGCACAGGATACCTTCTGTAAAGAAGCGGTGGAGGCTGTGAAAGCGGCTTCCGAGGAGGTCGATCCGGTGAACTTGCGGGTGTTTATTCCAGCGGAGAGCGTGGAACACTAGAGTGTGAAATTGGTATCGCGATAGTTGAAATAGAAATCTGCTTTGAGTGAGAGAGAAGAGAGTCTTGTCTGGTATAATCGCTGGACAGGGCTCTTTTTGTTGTTTTTAACAAAGAAAATCCATGCTTCCACAGGAAATAAATACATTTTTTGTAAGTAAAAAGTAAGGCAAACCACCAGGGTGTATGGTATACTATAAAAAGAAAAATGAACATACATAAGGAGGACTAAAAGATGGGACAGATCAGCATCCTGGTAGTGGATGACGAGAAGGAGATCGCAGACCTGGTTGAAATTTATTTAGTCAGTGATGGATATAAGGTATTTAAAGCGAATAATGCCCAGGAGGGCTTAGAAATTCTGGATAAGGAGGAAATCCACCTGGTGCTTCTGGATATCATGATGCCTGGCATGGATGGTCTGGAGATGTGCCGGAGGATCAGGGAGACGAACAACATCCCGATCATCATGTTAAGCGCCAAGTCCACAGATCTGGATAAGATCTTAGGGCTTGGAACGGGAGCCGATGACTATGTGGTGAAGCCATTTAACCCATTGGAGCTGACAGCCAGAGTCAAATCCCAGCTTCGCCGTTACACCCAGTTAAATCCAAACAGCGGAAGCCGCAGCGACGCAGCAAAGAATGAGATCGCGATCAAGGGACTTGTGATCAACAAGGATAACCATAAGGTTACGGTTTATGATGAGGAGATCAAGCTGACTCCGATCGAATTTGATATTTTGTACCTGTTAGCTTCGAATCCGGGAAAGGTGTTCAGCACCGATGAGATTTTCGAAAAGGTCTGGAATGAAAAGGTTTATGAGGCCAATAATACGGTCATGGTACATATTCGCCGCCTGCGTGGCAAGATGAAAGAAGACACCAGAGAAAATAAGATCATTACCACAGTGTGGGGAGTAGGATACAAGATTGAAAAATAGTCTGAATGGCCGTTACCATACCAGGGTCGTGGTCAATATCATATACAGTACGGTGGTTGCCTGCATGGTGATGGTATTTCTGGTGACCAATTTATCCATGATCGGGCAGTATGCCGCAGAGCGTGGCATGGAGAACAGTCTGGTTCTCCTGTTTTACCGTCCTGGCAATTCGCGATCGTGCCGCAGATGCGCTTTTGGGATCGGAGTTTTTTCCGTCAGTTTTCTGCTGCTCCAGAGCCGTTCCATGCGTTACATTTCCAGGATTTCCTCTGCTATGCGCGAGATCGCGGAAGGAGATCTGAATATCACCCTGGACGTGGAGGGCGACGATGAATTTGCGGATATGGCGGAGAATTTAAACAACATGGTGGAAGAGCTGCGTCAGCTGATGGACAGGGAGCGTGAATCTGAGCGGACGAAGAATGAGCTGATCACCAATGTAGCGCATGATCTGCGTACTCCGCTGACCTCCATCATCGGATATCTGGAGCTGTTGTCTGGTCCGGTAAAGCTGAATGAGGAGATGCAGAAGAAGTATCTGGATATCACCTATAAGAAGTCCAAGCGTCTTCAGAAGCTGATCGAGGATCTGTTTGGTTTTACCAAGTTAAATTACGGCAAGATCTCCATGAAGGTATCTAAAGTGGATATCGTCAAGCTGTTAAGCCAGATGTTAGAGGAATTTTATCCGAATTTTATGGAGAAAAACCTGGCCTACGAGCTGCAGAGCAATGTAACTGCCAAGGTGATCACGGCGGACGGCAATTTGCTGGCCCGTCTGTTTGATAACCTGATCAATAATGCCATTAAATACGGTTCGGAGGGCAAGAAAATCATCGTAAAGGTGGATGCCACGGATACGGTTGTGACGGTGTCTGTTACCAACTTCGGTTATGTGATCCCGAAGGAAGAGCTTCCGCTGCTGTTTGAGAAATTTTACCGGGTGGAGCAGTCCCGTTCTGTCAATACAGGGGGGACCGGTCTGGGACTTGCGATTGCAAAAAACATTGTGGATATGCATGGCGGGACCATTGGTGTTACCAGTGACCTAAATGGTACGGTATTCACGGTAAAACTGAAGGTGGATTTTGACATTAATCGGGAAAACTTCGGAAGTCTGGAGGACTATCATGAAGCAATATAAGAAATTTTTTACAGGGCCGCGGAAGTTATTGCTGGCCCTTTCTGTTCTGTTATGTGTCTGGTTTGGAACTGCTTATGGAGCATCAGCATCAGGCGGGGATTATACAGAAAATGAGATCAGCATGGATGTGGTGTGCGGCTATGACGGACACGTAAAAGGGGAGGCAGGTATCTTCCGGTCCAGGTGATTCTGACCAATGGGCAGGAGACAGACAGCGCAGGACAGATCCAGATCAAAACTCTGGAATCGAATAATGACATTTACCAGCACGATTATCTGGTGGAGGTGCCGGCGGGAGAAAGGGTAGAAAAGCACCTGTTTTTGCCGGTAGGCAACCGCTCGGATCAGATTTTTGTCTCCTATGTAGATGGTATGTTTCAGCTTGCCCGCAAACGGGTCAAGTTGGAATTTGGGACGGATACGCCGGAGCTGTTTGTGGGAATTTTAAGTGATACACCGGAGAAGCTGTCCTGCTGGGATGGAATCGGTGTGGATTACAGCATGATGATGACCCGGACTATGACATTTACCACAGAGAATTTTCCGGATAACCGCATGGGCCTGGATATGGTAGACATACTGATCATCAGCAATTACCGGATACGGGATCTGTCAGAGGATCAGAGCCGTACCCTGGTGGAGTGGGTGCGGAACGGCGGCATTATGGTCCTGGGGACTGGTATGCGTGTGGATGATACCTTAGGCCGGTTTGCGCCGGAGCTCCTGGAGCAGTCCTATGATGCGCCGCAGGTGGAGCAGATCTCCATGGGTGCGGAGTATGATCAGGAAGGACCGTCAGACGCGGACTTAGAGATTCCGTGTGTAGAATTTCTCCTATCTGGCGGTACGGTGATCCAGTCAGATGAAAGCCGGACACTTTTGGCTACGGTACCGTATTCCCAGGGAATCATTGCCGTAGCAGCCTATGACCTGACGGATATTGAAGGCTTCTGTATCCAGAATCCATCGTTTATGGACCATGTATTGACCCAGATCATCGGGGAAACACGGTTAAACCGGTTGGCAGAAGAGGTATACAGCGGTGATTCCGGTCAGTACTGGTCGGTGCGGAATGTGATCAACACGGGAAATGTCAGACGGCTTCCCAATATGGCGCTGTATGCCATGGAGATCATCATTTATATTATTTTAGCAGGTCTCTCATTTATATATTTTCCCTTCGCCAGCGGATTTTGGTTTCAGTCGCATCGGTCATCGGTTGTGGTTTTATCTCTGATATTTACTGTGATCATTTATCCTTATAAACCGGACCGTTTTCCGATGCATTTTACACCCATGCACAGCTCTTTCAGATATTTCCGGGATTCGGTCAGTGAGAACGTTCATTACGAACATGAGGGCGCCTTACCAACCAGAATCAGGTAGAGCTGCAGGAGGGTTACACAGTAAAGCCGGTGACCGGCGCTTATTATTATGGAAATGACAGCCAGGTGCGGTTTACCGGGGATGAAGCATGTAAAGTGGATATCTCTCATCTGGAGGACGCGACCAGAGTGACGCTTCATGATGTACCTGCTTTTGAACCGCGGTATTTTCAGATGGATAAAACCGTGAAAAATGAGGATCAGATCGGATTCTATGGGTCTTTGGAGATTGACCATGGCAAGATCAGCGGAGAGATCACCAGTCAGTTTAAAGAAAAGATGGAAAACTGTACGGTATTTTTTAACGACAAACTGATCTATCTGGGAGATGTGGAACCTGGGCAGACGGTGGATATTATAACCATCCGGTTCTGAACATCCCCAAACATTCTTTGATGTAAAATGTATCTTTCTGGCCAGAGCGCATTTGACCAGGCGGATATTGAAGATGACGCATATGTGGAGGCAGTAGAAAAAACCAATCTTTTGTCCTTCTATCTGGATTATTATATGCCGTCTTATTTATCCGCGGCGAGAGTGGTTGGAATCAAGACAAATTCCGGCAGTCATAGCGGTCTGATCCGGGCCGGAGATGTGGAAGGCCGGACGGTAGCATCCTCCAACGTGGATGTGTATTCCAGCGAAGACGAGATCCTGTACCGTCAGGCCACCCAGCGGCAGCCAAAGGTCATCAGCGGCAATTATGATGAAAATTCCAACGCTTTATTTGGCATGGACCCGGTGACTCTGGAGTATTCCCTGGGAAGCGATATCTGGATCCAGCGTCTGACCATGGATTTCGTGTCTGATGAATTTTTGCAGAATGGAAGCGGAACCTTACTGAAATTCAGTGGAAATATATATTTCTACAATCACAGTACCGGCAGCTTTGATAAGCAGGAACCGGCGAAACGGGACTATGATTCGGCAGATCTGGCGCCGTATCTGTCACCGGGCAATACCATTACTGTAAAATATGTGTATGAAAACAATTCAGAGTACAACTGGGATGTACTGCTTCCGGTGCTGAACGTCATGGGGAGGACAATCGATGATAGAGATTGAGGGATTAAAAAAGAGATTTGGACAATCCATCGCCCTGGATGAGGTGTCGATGCATGTCAGAGATGGAGCCATGTACGGATTTGTGGGACCGAATGGTGCAGGAAAGACTACAACGATCCGCTGCATGATGGGACTTTTGGCAGCGGATGGCGGAAAGCTCCTGATCAATGGAATTGATATGGAGAAGGAGCCGAAGAAGGCGTTAAGCCAGATTGGCTACATCCCGGACGATTTCGGCGTATACGATAATCTGAAGGTTTTAGAATATATGGAGTTTTTTGCCTCCTGCTATGGAATTACCGGTCTGAGTGCCAGAAAACGGAGCATGACCCTTTTAGACCAGGTGGGACTGGAGGGCAAATCCGATTTCTATGTGGACAGTCTCTCCAAAGGCATGAAACAGCGGTTGTGCCTGGCAAGGGCATTGGTACATAATCCATCTATTTTGATCATGGATGAGCCGACAGCGGGATTGGACCCAAGGACCAGGGTAGAATTTAAAGAGATTTTAAAGGATTTAAAGGATCAGAAAAAGACTGTATTTATCAGCTCCCATATTCTGTCAGAGCTGTCGGAGGTATGTACGGATATTGGAATCATTGATGAGGGAAAAGTAGTTCTGGAGGCACCCATTGACGATATCTTAAATCAGATCAATAATGTCAGCAGACAGCTGGTGATCTCCGTCAGTGGCGATCAGACCACAGCCCTTAAGATCTTAAGAAGCCATCCATGTGTGGAGACCATCACCATCCGCCAGGAAGATATGGTAGTGGGATTTACCGGCAACCGCCAGGACGAGATCATGCTGCTGCAGCAGCTGGTGGATGCGGAGGTCATGGTCTACGGTTTTGCCAGAGAGCGCGGCAGCTTAGAAAGTGTATTTATGCAGATCACGGGACACGAGGAGGAAAGGATGGTGCTGCTCCATGAAGATGAATCCGGTATATAGACAGGAAACGACAGCTGGATCCAGATCCTTTAAGCTTCCACTGGTGATCCTGATATTCAATAGTATTCTGGCACTGGTGGCGCTTTTAGATATGTATTCCATGATCAATCAGGTACGCCAGACGGCAGAGATCCAGTATTCCAGCTTTTTAAGCCTGTATGTATTTGCTGCATCGGTAGAATTTGTGATGCTATTGTTCCTGGTTCCCGCCATGACTGCAGGAAGTATCAGCGGTGAGCGGGAGAGAAGAACTCTGAACCTGCTTTTGACTACCCAGATGACGGCGGGCGACGTGGTCATCGGTAAATTGGCAGCCAATTTATCCACGATCCTGCTTCTGATCGTATCCAGCTTTCCGATTCTTGCTTTGGTGTTTATTTATGGAGGGATTACGATCCTGGATGCGGCGCTTTTGCTTCTATGCTACGTGACCACAGCATTTCTCTTACCGGAAGTATCGGTGTATTCTGCTCCGCCTACTTCCGCAAATCCACCATCGCTACCGTGGCCAGCTATTGCATCACGGTCCTGTTATCTCTGGGAACTGTGGCTGCCTATGAGTTATCCGGCGTATTAGGCCATGGCAGCGGTTCCAACGGCAGCAGCGGCTTCTTCTACCTGATGCTTCTTCAATCCCGGAGCTACTTTCCGGAGCGTCTTAAGCAGCCAGATCGGTGCAGGCAATGAGATCGCCGACTTTTTCCCCTGGCTGGAACAGGGCCCGGTCAGCTTTGTCAGCGAGCATTGGATGCTTTTTGGAACTGTGACGCAGATCGGGCTGGCGGTGGTACTGGTGTGGCTGGCAGTGCGGAAGGTGGAGCCGGTGAAACGGCGCTCTGCTAAGAAGACAGAACATTGAATGAAAAATCAAAGCGGCTGGTTTCGTACCAGCCGCTTTTGTGTTAGAATAATGGGAACAGAACAGTTGTAAATCCAGTATAATGCATTGATTGAGAGAAGGTGACAGAACAATGACGACGGAGGAATTTAAGAAAATTTTAGGATAATAAGCGAGAATCCTCGGTTATTCAATTGCCGAGATGAAAGCGTCTGAAACGCAAGCAAAATCGAAAGTTTGTTCGATTTTGCTTGCGTTTCTTTCTATATAGTAGTATACTATGTGTATGAAAGAAAATTTAATACATTCAAGAACTTGTGTATACAACATCAACTACCATATGTGGTGTATGGTCGGTGAAATATCGCAGGAAAATTTTATCAACAGAGATTGAACTTATCTAAAAGAACTGGTTCAGAAAATAGCATCCGATAAAGGTTTTACGGTTCATCTTTTTGAAGTTGGTGAAGGTGATCATATCCATTGCTTTGTGTCTGCACCACCGAAAATGTCAGTGACTGATATTGTAAAGTATTTAAAAGGAATTACAGGAAGAAAACTCTTTGAAAAATATCCGGCGATCCGTCAGAAACTTTGGAAAGGTCAGTTTTGGAATCACTCATATTATGTAGAAACAATCGGCTCGATATCGGAAGAAAATATCCGACGTTATATCGAGCATCAGAGCAAATCTTACTAGAAGGAGGGAAAATATGCTGTTAACACATGAAACAACCATTGTATTAAATAAAAATGATGCAAATATTGTAGGACACATGTGTTATGCGGCTTACAAGCTTTGGAATGTTTGCAATTATGAAAGAAACAACTATAAAAACCTGGGATTGGAGAAATATCCTGACTGGTATTATCAGAAGTCAAAACATAAAGATGATCTGTGGTTCAAATCACTCCCGTCACAGACTGCAGGAAATCTCAAGCTTTGGACAAGTCATGGAAATCTTTACCGGTTAAAAGAAAGTGGAGGTATCGAGAATCCGGGAACACCAAGATATAAGAAAGATAAAATGCCGATTACGTATATGCAAAATGGCATTCAACATGAAAAAGGCTCTTTCAAAGTAAGACTTTCTTTACCAAAAAGCTGAAAGAGTATATGGCTCCATACCTATGATATTCGTGCTGCATACCTTTATTTGAAAATCCTGTTTTCAAACATGGATATCATAAAACAGATCAAAATATATCCTCCGGCAAATGACGGAACCAGCAGGATCCTTGTTATTTATGAGGTGGAAGATATTTTGCCGGAAGAGGACAATGGACATTATCTGTCGGTTGATCTGGGCTTGCATAATCTTATGACTTGTTATGATAATGTAGGGAAAACTTTTATTATTGGAAGGGAATATCTTTCACTTTCTTATTTTTATAACAAGGAAATCGCGCGAGTCCAGTCGCAATGGGATCGGATCCAGGCTGCACGGGAAAATGAGGATCTGAAAACATCTAAGCATCTGCAGAAGCTCTATCGAAAGAAAAATAACTGTATCAAAGATTATATTCATAAGATGACACGGTATATCACGAACTATTGTGTAAAGAATGAGATTCATACGGTTGTAATTGGAGATATAAAGGGGATTCGTGAAGAGAGAAACGTCTGGGGAGGAAAAACCAACCAGAAGCTTCACAGTCTGCCATATGCCCGTATCTATATGCAGTTAGAATATAAGCTTAAAATGAAAGGGATTTGCCTGATAAGACAGGAAGAAAGCTATTCCAGTCAATGTCCGCCACAGTCAGAAAAAGTATCGTGCATTTATGCAGAGAAAAGGAACCGAAAAAAGCGTGGCATTTACATTGTAGATACCGTGATCTACAATGCAGATGCAGTAGGAGCTTATAACATTTTGAGAAAGTATCATGCCGTATCTGGCAAAGAAATTGATATGCCCGTAACCGGGCTGAGCAGTACAAAAACAATAAAAGTAGCTGTGTAACCCATCTGGGTAGCAGTACGGGTGTCATGGACGCACCTCTGAAGCTACGGAGCTTTGCTTTGTAATCAGATGCTCGGTAATTCAATTGCCGATGTAGTTCACTGCAATTGATCATACAGAGTTTATTAAATTTATTACGGAGGTTCAGGAAAAAAATAGCAGGATTATGCCACTGGCAGAAATGATGATATTGAGAGATTTGATGGATAACCGGAAAGAGCCATTATCCATGTTGGCGGGTACGATTCAGAAATCGTTATATGAGACAAAAAGATCATGTAATGAATTAATTAATGATGGATTAATAGAGATTGTTGGCAAAGAGTATATGCTGACGGCAAAAGTGTATGAAGCACTGAAATCGGATGTCGAATATACCAGAGATAAGACGATTCAATATATTAAAGCTAAAAACATGATTTTAGAGTATTTGCAAAGTAATAAAAGTAATAGCAGAATAACGTCTGCCAAAATTCAGGAAATGTGTGGATTCACAAAGCAGCAGGCAAGAGGAGTAATAGATAAAATGAGAGGTGAAGGATTATTAAAGATTCACAATCATGGTAAAAAATCTTATTATGAGAAATTATAATGTTTCGAGTTTTTATTCGAGTTATTTTTGGAAAAACTCGAATAAAAACTCGAATGAAACTTTGTGAAGCAAAAATCCTTATAAACAAAGAGGGGTATAATGTAGTTATTCGAGTTATTTAAATAAATCCACTCGAAGAAAAACTCGAAATCCATGTTTACGGACTGATCAAACCATTTTCTATGGAATATATAGAAAGGAAAGCGCAATGGAACAGAAACGGAATCAGAATTATCTACAAAACGGTCAGAGTCACCGGGAAACGTCAGACAGGCCAGACAGCCAGAACCGGGATTCCCATGAAAGCATCATTAACACCACCGGAAGAAATAACTGCGGTGGCCGCTGCCTGATCCATGTTCACATGAAAGACGGCAAGATCGAACGATTGACGACGGAAACCCAGGCCGAGGCCGGAAATGCAGTACCTTTATGTGCCTGTGTACGGGGGATGAACTACCATAAGACATTTCTGGATGAGGGAAAGCGGTTGAAATACCCCATGAAGCGAGTGGGAGAGCGTGGCGAAGGAAAATTTGAACGGATCACCTGGGAAGAAGCGGTGGATATCATTGCGAAGGAATGGATCCGGATCCGGGATACTTACGGTCCGGGTTCCCGTTATGTCAACTATGCTACCGGAATCAGTGGGCTTTTGCGGGGCAATACCATGGCGAAGCGCCTATTGAACCTGGATGGCGGATTTCCTGGATTATTACAATTCTTACAGTACCGCCTGCATCCGCCAGGCCACCAGCCTGATGTATGGGACTTCCTGCAGCGGCCACGATCCAAGGGACTGGGTGAATGCCCACCTGATCATCCTCTGGGGGCCATAATCCAGATGAAACGAAATTTGACAGTGTGACCATGTATACACTTCTGGAGGCGAAAAAGAAGGGAATTCCCATCGTTGTGATCGATCCGAGAAAGAGTGATACGGTCCTGAAACTGGGAGCGGAGTGGATTCCGCTAAAACCAGCTACTGACAGCGCCCTGATGGACGGTATGGCCTATGCCATTGTGGAAGCAGGTCTGGAGGACCGGGAATTTTTAGACCGCTGTTGTGTGGGATTTGATAAGGAGCATATGCCAGAGGGAAATTGATCCGTCAGAATGTTATCTTTCGTATTTGACAGGGGAAAAAGACGGGATTCCAAAGACTCCGGCATGGGCATCGAAGATTACCGGGGTCCCGGAAGAAACGATCCGGAGCCTGGCGATCCGTTATGCCACGGCGAAACCGGCGGCTTTGATCCAGGGATACGGAGCCCAGCGGCATGCTTATGGTGAACAGAGCGCCAGAGGAGTATCCTGCTTGTTGTATGACGGGCAATGTGGGGATTTCCGGAGGATGGGCCAGCGGCGTGGCAGATTTTAAGCAGCACAAAAATCCATCGATTCCCAATATTCCCAATCCCTATGGGAAAATGATTCCGGTCTACTGCTGGACTGATGCAGTGGATCACGGGACGGAAATGACGGAACTGGACGGCGTCAAGCCCATTGGCCGGGAAATGAAGCTAAATGAGAAGATGCATCTGGATGCCAATATCAAGATGATCTTCAATCTGGCAGGCAACAGCCTGGTGAACCAGCATGGGGACATCAACCGGACCATAAAAATCCTGAAAGATCCATCAAAGTGCGAATTTATCGTATGCAGCGATCTGTTTATGACTGCCAGCGCGAAATTTGCAGATATTTTATTGCCGGGCGTGTCGATGTTTGAGTGTGAAAATATTACGATGCCGTGGCAGTATGGTGATTTTCTGGGATTTAACAACCAGGTGATGGAACCGCTCTTTGAGGGACGGTTTGAATACGACTGGCTGGTGGAGGTAGCAGACCGTCTGGGGCTGAAAGCGCAATTTTCCTTAGGGCGCACCGCAGGACAGTGGCTGCAGGACTGCTACGAGAAACTGAGGGAGACAGAAACGGAACTGCCGGATTATGAGATATTTAAAAAGGATGCACTGTTCCGATATCAGGAACGGCCCATCATTCCGGCCTTTGAAAAACAGTGTCAAGATCCGGAGGCAAATCCATTTCCGACCAGGAGCGGAAAAATCGAGATCTTTTCTGAGACGGTATACCGGACAAACTATAAGGAATTTTTCCCTGCCATCCCACGCTATGTGAAGCCGCCGGAAGGCCCGGATGATGTGCTGGCAGAAAAATATCCGCTCCAGCTGATTGGCTGGCATACCAAGCGTCGCTGCCACAGCATTCACGACAGCAACGAAGCCATGCACAAGATCGATCCCCAGCGCCTGTGGATGAATCCGGAGGATGCTGCCGCCCGGAATTTAAAAGAGGGTGAGACAGTTCTGGTGTGGAATGACCGTGGAAAAGTGGAGATCTCGGTCTACATAACAGACCGCATCGCTGCCGGTGTCGTAGCCATGTCCCAGGGTGCCTGGTACCGTCCGGACCAAAATGGGATCGACCAGGCTGGGTCTGTGAACGTGCTGACGTCACTTCACCCAACGCCCTATGCACGGGGGAATGCACAGCATACGAATCTGGTGGAAGTGAGGGGAGTGAAAGTGAAATGGGAGCAGAAAGGAAAATTTTGTTGACAATGAATTCCTACAGTGTTACTATGTTATCAATTTACACCTTTAAAGCATAAATTGATCACAGTGAATATCGGAACTTGACAGGAAAAATTAAAAATATTATACTGAACGAAATTAAAAATAAAGAAAAGCCAGTGCATACAAAGGTGTAGCAAATAAAGGATACCTTTGTGTGCATTGGCTTTTGTGCTTATATCATATACCATACAAGTACAATATGAGATTGTGATACAGGAGGAAATCTTGTGGATAAGTGGTGGTGGAAGAAAGATGATAAAAGAAGGAATCATGGATGATATTTCCATTGACGGATCTATTGCCCTACACACATTGACCAGTGAGAATCCGAAGAGCAGAAAGGGTATCCATAACGGTGAGAATATTTTTGATGAGAAATGTATCGAGACCGGCTGTATGGTAATCGCTGAGTTTATCTTTGAACGGGGAGACGTATGTTAGTGCGCCTCCTTTTTTGTATTTTTAGGACTTGCGTTTGGGTCTTTTTTTTTCACGGAAATTTTGATATAGTGAATACAGTGTGTGTGAAAAAATACGGAAATCGTTAGAAAAAGTGCGATAGTTTCGCACAAATTCATAACACAGATAGAATAACTTATAAACGAGGAGGCAGCAATTAATGGAAAAACAGTGGTGGCAGAATCGGACTGCATATCAGATTTATCCGAAGAGTTTTTTAGATACTAACGGAGATGGAATCGGAGATATCCCTGGAATTATCGAGAAACTGGATTATTTAAAGGATTTAGGAATCGGAATTTTATGGATCTCGCCGGTTTATGTGTCTCCGTGTGCGGATCAGGGATATGATATTGCAGATTATTATGGTATTGATCCGAAGTTTGGTACCATGGAAGATATGGACCGGTTATTAGCTGAGGCCAAGAAGCGCGATATCGCAGTTCTGATGGATCTGGTGGTGAACCATTGCTCCGATGAGCACGAGTGGTTTCAAAGGCATTAAAGGACCCGGAAGGTGAGTATGGCCAATATTTCTATTTTGCAAAGAAAAAGGATGGTAAGCTGCCATGCAACTGGCGCTCTTATTTTGGCGGTTCCGTGTGGGAGAATGTAGAAGGCACCGACTGGTATTATCTGCATATGTTCCACAAAAAACAGCCGGATCTCAACTGGGAGAATCCGAAGCTGCGGGAAGAGATCTATAAGATGATGAACTGGTGGCTGGATAAGGGGATTGCCGGATTCCGTGTGGATGCGATCATGAATATCAAAAAGCCTCTTCCATTCCAGGATTATCCGGCTGACCGGGAAGACGGATTGTGCAATGTAGGAGGAATCCTGGGAAGCCAGGAGGGACTTCGGGATTTCTTAAATGAGATGCATGAGAAAACGACAAAACCGCATCATGCATTTTCTGTCGGAGAGGTCTTTGGCCTGGATGACAGTGATATCAGTCGGTTTATTGGTGATGATGCGTATTTCACATCTATTTTTGATTTCCGTCAGAACGTAGCTGGACAGACGATGCTTGGCTGGTATGACTGGAAGGTTCCGACACCGGATGAATATAAGGAGTGCTGCTTTACCAGCCAGAAGGTCAGCGAGGGTGTCGGCTTCTTCTCCAACATCATCGAGAACCATGACGAGCCAAGAGGTGTCAGCCATTATCTGCCGGAATATGCACAGAATGAGAAGGGTAAGAAACTGCTGGGCATGATGTATTTTATGCTGAAGGGCCTTCCGTTTATCTATCAGGGACAGGAGCTGGGCATGGAAAACTGTGCATTCCCATCCATTGAGGCAATCGATGATGTCAGCAGCAGGGACGAGTATCAGTGTTGTCTGAAGGTCGGGTTAAATGAAGAGGAGGCGTTGAAGGTAGTCTCCCATTACAGCCGTGATAACGGACGTACTCCATTCCAGTGGAATGATGAGAAAAACGGTGGTTTCACCACTGGAACGCCATGGCTGATGGTAAATCCACAGTACAAGGAGATCAATGCAGCTTCCCAGATCGGCAGGGAAGGCAGCATCTATGAGTTCTATAAGAGCATGATCGCGCTGAGAAGAGATGACCGCTATGAGGATACGATTGTTTATGGCGTGACCGAGCCGGTTCTGGAGGATCAGAAGGATATCATGGCATATTTCCGCAGAGGAGAGAAGCAGGATATCCTGGTGATCGGAAACTTCCGCGATGAAGCAGCAGAGGTAGAGATTCCGGAACTGAAGGGAAAAACCTGCCAGGTTCTGTTGAACAATGGAGGAACCTGTATGGTAGTGGATGGAAGAGTGAAATTAGAAGCCCTTCAGGGTGTCGTTTTTGAGATAAAATAGACAAAGAAAAGGACTGTTGTGTAAATCAGCAGTTCTTTTTTTATACAAATATCATAAAAGAGTTCATCGATAAAAATAAAATAAAGAAAAAATCAACAAAACATTTGACATGACAGGTAAAACGTGATATTATGATGACATAAAGAACTGGAAACGTTACCGGAACCGATTCCGGAACGTCAAACAGGGACATCAAGGGGAAAGGCAGACAATAGAATGTATATCAAGGAGGAGATCCTGTTTATCATCATGAACTCCTTTAAAGGAAAATTATACATCAGTGACAACCCGTTTAACTGGCCATCCGGTGATATGTTTGCAGGACTGGAAAACTATACAGAAGGTATCCGCAAAACAGGATTCTTTGCTGCATTTGGCTGGTCCGCATTCATTACCGTCGGTTCTGTCCTGGTGATCGTACTCTTTACCTCCATGACCGCATGGTATATCACAAGAGTCAAGACCAGACTGAGCAATACGTTATACTATCTGTTTGTATTCTCTATGGTAGTTCCGTTCCAGATGGTCATGTTTACCATGTCTAAGCTGGCTGATATGCTGAAGCTGAATAACCCGGTGGGTATGATTTTCTTATATCTGGGATTTGGCGCAGGACTTTCCGTATTTATGTTCTGCGGTTTTGTAAAGAGTATTCCGTTAGAGATCGAGGAAGCGGCCATGATCGACGGGTGTACGCCGATCCAGACATTTTTCCAGATCGTGATGCCGATCCTGAAGCCAACAGCCATTACTGTGGCAATCTTAAATGCTATGTGGGTATGGAACGATTACCTGCTTCCGTATCTGGTGATCGGAGTTTCTACACCATACAAGACCATTCCGGTTGCAGTTCAGTATCTGATGGGATCTTATGGTGCAAAAGACTATGGTTCCATGATGGCACTTCTGGTGCTTGCGATCATCCCGATCATCGCATTCTATTTATTCTGCCAGAAATATATCATCGAAGGTGTTGTGGCAGGTGCAGTAAAAGGTTAAACAAAAGAAAAGGAGGCACCGTGTTATGCGTGCAAGTGGAATTTTAATGCCAATTTTTTCCCTGCCTTCCCGGTACGGAATTGGATCATTTTCAAAAAGTGCTTATCAGTTTGTGGATATGCTGAAGAAGGCCGGGCAGAAATACTGGCAGATCCTTCCTCTGTGTCCAACCAGCTATGGAGATTTCCCATATCAGTCCTTCTCAACCTATGCAGGCAATCCGTATTTCATTGATCTGGATCAATTGATCGAGGAGAAGCTGTTAACCAGGAAAGAGTGTCAGACATGCGATTTTGGTGATGATCCGCAGGACATTGATTATGGAAAACTGTATGAGAACCGTTTTAAACTGCTCCGTAAGGCATATGAGAGGGCCAATGTAGGAGAAGACCAGGAATTTGAGGCATATAGAAGAGAAAATGCCTGGTGGCTGGATGATTATGCGCTGTTTATGGCGGTGAAGGACCAGTTTGACGGCGTGGCATGGAATGAGTGGGCAGAGGATATCCGTCTCCGCTGGAGCAATGCCATGGATTATTACCGGAGAAAACTGTATTATGAGATCGAGTTTTATTCTTACTTACAGTTTGTCTTTATGAAACAGTGGAAAAAACTGAAAAATTATGCTAATATAAATGGCATTGAAATTATTGGAGATATTCCGATTTATGTGGCATTTGACAGTGCAGACGCATGGGCGAATCCGGAGCTGTTCCAGTTTGACGCTGAGAATCTTCCAACCGCAGTGGCAGGTTGTCCGCCAGATGGATTTTCGGCAGATGGACAGTTGTGGGGAAACCCATTATACCGTTGGGATTACCACAGAGAGACCGGTTTTGACTGGTGGATCCGCCGGATCGCATACTGTAGTGAGTTATATGATGTAGTACGGATCGATCATTTCCGTGGATTTGATGAATATTATTCGATCCCATATGGAGATACAACGGCAAGAAACGGTCATTGGGAGAAAGGTCCTGGCATTGCGTTATTTGAGGCTGCGAAAAAACGTCTCGGCGAGTTAAATATCATTGCGGAGGACTTGGGATATATCACCGACAGTGTGAAAAAGCTGGTGGCGGACAGCGGATTTCCGGGAATGAAGGTTCTGGAATTTGCATTTGATTCCAGAGAGAAATCGGACTATCTTCCATATACTTATGAGAAAAATTCTGTTGTTTACACAGGAACCCATGACAATGAAACGATTGCCGGATGGTATGCGGGACTGGATAAGAGCGATTTAAAGATGTGCACCGATTATATGAACATTGACCGGATTCCAGGAAAGGAATACCATTGGGATTTTATCCGTCTGGCGATGCTGTCTGTATCGGATCTGTGTGTGATTCCGATCCAGGATTACCTGGGATTGGATAACCGTGCCAGGATCAATCATCCATCGACCCTTGGAACCAACTGGAGATGGAGACTGGCAAAGGGTCAGTTAAGCGCTTCATTGCTGAAGGAGATCCGGGAAATGACCAGGATCAGCGGAAGACTGCAGAATGGTGAATAAAATGAGGTGGCGGGATGGAGTCAATTACGATTAAAGATGTGGCAAGATTATGTGGAGTTGGTGTGAGTACTGTATCACGTGCGATCAATAATCATCCGGACATTAACCCGGAGACAAAAGAAAAGATCATGCAGGTGATCTCAGAGCATCATTATATTCCTAATAACAGTGCCCGTAATTTAAAGCGGCAGGACTCCAAAACGGTGGCGATCCTGATGAAAGGAATCGCGAACCCGTTCTTCCATGAGATGATCAAGATTCTGGAATATGAAGTAGAAAAAAAGAAGTACAGCTTTCTTCTGCACCATGTGGAGGAGGACGAAGATGAGATCGATGTGGCTATGGAGCTGGAAAAGGAGAAGAAGCTGTGTGGGATCGTGTTCTTAGGAGGAACCGTTGGCCACACAGAGGAAAAATTGCGCCAGCTGACAACACCATTTGTGCTTTGTACCATCGGGCTTTGCCGTGATGTGGACCCAGCGATCTGTTCTTCTGTGTCCATTGATGATGTGAAGGAGGCCAGAAGAATGGTTTCTTATCTTTGCAGCCTGGGCCATGAGAGGATTGCTTTTGTGGCGGCCAGAGAAGATGACATCGCCATTGGACGGATGCGTTTAGAAGGTTATCGCCAGGCACTGAAGGAGAACCACATTCCATTCCGTCCAGAGCTGGTGTTGTATCCGGAGAAAGGGATGGATGCTTATTCCATGGCCAATGGATATCAGGTCACGAAGCGCTTTCTGGATTCGAACATCCCTGCAACTGCCTTTTTCGCAATTTCCGACAATGTGTCATTTGGCGTGTGCAAAGCCATCTATGATGCAGGAAAACGGATTCCGGAAGATTATTCTGTGGCTGGTTTTGATGGGATTGAGATGGGTAAATATTATTACCCGACATTGACCACCATGCGCCAGCCATGCGAGGAGATGGCCAGAGAAACGATGAAGATCTTATTTTCCAGAATCGAAGATGAGAAGGGAAATAAACATAAGGTCTTTGAGGCAGAACTGCAGGAAGGCGGTTCTGTGAGACGAATAGAAGCATAGAGGATAAGACCGAAGGGTAAAGAAGAATGGTAAGAGGAAGGATCAGGTCCCCGTGGGGGGACTGGTCCTTTTGTGTTCATGGGATTGAATTTTCTTGTTTTTGAGGAAATATGGTGTGTTTGTACATTTGAGAAAATCAGTGAAACTTTATCTAGGATAGGAGGATGATTGGTGGTAAAATAAAGGTGGAAAAATAAGAATGGAATACATATAAATACTAACAGAGTTAAGGAGAAAATCTATGATGAAATTATTAAAAAACGCCAACATTTACACACCATCCCCAATCGGAAAAAAGGATATTTTGATCGAGGGAGAAAAGATCCTCTGCGAATCGCAGACCACATCGATGGCTACGAGAATCTTCCTGATGTGGAAATCTATGATCTGAATGGCAAAACCGTAGTTCCCGGCTACATCGACATGCATGTGCATATCACCGGCGGTGGTGGAGAGCAGGGACCGGCATCACGGGTGCCGGAATCTTCGCTGAGTGTGTTTTTTAAGAATGGAATTACCACAGCAGTGGGACTTTTAGGCACAGATGGTATCACCAGGAGTGTGGAAAATCTGGTGGCAAAGGCACGCGCGCTGACGGAGGAGGGCATGACCGTGTATGCACTGACTAGTGCATATGGTTATCCGCCGACTACCATTACTGGCAGCGTAGAAAAGGATATCGTGATGATCCCACCGATGATCGGCGTGAAAGTGGCAGTTTCTGATCACCGAAGCTCTAATCCAAGTGGTGATGATCTGATCGCCCTGGCAACGGCAGCCAGAAGAGCGGGCTTGTTAAGCGGGACACCGGGCTTAGTGACTATGCATATGGGAAGCGGAAAAGGCAGATTAGATCCGGTTTTTTATGTGCTGGATCATTCTGACGTTCCGGCGAAGAATCTTCTTCCGACCCATATGCTCCGTACCCCGGAGCTGATGGACGCAGGCGTGGAACTGGTAAAACGGGGCGGTTATATCGATTGTACCGCAGGCTCCGATGATCAGGAGGTCGAGAACCAGGCGGTGAAACTATTTGATCTGCTTCACCGGGATGGCATGAACATGGATCATGTAACAATGTCCAGTGATGCTTTCGGCAGTCAGCCGCGGTTTAATGCCGAAGGTGAGTGTGTGGGCCTTACCTACGCTTCTCCGAAATATCTTCATAAGACCATTCAAATCCTGGTGCGGATGGGCATGCCTTTCGAGCAGGCATTGAAATTGTTAACTACCACACCGGCAGTCCTGTTAGGAAAAGAAGGCAAAAAAGGCTGCGTGGCAGCAGGCGCAGACGCAGATCTTCTGATTTTGGATGAGAATCTGGAGATCACCAGTCTCCTGGCGAAAGGAAAAGTGGCTCTGTGGGAGAAGGAGCTTCGGATGAAGGGCAGATTTGAGGAGGGAGGTGAGGTGAGAAAAACCATGGTCAGGAAACACATCTATTTCTCCGGTGATGTCCAGGGCGTCGGCTTCCGCTACCGTTCCTGCTATATCGCCCAGTCTTTAGGCTTAACCGGCTGGGTGGAAAATCTCTGGGACGGCAGGGTAGAGATGGAAGTCCAGGGAGACGAAAACTCGATCCAGCAGATGCTGGTGCAAATCCAGAAACAACGGTGGATCGAGGTGAACCATATGGAAATCATGGAGATTCCGTGCGTGGAGGAGAGGGGATTCCGGATACGGTAGAATAAAAAAAAAGAAACGAGCTACCCATCTTGGACAGAAATGTCAGATGGATAGAACCCCGTTTCTTTTTTATTTTGTTATGCTATTTGATGAAAGTCAAGGACGAAGTCCAAGCACTCTTTCTGGATTCTCATGTGTCATGATGTGAATTTCTTCAACAGAGAATCCGCAGTCGAGCATGGCATCCATAAACATCATAAGCCCTTCCACTGGATACTCTTTTCCAGACTGCCCGCGGTCGGTGGCCATGAAGCAGTTTTCTACTCCGGCATCTCGAATGGTCTGGGCCATATATTCGGCGGTTACATGGTTGATTCCGATATCAAACCAGAGTTTTTCTAAGATAACTCCTTTTTTTACAAGCTGTGTCTGAACATCGGCAGGAACTGTGGTGCAGGTCCAGTCTGGATGAGTTAATACAGTGCGGACACCACGTTCTCTGGCGGCATTACATACAGCAATGGATTCGCCGATGCTGATATGACCGGTGGCAACCGTAGCGTCATATTCCTTGATCAGATCTAGAATTTCCAATACCTCTGGCTTTAAATCTCCATTTTCATCTAATAAGCGGATCCCTGGATGGTTGGCAAATGGATCACGACCGAAATATTCTATCTGGTTTCGGGCATGAAGTGTTGGCATCCAGATAATCTTTGCGCCTAATTTCAGATAATATTTAACAGCAAGCGGGTTTAAGCCACCTATGGACAGGTTGAGAACAGCTGATCCATAAGCTTTCGCCGTATATTGTCCAGATGTGTTGGCAAGAATCGCTCTGGCAGGCGTTGGATCCAAATGATTTTTTAACATGACACCAGCCATTCCATAGGCGTCAGCCTGTTCTAAAAGTTCTCTGTCATTTAAAGCTCGTGCTCCAAAATCCGGGGAAGTATGGGTATGCAGATCATAAGCGCCTTTCATGAGTTCCAGCACTTCATTTTTATGTTTTGGTGTGTACATAAGAACCTCCTTTCAAAACAGGTTAAAAAATTGGGTACATAAAACTGATCCAGAGAACTCCAGCAACACACATTAAAATACTAGGAATGATGGACTGCTTGAAGACACTCTTAAAATCATAACCGCCAGCTGCCATGGCCAGAGGAATGGCTGGGCAGGACATAGGTGTGCTGTATGCAGCAGTTGCGGCGATATGGATGATTACGGCTGCGCCAATTGGATTTACGCCCATAACTTTTACAGTTGCCAGGATGACTGGCATTAAGGACCACATAACGGCACCATTTAACATAAACTGGGTTACTAGGAACGTTACAATAAAGATAATAAAATATACGCCTACGGTACTATTTACAGAGTTTGCCATTGTTGCAATCATATTTCCAATCAGATCAGCGGCACCGGTATTGGTTAATGCACCGCCCATAGCTAATGCGCCTGCAAAGACTGCAAAATAGGAAACCGGAAGAGCATCATTGATCTGTTTTCCCTTTATTACACCACATAATACCATTAAAACAGCACCAGCAAGAGAAATCAACCATGGATCAACACCAATTTTACCAGAAATCAAAAGTGCAAAACAAGTACCGAAGAAAATAACATAGCCGCATTTTTCCTGGAATGCAGGAAGTTTTTCCTCAGAATCATTTTTGGAAACTATTTCAGATGCATTGATGGCTACTGGTGGGGTGTCTGGAGCCAGGTTGAATCCTACAGTTACAACATAGATTAGAACAGGATAATACCACGAAGTGGTGTACGAGGATCATGTCGTTGAGGACGGTCATGGAAAATCCAGTGATGCCAAAGGTTTCAAACATGGAATTAACCTGCATTGGGAAAGAATATGCTGCACCCATTGGAAGCCAGGCCATAGTGGCAAGAAGGGCTACAACTAGTGGATACATAACTTTAGAACGCTTAACACCGATTTCATCCATGGAAGCCCCTAGTAATGGAGCAACGATGGAGAATTCCGCAACGGCCTGTCCGATAAACTGGCATAAAATAACACCAAGGATCATATATCCGAAGAAAATCTTTCTGGCAGAGCCCTTTGCAAGCTGGTTTACTTTCTTTGCCAGATTTTTTACAAACTGTGTTCTGGTAAATCCGGCTGAACAGATAAACATACAGACACAGAGCCATAGATTTTGATTTCCGAAATAACTCATAGCATCTGTGGTATTGATACATTTTGTCAGATAAAATGCGATCAGTGATAGCATGGCAACAACGCCCATGGGTAATTTATTGGACAAGTAGCCAATGATAGTAAGTAAACTGATGGTGATGCAGATAATAATAGATGGTGTAAACATAGATCCCCCTTTTCCCAAAACATAATTTACCATTGTGCGACAATTGTTTCCCAAACAGCATCCATAAGAGCCTGTCCATTGAATTCATAAGATTTCATGCAGACAACAGCATCATAGGATGGAAGAATGATACATAGCTGTCCGCCCCAGCCGGAAAAATAAAATCCATTGTCCCGTTTGGTTTTCCAGAAAAAATATCCATAGCCGGATGTATTGTCGTTGATGTTTTTCATGCTCTCATCTGGCCAGGTGGCGATCTGCAGGGAAGAGGCCTCCTGAATATAGGATTCGGGAACTAACTGTCTGCCTTTCCAGTTACCTTTTTGCAGACATAACTGGCCAAGACGCAGGAATTCTTCGGTAGTTACCTGAACACCGCCAGGACCACAGGTATATCCAAGCGGATCTGTGTACCACTGAGGATTGCGAATTTCCAACGGTTCAAATAATCTTGGACGAAGCCAGTCGATCAGGTTCTGGCCGCTTGTCTCGCTGATCATGCGGGCAATTAAGTGCGGACAACTATTGTTGTATACAAAATGTGTTCCAGGAGTTAATTGGAGTGGCTGAGAAAAAATATAGTTGACCCAGTCCAGGTTCTCCAGGTCATCCCGGTTGACTACTCCTGGAATTAAGGAGTAGCCGTCCATCAGCTTGTGATCATGTCCGCTGGCCATCATCAACAGATCACGGACTTTTACCTGGTTCCAGGTCGGATCATAATCGGCAGGCAGATGTTTTTTTAAGAAATCAATAGGTTTTGAATCTAGGGAAAATAATCCCTCATGAACGGCCATTCCAGTAGCAAGGCTGACAACGCTTTTAGTAGCAGAATGAATGTCAGATCTGCGGTCGGTAGGCTGAAAATGAAATGATGCTTCCAGAGCGCCATGTCGCA